>Ga0210406_10004476_pt1 | contig 14961 bp, 13 predicted proteins | sample IncBWC30MmetaG_FD_155454 | JGI IMG/M metagenome (GOLD analysis project Ga0210406, IMG submission 155454) | Forest soil microbial communities from Barre Woods Harvard Forest LTER site, Petersham, Massachusetts, United States - Inc-BW-C-30-M | ecosystem: Environmental > Terrestrial > Soil >... | reverse complement strand
GCCGCTTGGGGAAGCGGCGCAGCCATGGTGGCGGCGGTACGCGCGCCGGAGAGATCCAGTTTGGGTTGGGGCGCTTGGGGCGAATTGGAAGCAGGAGGGGTGGAAGCTATGGGCTTGCCGGTAAGTTTTTCTTCCAGGCGATCGAGGAAATCGAGTTCGAGACGTCCGTTGGAGGGAAGAACCTGATAGCCGGATTTGGAGACATCGCGATCGGCGTACCAGGCGGTGATTTTTGCGGAGAGGCGGACGAGAGTGCCGCCGGCGTCGCCCGGTAGGAGTTCGATGGAAAATTGATAGAAGCCGCGCTCGTAGCGGTCGAGAGGCTTGTCGGATTGGGCGACGAAGCCATCGAGCACGGGAAGTTTCTGCCCGGCGGAGGCTTGCAGGTCTTTTAGCGCCTGTTCCACCTGGGCGCGAGGCGCGGTGAAATTTCTGGCGTAGGGAACTGCCTGCGCAGAAGTTTCCCGCGCGACACCCACCACAAAAACAAAACAGAATAAGATTTGCGCAAGCCGAATCGCGGGACTCTTCAAGGCAACTGCTCCAGCAGATTCTCGGGGAGCCATCCACGCTGCCCATCGGGCGTCTCGACTCCCAACCAATGCGGGGTCACGATGAGAATCACTACATCGGTGAAGGCGGAGAGGGTTTTGAGTGTGGCGGCGGATTGGAACGGAGCGGCTTTCAAATCACCGCCGGGGGCTTTGACCCGGCGTTCGAGTTCATGATGCAGGGCGTTGACTTGCTGCTCAAGGTCTTTCTGAGCAGACTGTGCATTGCTGATCCGCGTGGTCTCGTCTTCGCGTTGGCGAACCACGGATTGGCGAACCAGTTCCGCGCTGGTCTGGCGTCGGCGGGCATCGGCGGCCAGGGCAGCGGCTTCCTGAAGAGTTTCCAATTGATCCTTGATTTCCTTCATTTCACTTTTTTCGACGGTGCCGTCGGAAGGATGAAAGATGCGATGTGCGGTTTCCTGATAGATGGCGTCGATTTTCACGCGGGTGCGGTTCGCGTCCACGGGAATCAGGACAAACCGAACCGCGATCGTGCCCTGGTCCCCCGACTCCAGGAAGTGGCGCGGAGCAATGGCGTTTTTTCGAATTTTGAAATAGATGTCGCCGGGACCTTGCCAGGGATCGAAGAGAGGAGTGGAGGCCACCGCCTCCGCGCCGTTCAGAATGGGTTCCTTGTCGAAAATCAGCGTGCCATGAATGATTTGATCGTGGACGACGAACTGCACGGCCTGGCGAACTTCTTCCAGCGAACCGAAAAATTCGCGGACGAGTCCAGGCGTGGTGAAAGTTTCTTTTGATCTGCCAGTTGCGGCGAGGAACAGCAACACGGCCGAAACTGCGGCGACGCGGAAAAACCCTGAGGGCCGAAAAGCCGGCTTAAGCGGAAATTTAATCCCGTTCCACATTTTTGATCTGCCTATTGTGGTACCTCCAAGGCCCATGTCGTGTCAAATCCACCGTCAAGTGGAGTTGAGAGGACGCTTGCAGAACACCGCAGTACCAGAACTGAATCAGCGAAAATTTTTTCAAATGATTGTAAGAAAACTCTTGCATTCTTCGAACGGGAGGGAGTAGCATCCGCATCGGTTCAGGGACTGAAGGTCGCGTATAGCTCTCTTGACGGGGAAGCGATGCGCGGTTTTCGGAAGTTGGTTTGGAGCGAATCGGCCGAATGTGGGAGTTGGCGCCGTGGGAGCGCCAGCGATCTGTTTTGCCTGAAACACCCTTTCCAAATACCCTTCACCCAATTTGAACGCGATCAATACGCGTTGTCTACTCAGCGTTTCACCGAACGTAATTGAGGAGGCAGTATGGATGTCAGGGGTGGTAGTGGGGTGAATCGGATTGCCAGCCGTCCGGTAAAAACTCTTCTCTACGTAGCAGCGGTCCTCGGAATTTTCCTCTCAGCAGTCAGTCCAGCCAGCGCCCTTCCCGCATTCGCAAGAAAATACGGCATGCCATGTTCCTCGTGCCATGAGGCGTGGCCGAAACTCAGCCCGTTCGGGCAGCAGTTCAAAGACAACGGATACCAGATGGGGAACGACCGCGATGCCCCCATCTTCCAGAGCCCGGCGTATTGGCCGGTGACGTTCCGCATCACGCCGCAGTGGCATCGAGAGAGCACGAACAAAGCGGCTGTGGACCAAACGGCATCAGGCGAGGCGCAAGTTACGACGCACGGCTTTGACTGGAGCGGACTGGATTTTCACACCGCCGGAACGCTTGCGAAGGACTTTTCGTTTTACGTCCTGCCTTCTTCGGATAACACCGGGGCATTTCACTTTGAAGCGGTGTGGGCGCGCCTCGACAACATCGCCGGAAGTTCGTGGCTCAACGTCAAGTTGGGAAAATTCGAGCTGGATAATCTGCTGTCGGAAAAGCGAATTTTAACCCTGACGAGCATTTCCGGTGTTTATACCAACTACCACTTTCAACCCATGTACCGGCCCGGCGTTTCGGAAAACCCCAATTTTGCGTTTGGAATCGGCGACAACCAGGTGGGCGTCGAGTGGCTAGGACATTCGAAAGATGACCGGACGCGCATTTCGGCTTCGCTGCTGAGTTCAAACGATGGTTCGCCTGGATTGCCGACGAGCCGCGGCTACGACGGATTCTTCGCCGCCAGCCGGGCGTTTCAGTTGGGCGGGCTGGGCCTCCAACGCGTTGGCGGTTTTGCATATATCGGCGAAGCTCCAACGTACTTCCAATACACCAGCGGGGGGCCAGGAGCTGGCGTCCCTGGAACGGGAATTGGAAATAAAGGCTACCAACGCTATGGCCTGATCGGAATGTGGTACATCAAGAAATTTGATATCACGACGATCTATTTCCATGGCACGGACAGCGCATGGCTGGCCAGCAACACTCCAGCCAACAGCCCAACGGGACTCCCGCCGGGTACGCACTCGCCTTCCTGGAACGGCGGATTGTTTGAGAGCCATTACAACCTCAACCCGCAATTAATCTTCATCAACCGTTATGAACTGGTGCGAATGTCGCAGCAGGCCTTCACAGGCGACCCGCTCTCTGGAGCGCCTGCCAATCCCTCCAACCTGGGCAACACGGACGTGCTGACGTTTGGCGTGAGGTACTACCCGTTCATTTCCAGTCGCGCGGGTTTTGCATACCACGGGGAGTACGCCATCATCCGGCAGCGTGGTGCATCACCTGTCACCTTTTCGGACCTAACCAGCAGCAGCCTACTGCTTGGAATGGACTTCGATTTCTAAGGGAGAACATATGCGGAGGATCAATTTTGCACGAATTGCCGTGAACCTTGTCCTCGCAGCCGCTCTGCCGGTGCTTGCGGGGGCGCAGCAGATGGAATCCCACATCGGAAACCTTACGGGGCATTCCGAGGCCGGGCGGCAACTGTACTACCGCTACTGCTGGGGGTGTCACGGAGCCCGCGGCAACGGCGACGGCGAAAACGCGCCGTACTTAAACATCCTGCCACGCAATTTTGTGATCGGGGCGTTCAAGTGCCGGTCCACGCCGACGGGAACGCTGCCGCTGGATTCAGATCTGTACAGTACCCTGAAGCGCGGAATTAACTTCTCAAATATGCCAATCTGGTCGGCGCTTACGGATCAGCAGCGTGCGGACCTGGTTGCCTTCATCAAAACGTTCTCGCCGCGTTGGAAAACCGAAAAGCCCGGAGATGCGATCCAAGTTCCCGCGGAGCCTGCGCTGTCCGTTACAAGCATCAAGCACGGCAGCGAATTGTTCCAGAAGCTGGAATGCTGGAAGTGCCACGGCCAGGAAGGCCGCGGCGATGGACCTTCAGCCTCTACACTTACCGACAGCAACGACCAGCCAATCCGGCCTTACAACTTCACTTCCGACAACCGCTCGAAGTGCGGGAAGACGAACCAGGATCTCTACAAAATTTTCATGACCGGCCTGGACGGCACGCCGATGCCTTCGTTCGCGGACGTGATCAAGCCGGAAGACGCGTGGGATCTAGTGCACTTCCTGCGCACCCTGCAGTACAACAACAAGAGCCCCGAGCTGACCATGTGGCTGAGCACCAAGGAAGGCGCGGAAATTGTAAACGCCAAGAAGGTGCAAAACACCTACACCGGCTCCGGAGTGAAACCCTAATTTAGTGGTCCAAGTTTCAGGAGGAGGATTCGAATGAGTATGAAGCACCTAATTATGGCGGGACTGTTGACGCTGACAGCTTCGGCTGTGGCGCTGGCCGGACCTGCAGGTGGCACCGTCAGCGGGAAGGTGACCTATGAGGGTACGCCAGCCAAAATGAAGCCGATTGATATGTCGAAGGAGCCGTCCTGCCAAAAGATGTATACGACGCCGCCGACTGTCGAGACCGTGGTAACCGGATCGGGCAACAGCCTTCAGGATGTGGTTGTGTACATTTCCGCTGGCGCCCCGGATGAAACTGCACCCTCAACCGCGGCAGTGTTTACCCAGAAGGGTTGCCGGTACATTCCGCACATCCTTGCGTTTCAAGTCAATCAGGAAATCAAGATTATCAACGACGACCAAACATCCCACAACATCCACCCGCTCCCGAAACTGAACCGCGAATGGAACAAGTCGCAGCCGCCGGGAACGCCCGCGATCAGCGAGAAGTATGACAAGGCGGAGTTTATTCCCGTGAAGTGCAACGTGCATCCGTGGATGCATGGAAACTTCGCGGTGTTGAAGAACTCCCACTACGCCATAACGGGCGACGGCGGTGCATTCAGCCTGGCGAATCTGCCTCCCGGCAAGTACACGGTGACCGCGTGGCAGGAGTCATACGGCGATCAATCGCAGGAAGTAACCATCAGCGGCAGCGAAACCAAGACCGTCAACTTTGTTTTCAAGGCCAAGCCCTATTGATGTAGGGCCTGGTAGTTCTTGTCCAATGGTCAGCGGTATCGGGCAAGTGCACCCAATGTGGTAGATTGCCCTTTGAGCGGGCAAAGGTGGAGAGCTATGGGCAAATTTCTTGCGGTAACTATCATTGTGATCGCGATTGCTTCTGCAATTCCGGTTGTGATGCACACCTGGGAGCCGCCGGCGGATATTTCGACCCATGGACACCTGATCGACAGCCAGAGGGATGACACCATGATCGAGGCGGGCGTGTCGTTCCTTGCGGCGCAGATTCTGCTGGCCATATTTATCTGGCAGTTTGCTGGATCGAAAGGGGACGGAAAGAGGAAAACCTTCCCGGGCGGCGCCAAGGGACTGGTGGGCGCGGCGCTTGTGCTGGTCGGTGCGGAAGTGCTGGCGTTGGGAGCGTTCGGCACGAAGGCTTGGGCAACGGTATATTTCACGCCGCCCAAGGCAGATGCCATGCCCATCCAGGTGCAAGCCGGGCAGTTTGCGTTCTATTTCCGGTACCCAGGGCCGGATGGCAAGTTTGGTCCGATCCATCCGGAAATGATCAACGAGGGGACCCAGAACCTGTTCGGTCTGGATCCTGAGCACGACGTGGAGTCCCGGGACGACGTGGTGACTGCCGAGATGGCAATTCCCGTGAACAAGGAAATCCATCTGCTGATGCACGCCAAGGACGTGAGCCATTCCTTCTATGTGCCGGCGCTGCGCGTCCACCAGGATTTCGTGCCGGGGCTGGATTTGTCGCTGCATTTCACGGCCACGCAGGTCGGAAAGTACGAAATTGTCTGCTCGCAGTTGTGCGGGCTGGGCCATTACAACATGAGGGCATACCTGGAAGTAATGTCGCAAGCAGACTTTGATGATTGGCAAAAGAAGCAAGCAGCCGCGCAATAGAAAGGGACGTCAGGTCAGAGGGAAGCAGGCTACGGCGGTGACTTCTATTTTCGGGTGAGGTGAGCAAATGCACGAAGCATCAGCAGCCCCAGCGGCGCATCATGGCCCTCCGACGACGTTTATTCGGAAGCATGTTTTCAGCACGGACCACAAGGTAATCGGCATCCAGTATTACCACCTGGCTTTGGTGGCGGTGGTGGTGGGCATGGTGCTGTCCTGGCTGATGCGCATTCATCTGGGATGGACCAATGCGGCGATTCCGGGACTCCAGACGCTGTCTGCGAATGGCGCGCCGGGTGGAGTGATGACCCCGGAGTATTACCTGCAATTAATGACCATGCATGCGACAATCATGGTCTTCTTTGTGCTGACGACCGCACCGTTCGCAGCCTTTGGCAACTATTTTCTGCCTATTCAGACCGGCGCGGAAGATATGCCGTTCCCGCATTTCAACATGATGTCGTTCTGGGTGACGCTGACGGGCTTCCTCGTCCTGGTTAGCGCGTTTTTCGTGAGTGACGGTCCGCCGCTGGCTGGCTGGACTTCTTACGCTCCGCTGAGTGCGATCGGAAAAGCGGCCGGGCCGGGAGAAGGCACAGGGCAGGTACTTTGGGCGACCGCGCTTGCGATCTTCTGCGTAGGCCAGTTGCTGGGGGCATTGAATTTCATCTCTACCGTGCTGGATATGCGTTGTAAGGGAATGACGCTGAGCCGCCTTCCGGTCACCGCGTGGGCGTGGTTCATCACTTCGTGCATGGGGCTAACGGCTTTCGCTGTATTAATGCCGGCGACAATTCTGCTCATTCTGGATCATGTGGCTGGGACGAGTTTCTTCATTCCGTCTGGCCTGGTGATCAACGATCAGCTGATACCGCATTCGGGTGGATCTACTCTCCTTTGGCAGCACCTGTTCTGGTTCTTCGGGCATCCGGAGGTGTACATCGCCATCGTGCCGGGCATGGGGATTGTGACCCACGTTCTGATGACCAATATGCGGCGTCCGATGTTGAGCATGAAGGCGATTCTGTATTCGATGTGGGCGCTCGCGTTTCTGAGCTACATGGTTTACGGACACCACATGTTTGTCAGCGGGATGAACCCTTTCTCCTCGCTGGCATTCTCGTTCCCAACGCTGATGATCACTATTCCGTCGACCATTCTGGTGCTGATCTGGATCGGAAGTCTGTACGGTTCGCAGCTGCGGATCAATACGGCGTCGCTTTTTGCGCTGGGATTCATTTCGATGTTCGTCAGCGGCGGGGTCAGCGGCTTTTTCCTGGCGCAACCCTCGATCGATATCATGCTGCATGCCACTTACTTTGTGGTGGGGCACTTCCACATGGTGATGGGCGTGGCGGCCATGTTCGGGATCTTCTCCGGAACGTATTTCTGGTTCCCGAAAATGTACGGACGAATGATGGATGAGAGGCTGGGCAAAATTCACTTCTGGCTTACGTTCGTGGGAACGTATTGCATCTTCATGCCGTTCCATTATCTCGGATGGGCGGGCAACGTGCGGCGGTATGCAGCGTTCACGGATGATTACCTGAAGCCGCTGATCCCGCTGCACCAATTCATCTCCGTCGCCGCGCTGTTCACGGGCGCGGTTCAGTTGATTTTCATCTACAACTTCATCAACAGCAGGTTCCGCGGTGCGCCGGCCTCGGCCAATCCATGGGAGGGAACGTCGCTCGAGTGGATTATGCCTTCGCCCCCGCCCTGGAACAATTTTGGCGGCAAGGACCCGGTGGTCTATCACGACGCGGAGCAGTACGGAGTGAAGACGGCGTCGGGCGCGGACTACATCATGCAGAATTCACCAGAACAGGCTTTGCCCGGCGGGGACGGCGATTGATCACGGACACAGCGGACGCACGAGAGGAAGAGTGTAGAAAAGATGGCGAATACGGTACCACCAGATGGGAATCTCCGGACGGTAGAGGAATACTCTCCGCCGCCGTCAAGCAGCGCCGTCTGGGTGGGCATTGCGGCGATATGCATGTCGTTTGCCGCGTTTACCAGCGCCCTGATTGTTCGGCAAGGGGCGTCGAACGATTGGCGGCACATCACTTTGCCGTCGATCCTCTTCCTGAGCACGCTGCTGCTGGTTGCGAGCAGCGTCACGCTTGAGGTGGCACACCGCCGCGTTGCTGCCTACATGGGCGGTCTGGAGAGCCAGGCAGTGAGTTCAAGGCTGTGGTTGTACGCAACACTGGGACTCGGTCTCCTCTTCGTGGTTGGGCAGTACATGGCGTGGCTGCAATTGAGGGCACAGGGGCTGTACCTGGCGACCAACCCGAACAGCTCGTTTTTTTATGTGTTCACCGCCTTGCATGCCCTGCACGTGATGGGTGGCCTGGCTGGACTGGGCCGCGTCATCCGAAAGCTCGGCTTGGGCACCCTGCGACGGAGCACGCTGAATGCGACTTTTATCTACTGGCATTTCATGGGCGTGCTGTGGATCTACCTGTTCCTGCTGCTGTGGATGAGAATTTGACGAGTTCGACCATAGGAGGCGCCGTGAGTCATTCTGACGTAGCTTTGGGCGGACACCACGCACCCGCGATGGAGCCCTCGCCGTTCGCGATTCCCGCGATCAAGCTGGCGATGTGGCTGTTCATTATCTCTGACATCATGACGTTTGCGGCGTGTCTGGTGGCGTACGGATTTTTGCGGAATGCGACGCCAAACTGGCCGAGGCCGTACCACTCGTCAACAATCATCAGCGTGCTGGTGATGACGGTCATTCTGGTTACCAGCAGCCTGATTATGTTGATGGCGGTGAGGGCAGCGCGTGCGGGGGACCGGGCGGGCGCCTTCCGCTGGACGATGGTGACCCTTGCCTTGGGGGTGCTTTTCGCGATCCTTCACATTCGTGAATGGTTCGGAATGATTGGCCAGGGCGTGACGCTTACGGCTAATCCCTGGGGCACGGGCTTGTTTGGAGGCGCGTATTTCAGCGTGACCGGCATGGAACTCTTGCACGTGATCGCGGCGCTGATCGCTCTCTTGATTATCAGCTTGGGTTATAAGAGCGGGCGTTACGGCGCGGTGCATATTGAAAACTGCCATCTGTTCTGGCAATTCATCAATATCGTGTGGATGTTCGTCGTGCCCCTGGTCTATCTGATGGATATCGCAAGCTGAAGATGCGCAAGCCAGGAAAATTGAGTCGCGGAAAGGAAATCTGATTATGAGCACAGCTGGCGAACAAGGCGGACTTGGCAAATACATTGTGGTTTACCTCTGCATGTTGGCAATCACGGGAATCGAAGTGGCTGTCGCCGGCAGTAACCCCGGCGGAGCTCACCTGCTTCCGATAATGTTGATACTCGCATTCGCCGGCGCGTTACTGGGAGTTCTGTTTTTTATGGGGCTGGCGGCGGAAAAGCGGAGCCTGATTGTGTGTTTCGCTGTCTTTACCCTCTTCGTTCTGGCGACAATTAATTATGGCTGGACCGACAGCTTCCGTGTTTTGATGGGTGTGCCGTACGCAAAGTAACCTGTGGCTTGGATGGAAGGGAACACAGATGAAGTTCGAGAAGACGTTCCGCGTTGTGACTCTCGCTTTGGTGGGGCTGGTTCTGGTGGTTCTCGCTCCGCCAGCTTTCTCCCAAAGTTGCGCTCTTTGTTACACGCAGGCTGCTTCTTCAGGCTCCCGAATGATCGAGGCGCTGCGCAGCGGGATCCTGGTGCTGATTATTCCTCCGACGCTGATGTGGCTGGTGATTGCCGCAATTATGTATTCCAAACGCAACCAGTTTAAACGCGCAGACAGCGCAGCTGGATCCAACTCCAACTGGTAGCGAGCCGCGGAGATAACTGCACGCCCCGCCCCGGCGTCATGTACATTCGAAGATGGGTAAAACTTTCCCGCCGCGCCGCGTTTCTAACTTGGATTTCAGTCGGAGTGGAATCTTCCTGACAGCCCTTTGGACAGCCGTCTCGCTCACGGGCGTTGCCGTATCGGCTCAGGATCAAGCGCCGCCACCACCGCCGAAGAGCCATCATGCGCCGCGCACGCTTCCATTGGGCAAGTCGTATGAAACGCCAGAGCCGCTGCCTGCCGGCAAACCAGGCGAGTTGATCCGGGCCGAGCAGGTGTATGAATACCACCTCTCCTATGAAGCTTCGACTTTTCGCATCCTGTATCATTCTCTTTCTGCGCAGGGGAAAGATGTAGCCGTATCGGGCGTGGTGCTTGTGCCGGATGGGGAACCACCGGCGGGGGGCTGGCCGGTCATCGCCTGGGCGCATGATTTCACCGGTTCGGCCCGGCAATGTGCTCCCTCGCTGCTGAAAAACCTGAACGAAGGGCCGCTGCTCTCGATGTATGCAAGCCTGGGATACGCCGTCGTTGCCGCCGACTATGCGGGACTAGGTACAAACTTCCCTCATGCAGCCTTCGATACCCGGTCGAACGCCATGGATTTAATTTTTTCGATTCCGGCGGCGCGTGTAGCGCTGCCGCAACTTGGGGAAAAGTGGGTGGTGGCGGGGTATTCTCAGGGGGCGAGTGTAGCTGTAGGAGTGGCGGAAGCTGTCGGTGAGATTGGCGATGCCAATTACCTGGGGGCTGTCAGCATCGCAGGGGTCGCGGAACCAGAGGAGATGTTCGAGCGGTTCGCCCTCGGGCCCGAGCACTCCATGCTGGCGATTCTGGCGCAGGGGGTGAAGACGGTTTACCCCGAGTTTCGGATTGAGGAGGTCCTAGCCGAGAAGGCGATTCCGCTTTACAAGTACATCAGCCACTCCTGTGACGCAGGGTCAGGCCCGCGAGTGGCCCCGAATGAAATGCTAAAGCCCGGCTGGGAGAAAGATCCCTACATCAAAAAATTCTGGGAAAGGAACAGGCTTGGCTGGAAGCCGGCCCGAGGCCCGTTGTTGGTGATCAGCGGCGAGGCCGACATTGCGGTGCCGGCAGCTCTCACTGCGAGGGCCGTGGGCCGATTGTGCGAGCAGAAGGATCGCGTGCTATTCGTCAAGTATCCCGGGCTCGACGCAAGCGGAGTTTTGGGAAACTCTGTCAGTGAACAGATCAGTTGGATCAAAGCGCGATTTTCGGCTCTTCCGGCGCCAAGCAATTGCCCTTGAGCCGTGGGACGCTGTACGGTGAAGAACCCCCGGTTACATGGAGTGATTGCTATCTCCAAAACTTCAAAATGCATTTCACTCGTTGACTTGTTCTGCGGCGGCCCATAGCATACCGCTCGATGAAAAAGCTTTCAAAGAAGTATAGATTGCCGCATCCGGCGCCGCTGGACGCTTTGGAACACGCGCGTCCAGGGGGCATCTCCACGTTCATGCGTTTGCCGCACATCACTGACCCGGCGGAACTGGGTATCGCGCTGGTGGGGATTCCATTCGACGGGGGCACGACGTACCGCCCGGGCGCGAGATTCGGGCCGAGGCAGGTACGCGACCAGTCGGTGTTGATCCGGCCGTGGAATCCGGTGCTGCAGGTCAATCCGTTTGCAAAGCATCGCATCGCGGACTTTGGCGACTTTCCCGTGAACCCCTTATCCATCGAAGACACTTTCCGGCGCGTCGAGGAGCATATGGAGCCGCTGATGGAGGCGAGCACGCGCTGCGCGGCCGTCGGCGGAGACCATTCGCTGAGCCTGCCATTGCTGCGAGGCACGGCCAAAAAATACGGGCCGGTGGCGTTGATTCAGTTCGACGCGCACAACGATCTTTGGGACGAGTATTTCGGCTGCAAGCTTTCCCATGGCACGCCGTTTCGCCGGGCGATCGAAGAGGGGTTGATCCGCGAGCACAGCTTTCTCCAAGTTGGCTTGCGCGGACAGGTCTATGGCGCGGACGATTTTGATTTTGCAAAGAAGCACAAAGTCAGCATGATTACCGCGGAAGAGCTTCACGCGGGCGGAATCAAGGTCTTCCGTGAACATCTGCACGCGTTTCGAGGCAAACCGGCCTACGTCACACTGGACATTGATTGCGTCGACCCTGCCTACGCCCCTGGCACGGGGACGCCGCAAATTGGCGGATTCACCAGCGCGCAGATGTTGGAGCTGATTCGGGCGCTGCACGGATTGAAGATTGTCGGCTGCGACCTTGTTGAGGTCTCTCCTCCGTATGACAACGGCAACATCACCTCCCTGTTGGCCGCGAATCTCCTCTACGAATTATTGTGTGTCTTTTAGATGACCGGCCTCGCGCGCCGTCTGAGCCTTTGGAACTACTTCTCGCTGGGCTTTGGGACCATGATCGGCACGGGCTGGGTCATCCTGATGGACGACTGGCTCGGCCGCGGCGGACCGCTCGGCGCGATGATCGGTTTCCTGCTGGGCGGGATTTTGCTGTTGCCCATCGGGTACGTCTATGGCCAGTGGGTGCGGCGTCTGCCCGATGCCGCGGGCGAGGCGGCGTATACCGCGCAAGTGTTTCCCCCGTTCGTCAGCTACCTGACGGGCTGGATGATGCTGCTGGCGTATTTCATCGTGTGCCCGTGGGAAGCGGTGGCACTGGGGAAGTTGGCCGCGTACATTTTTCCTGGGCTCGATACGATGGAGCTTTATCGCGTCGCGGGCCAGCCGGTCTTTCTGCCGCGATTGCTGATAGGGATCGGCCTCACTGCATTTCTTGCTTACCTTAACTATCGTGGGATTCGGGCCAGCGCGGTGTTTCAGAATTGGGCGACTTCCTCCGTGCTTGCGGTGTTCGTTTTGCTGGTCCTTATCAGCGCGCGTGGCGGCAGTCCCGCGAACTTCAAGCCTGTCTTCAGCCACACGCCGCTGGTGTCCATTTTATTGACGCTGCAGATTGTGCCGTACTTTGTGACCGGTTTTGAGTCGGTGCCCAAGGTGGCGGAAGAAGCCCATCCTGGATTTCCGCCGGGCAATTTCTTCAAGGCCATTGCGATGGCGCTGCTGGTGGGTGCGGGATTTTACGTGCTTGCCGTGGGAGCGGTTTCCTACATCGCGCCGTGGCAGGGTTTGCTGGACAAGCGATTCGCCACCGCGATTGCGTTTGAGCAGGGGACGCATTTGGCGTGGCTTGTGCGGTTGATTTTGGGGATTTCGCTGGTGGCGTTGTTCCAAGTATTCAACGGAAATTTTGTGGCGGCGTCACGGTTGCTGTTTGCGTATGGGCGGCGAGGAACCATTGCTCCCGCTTTTGCCAGGATTCATGCGGTCAATCTCACACCGACAGTGGCGATCTTTGCGGTGGCCGGGGGCACGCTGATTGGGTTGCTGCTCGGGGATTCGCTACTGGTGCCGGTGACGGAGGTTGGATCGATGGCCGCGGCCCTGGGCTGGTTTGCGGCTTGCATTTCGTTTTTTATGGTCGAGTCCCGTACCGGATTGCGCGCGATCGCGTTGTTGGGCATGACTGTGTCGCTACTGCTGATCCTGATGAAACTGGTACCGGCGGTTCCGGGCCATTTCACTGGAGCGGAATGGATTGCCCTGGGAGTTTGGCTGGCAATCGGTCTGCTGCTCCATCGCCGGGCGAAAACGACTGCGTGAAGCGCCTCGTGTATACTTTTGAAGACGCTGTTGCGGCAAATTCGAATGATTCCCTACCTTCACCTTGGCCCATTACAACTTCCCACATTTGGCTTGATGGTCGCGCTGGCGTTGATTACCGCTGCGTATGTGCTGCAAGCGGATTTCGACCGACGGGGGTTGAACGCCGACGCGTTCACTATGATCACCGTCGCAGGGTTGCTGGGAATTCTGGGAGCGAAGCTTTACCACCTGCTGGAGACGCCCGCGGAATTTTTCGCCAGTCCGCTGCCTTTATTGTTGAGTCGGTATGGATTCGCCTGGTTTGGCGGATTCCTGGGCGGCTTCGGCGCTTTGCTGGTGATGAGGTGGCGGGCGAAGCTGCCCATGTGGGAATTTCTGGACGCATGCTCGCCGGCGGCCTCGTTTGGGTATGCGATCGGCCGCATCGGCTGCTTCCTTTCGGGCGATGGAGACTATGGGAAGCCGACGTCCCTGCCGTGGGGGATGAGTTTTCCAAACGGCGTGGTGCCGACGACGGAGCGCGTGCATCCAGCACCTTTATATGAGCTGCTGATCTGGAGCGCGATCGGTTGGCTGCTGTGGCGATTGGGAGCCCGGTTTTTGAAGAATCCCGGACGCGTCGGCCAAATTTTCTGCTACTACCTGATCCTGACCGGCGTGGCGCGCTTCCTTGTGGAGATCATCCGAATTAATCCGCCGTGGATTCTCGGGCTGTCAAACGCGCAAGTCGCGAGTTTGCTGTCCATCTTGGTCGGCGCGGTGTTACTTTGGCGTATCAAAAGCCAATTTCACGCGCGCAAAAAAGAGCACCGCATCGTAGAGAACATCGACGCAAGCGGCCACGAGTCGCAGCCGGAATATCACAAGAACACTCCGGAATGCCCGCACCCCGGAGCGCTGGCACATGCGGCTCGCGTGTGGTGCGATATTCTCCGCAGTCTCTCCACCCCAATCGCGGAACCCATGGATCGGCGAGATGGCCGCTATCTTCTAGCGGTCTTCCTTTCTTTCGCAGCCGGGCTCGCCGCATCTTGGCAGCGCTGGGGCAATCCCTTGGTCGACAGCGGACGCGAACTCAACGTTCCCCTCCGTCTCGCCCATGGGGAAATGCTCTATTCCGATGTCGGCTATCTATATGGACCCCTGTCGCCGTACCTAAACGCACTTCTTTATCGCTTCTTCCATCCATCCCTCTGGGTCGTATGGGGTCGTGGAATCGTGTCCACGATTGTCCTTCTCACGCTGATCTACTGGCTTGCACGTCAATTGATGCATCGCTTCCCCGCAATGCTCGCGTGTTTCGCTGTTACCTGGGTGTGTGCGCTCAAGTCCCAAGGAAATTACATGTTGGCCTATGCCTTCCCTGGCCTCGACGGCGCCATCTGTCTTCTGGCGACAGCTATTTGCCTCATTCTATTTCTAAGAAAAGACAGCTTTCGATGGTTATTGGCCGCGGGCTCGTTCGCATCGCTCGCGATTCTCGCCAAAACCGAAATGGGCGGAGCGGCGTTCATAACCGGTCTAGCTGCGGTTTTTCTTGCAGGATATCCGCGCCCCCGGACCACGGCGGTATGGGCCACGGTTTTCGTGGCCTCTGCGACCATTGTGCCCGCTTTCGTTTTCGCCGCGTTCGCTTCGCGCGTCGGATGGCGAACCCTTACGGTCGAAAACCATATCTTCTTCGGGCATGTGCCATGGCAGCTTCT
>Ga0210406_10004475_pt1 | contig 14962 bp, 12 predicted proteins | sample IncBWC30MmetaG_FD_155454 | JGI IMG/M metagenome (GOLD analysis project Ga0210406, IMG submission 155454) | Forest soil microbial communities from Barre Woods Harvard Forest LTER site, Petersham, Massachusetts, United States - Inc-BW-C-30-M | ecosystem: Environmental > Terrestrial > Soil >... | reverse complement strand
AATCCGCCATTCCATTCCCCTGCCGACCTCTTCGCCCGATCCGAACCATGGAGTTCGCCCAAGCCACGAACCGCTCGAGCCCAATACTGGCCCAAATTATCTTTTGCGTTCACACAGTCTTTACTTGAGTGCTTGCAAAGCACTCAAAGTCGTACTCGCTCATCGACTGCATCTCGGGGGTTGATCGAATGCAGAGAAACTTCGGGCCAATGCGAAGGCAAGTCGAAGCCTGGCAGAGAAGTGTACTGACGAACATCACCGCGAAGGTGGTTATCTATGAGGCGTTTGTCGAAGGCAGACTCGAAGCCCCCCAAGCACCTCGCCCGGACAGTCCATGACCTTTACTTCGAACCGACGTACGAGGCATTCCGGCCGCGGACCATCTGGAGTCTCTCCAACCCTTTCCCGTCGGCATTCAAGGAACTGGATCCCCGAAACACGGTTTCCTGAGTTGGTGAAAGTAGACTGCGGGACGAAATTCTCGGCCGCCTGGGCACGGTTTAGTGGTCATCCGGCGTTGCCAGCACAGCGAGGCAGCCCACCTGTCGGCTACAAAGATGCAACAAAAACGCGGGAGTGTCATCCAATCGAAGAACGGGGTCAGGAGCCGGAATGATGCAAATCGGCATCGACAGCTTCGCTGCAGCCATCTCTGATCCGGCCACCAGTCTCACGCTCAGCCCTGTCGAGCGCATGCATCATCTGCTCGAGGAGATCGAACTTGCCGACCAGGTCGGCCTCGACGTTTTCGGGATCGGCGAACATCATCGTGCTGAGTTCCTCGATTCCGCCCCGGCAGTGATTCTGGCCGCGGCTGCGGCGCGCACCAAAAACATCCGCCTCACCAGCGCCGTCACCGTTCTCAGCGCCGCCGACCCGGTGCGCGTCTTCCAGGAATTCGCCACGCTCGACCTGATCTCCCATGGCCGCGCTGAGATCGTCGCTGGCCGCGGCTCTTTCGTGGAGTCCTACCCGCTGTTTGGCCTCCGCCTGGAAGACTACGACGAGCTTTTCGCTGAGAAGCTTGATCTGCTCCTCGCCATCCGCGAGAACCCGCACGTCAAATGGTCCGGCAAGCACCGCGCTCCGCTCACCGGCCAAGCCGTCTACCCGCGTCCACTGCAGGATCCGCTGCCCATATGGGTCGGCGTCGGCGGCACGCCCACCTCCTTCGTCCGCGCCGGCACGCTCGGGCTGCCACTCATGGTCGCCATCATCGGTGGCGAACCCAGACGCTTCCGCCCTCTTGTCGACGCCTACCGCGAGGCCGGCCGCCGCGCCGGGCACCCTGCCGAGAAGCTAACGGTTGGACTTCACTCGATCGGCTTTTTGGCCGACAGCACGCGGCAAGCTGCCGACGACTTTTATCCTGGCTACGCGCACACCTTCACTGAGATCGGCAAGGAACGCGGCTGGCCGCCGACCACGCGGGCGCAGTTCGAGGCCCTGCGCGGGCCCACTGGCGCACTGCTCATCGGCGACGCCGCAACGGTTGCGGAAAAAATACTGTATGACAATGAAGTCCTCGGCGGCATTTCGCGCATCACGTTCCAAATGGGCGTTTCTACGCTTCCGCACAAGAAGATGCTACGTGCCATCGAGATCCTAGGGACGCGCGTCGCGCCTATCGTTCGCAAACAGCTCGCCGCCGTCGCGGTTCCCGCCCGAAAAGTAACTGCGAGAAGATAGCTTAACTTTGCCTACCAAAACCGGCCGCAGCCGGCTAAACACTCGCGCACGCCACCCCAAAACCAACAAGTTCAACACCTGACCATCGCATTTCGCAACGTTGAGGATGAGGGATCGGCGGCCCAGGCAGTCCCATACGACCGTGTCCTATTGTTGCCAGCCGCCACCCAGGGCTTGGTAGATTTGGACCAGAGAAATCAGTTCGTTCGCCTGGGCCTGCGCCAGTCCTAGTGCAGCGGAAAAGGAATTCGTCTCATTGGTCAGCACTTCCAGGTAGTCGGTGGTCCCGGCCTTGAAACGCACCTCCGAGAGCCGTGCCGCATCTTGGGCCGATTCGAGCAGATGTTCCTGCTGGATCCTGAACTCTCGATTCTTGCGATAACCAATCAATCCATTCGAGACGTCCCGAAACGCGCCTTGAATCGTTTGTTCGTAAGTCAAACGCATCTGCTCGCGCTGTGCCTCGGTCAGACGAACGTTCGACTTAAGCCTCCCGCCCTGGAATATGGGCTGCGTTACCGAGGCTGCCAAATTCCATATGCCAGCCGGGCCGGTGAAGAGATTCGTCAGCGCCGCACTCTCGTAGCCCGCAGTTCCCGTGAGCGAGATCGAGGGGAAGTAAGCCGCCCGTGCCACACCGATCTGCGCATTGGCGGCAATCAGGTTCTCTTCGGCCTCGCGAACGTCCGGCCGTCGTTCCAGCAGAGAGGAAGGAAGTCCGGCAGGGACTTCGGGAGCGTGCGGCTCTTCGGTGAGCCTGAGTCCGCGAGGGACGTCTCCGGGATTGTTCCCCAGAAGAATGCTGATGGCATTTTCCTGTTGTGCGATCTGCCTTTCAAAATCCGGAATCTCCGTGGCCGCCGTGTAGACCAATTGCTCGGACTGGCGTACGTCCAATAGCGAGTCGATCCCGTGTTGCTCCAGGGTTTGCGTCAATTGCAGAGAGTCGCTGCGCGAGTGGAAGGTCCGTTTCGAGATTTCCAACTCCAGATCCAGCTCGCGAAGCTGGAAATAGGCGGTTGCCAGGTTGGCTACGAGGGTGGCCGTAACTTCTTTCTGAGCCCACTGATTGGCGAGAAGATTTGCCCTGGCAGCTTCGGTAGCGCGGCGATACTTTCCCCAGAAATCGAGGTTATAGGCGGCAGAGGCAGTCAGTTGTCCTTGCGTGATCTCATACGCCGGGATCGGACCGATGTGTGGGTTTTGCTGGCTGGTGACGTTGCCACCGGCGCTCAACGAAGGAAGCTGATCGGCGCGAGTGATCCCGAGTTGCGCCTGAGCCTGCAAGACCCGGGTTGCTGCAATGCGAACGTCATAGTTATTCTTGAGCGCGGTGCGAATCAGGCTCTGCAGTTGAGGATCCTGGAAGACCTCCCACCACTTCGCGTCTCCCAAGGACTCCGTGGCCGGCTCGACCTTCGCATGCTCGGGCTGGCTTGGTTGCGGCTTCGCGTCTGGATTTTGAGGCACGTCCGCGGTTGATCCTCGATACACGCCTGGCACCTCCACGGCTGGCCGCTTGTAGTTTGGGCCGACGGCGCAACCGTTGAGTCCGGCGACGGCTAGCACAAGAGCAAACGAAAAACAAATGCGCTTGAGAGTTTGAGTCATCCGAGTCTGAGTCATCCGAGTTTGAATCATGGGATTAGTCTCCAGCGCCTTCCTGCAGCGCGTAAGCCGGGATTGTCTCCGGCGCCGTTTTACGCGTCGAGCGGAAGAACGAGAACCGGTCCAACACTTTCTCCTGGAATTCTTCAAGATAGAGATAGATAGCCGGCGTAACGAATAGCGTGATGAACTGCGAGACGATGAGGCCGCCGACCACGACCAAGCCTAATGGCCGGCGCGAGGCTCCATCGGCGCCGTACCCCAGCGCAATCGGCATCGCGCCCAGCAGCGCCGCCATCGTCGTCATCATGATGGGACGGAAGCGTTCCATGCTGGCATCGTGAATCGCCTGATCGTCTGCAATCCCCTGACGCACTCGCTGCTCCGCGAAATCAACGATCATGATTCCGTTTTTCTTCACGATGCCCATCAGCATGAACATGCCAATGTAGGCATATAGCGAAGCTTCCGCGCCGAACAGCCACAGCGTGAGCAGTCCGCCCAGCAACGCCACGGGCAGAGAGGAAAGTACAGTGATTGGGTGCAGGTAACTCTCGTAGAGAATCGCCAGGATCACGTACATGACGAACACCGCGACCAGCATTAGAACAGCCAAATCCGAAACGGTGTTGCGGAAGGTGAGCGCCTCGCCCTGAAGCGTTCCAACGGTGCCCGGCGGCAGAATCTGCTTCGCAGTTTGTTCCACGAACTCGGTTGCCGGCCCAATAGCGTAACCGGGCTTCAGATTGAAGAACATGGTTACGCTGGTGAATTGATTGATGTGGTTGACCGCTTGCGGGCCGATGACCGGATGCCAGCTCGTCACCGCGTTCAGAGGAACCATGCGCTGCCCATCGTCACTCTTGATGTAGAGCTTACCCAGATCTTCCGGTGCGGAGCGCTTGTCGTCCGCGACTTCGAGAATCACCTGATACTGATCGGTTGGCTTTTTGATCAGATAGCTGTAATTCTGCGAATAGGCGTCGTGCAGAAGCGTGAGAATCCGGCTCTCCGATACGCCGTAGAGCTTTGCCTGCTCCCGCAGAATGTCGACCTGAAGGTTCGGCGTGTGATTGTAGAGATCGGAATTCACAAACAGGAACCCGGGATACTCGTGCATCTTGGCCATCATCTTACCCGCGGAATCGTAAACCTGGTTGGGGTCGATTCCGGATAGCGCGTAGGCAAATTGCCCCTGCGCATTGGCGGTGGCGCCGGTGCTGATTTCGAGCGCGGGATTGGGCTGGAGAAATGCCACGGTGCCGGGAATCGCATTGCCGATCGCGCCCATGAGCTGTCCTGCCACTTGTGCGATCGGGGGGCGCTCGGACGGGGGTTTTAGAAACGCAATCAGGAATGCCTGATTCGATCCCATGAATTGCGCGTTCCCGCTCATGGTGAACGTGCTCCGCACCGACGGATTCGCCTTCATGATCTTTTCCGCCTGCGTTTGATAGGCATGCATCTGATCGGGCGATGATCCTTCCTGCGCCACTAATATGCCGCGGATAAAGGAACTGTCGCCCACTGGCAGAAACGACTTTGGAACGACATAAAAGAGATAGCCAGTCCCGGCGAGGCAGACCACCCAGGTCACAGCCGAAATCCAGCGATGGCGAAGAAAGAACCATAGCGAACGCCCGTAAACATCCAGCACGCGATGTTCAAAGGCACCGAAGGCGCGCTCCATCCAGGTTTTCTTCGCCCCCGCACCGCGCTGACCGAGCAGGCGGGAGGTCATCAGTGGAGTCAGCGTGAGCGACACAATTCCGCTGGCTAGGATCGAGATCACGATGGTGAGCGAGAATTCGCGGAAGATGCGGCCCATGAGCCCGCTCATGAACACCAGCGGAATGAACACGGCGGCCAACGACAATGTCATGGCCAGAATGGTGAAGCTGATTTCCTTCGCCGAGTCCAGCGACGCCTCGAACGCGTTCTGTCCTTCCTCCATCAGCCGCACCGTGTTTTCGAGAAACACGATGGCGTCGTCCACCAGAAATCCGATGGCCAGGGTCAAAGCCATCAGCGAAAGATTGTCCAGGCTGTAGCCGAGCACGTCCATCGCTATGAAGGTCAGCAGCAAGGACAGAGGCAGGGCCACGGCGGGAATCAGAGTGTCGGCGGCCCGTCCGAGAAAGACGAAAATAACCATGACCACCAGCACGAAGGCGAGGTAAAGCGTCGTCTGGACATCTTTTATGCCGCCCACGATGGTCAGCGAGCGGTCATAGGCCGGCACCAACAGAACGGAGGTGGGAAGCTGCGACTGAATGGTAGGGAGCAGATCCCTCACCGACTTTGCTACTTGAACCGCGTTTACGCCCGCCCGGCGAAACACCGCGACCACCACGGTCGCACCGGGCTGCGGGTATCCGCGCACCCAAAATCGCATGTCGATGCGCTCGTCCTGAACGCTTTGGCTGGCGCTGGCAACATCTTTCAGATACACCGGTGCGCCACCGCTTTGTCCCACGATCAGCCCGTTGTATTCGTCAGCGGTAGTGAGTTGTCCTTGCGGCTGTAGCAGGAAGCTGCGGTGGGGCCCGTCGAACTGGCCCGCACCGGTGTAGGCTGTTCCATTCTTGATCGCGCCGGTTAAGTCTTCCAGCGTGATGTTGCGAATCGCCATCGCCGACGGATCGGCTTTGATCCGAACTGCCGACTGCGTGCCGTAGACGGCAATCTGGCTCACGCCGGGCAGTATGCTAAGCCGCTCTCCGACTTGCGTGTTGGCGTAATCGTAGAGTTGGCCTTCGGTCACCGTATCGCTGACCAGCGCAATGTATTGGATCGGCTGGTCGTTGGGATTGGTCTTGGTGAATGTGGGAGGGCTCGGCAAATCGACCGGGAGCTGTCCCTGGGCGCGCGTGATGGCGGCCTGCACGTCGGTCGCTGCGCCGTCGAGGCTCTTGGAGAGATCAAACTGCAAGACAAAACTGGAGTGCCCCTGACCATTGTTGGACGTCACCAGCTCCAGGCCCGGGATCTGCATGAACTGGCGCTCGAGCGGCGTGGCCACATTGTTGGCCATCGTATCGGGCGTAGCTCCCGGGTAGTTGACCTGTACCTGAATGACCGGATAATCGACGGCTGGCAGATCGCTTACCGGCAAGCGAAAATATGCCAAGACTCCGAATAGGATGACGGAGACTGTTAGCGCGACCGTCATTACGGGACGACGAATGAAGACTTCCGAGAGATTCACGAATGACCTCCGTTTTTCACGGCTGCCTGGTTGCCCGCGTTCGACGATGGCGCGGCGGGGACCGAGGAATCGACGCGCACCTTACCGCCGGGTCGAACCAGCATTTGGCCGGCGAGCACAACGCGTTCGTTGGCGGCGACTCCCTCCGTCACAACCACGTCATCGCCCTGGCGCTGCCCCAACTTCACGGGCCGGAGTTCTGCCGTATCGTCGGATTTCAGCACGTAGACGAAAGGCCCTTGCTGACTGATCTGTGCGGCTTGATTCGGAATCAGCACCGCCGCCTTCTCTGTGGTGAGAACGAGTTTCACGTCGACGAATTGGCCGGGCCAGAAGTGATGGTCGGGATTGCTCATCGTCGCCCGCAAATTGACTGTGCCGCTGCCGTTCTGCACGGAGTTATCGAGAAACTCGACGCGGCCAGATTTAACCGCACTCTCCGCGTCGGACGGAAGCCGGACTGCGGCTTTTAGCGTGCCTCGGGACATCTGTTGTTGAACTTCCGGAAGATCGCTCTCGGTAACCGTGAAATTGGCATAGATCGGGTCGAGCCGCTGGATCGAAAGCAGCGACGTCGCATTGGCTTGCACTACGTTTCCGACATCCACCAAACGCGCCCCAGCTCGGCCGTCGATGGGAGAGTGGATGTAGCAGTACTCGAAATTGAGCCTGGCGGTTTCAAGAGCAGCTTCCGCCGCTTCCACCAACGCCTGATCGACATCGACGGCGTTCTTCTTGGTGTCATAGTCCTGCTTGGAGATTGCTCTTTCTCCTATGACTTCCTCATCGCGGGCGAATTGAATCCTGGCGAGATCGAGCGCCGCCTTTGCCTGGGCAAGGCTTGCTTGCGCCGAGTCTAGCTGTGCTTTGTAGGGTCGAGGATCGATGACGAACAGCAATTGTCCTGTCTTCAGGTTTTCGCCGTCCTGAAAATGCCGTTCGACGATACGTCCGCCCACCTGGGGCGTTACTGTGACCGACTCGAAGGCCGCATTTTTGCCGATCTCGTCCAAATACTTTGGCACGTCCTGCGCCGTGGCCTTGACCACCGTCACCAGCGGCGCGGGCATGCCAGGCCCCGCTGCTTGCACGTTGGTTCGGCTGCAACCTGCCGTCGCCAACAGCAGCAACGCAGCAAGTCCAAGCCGTGCGTATCGAAGATTTGAAGTAGTCCTCACCGTCATGTTCATGGCCATCCTTAATTTGAAATCTGAAAAATCTGAAATCTGCAAAACCCGAAAGGGTTTCTTGATTTACGCCGGAGTCGCCAAACGTTGACCAACTAGCAGCGCAAGCGGGGAACTGTGGCGCGCATCCGACGCCGGCCTTTCTGAGCTGGCCGGCGGTCGTTCGCTGGAGTGCGATGCCATCGCGCTTCCAATCTGCTCCAAAGCGCGAGTGCGCGCGGTGACCACGTCCCGCCGTGCGCAGCCCAGCAGAAGAGAACAATCTTGATCAGAGTAGCGTTCCAGAAGCGTCATAACGTAGACCAAGCGCTCAAACGGACCGAGTGCAAGAACTGCAGCAATCTCGACCTGCTCCACCGGCGGCGTTTTGCCACGGCTGCTGACCGGGACAGAGCTCGAACGTCCATATTCTTCCATTGGCCGCGGATTGATTGCCCTCACGGCGTTTACGATGATCACCCGCCGAGCCCAGGAACGCGCCCATTCCTTGAAAACCGGGTTGCCCTCCACCGCGTCCTCCAGGCCAGAGACAAAACACTGCTCAGCCATCTCACGATCCGCGGTCAGCAGAAACGAGAGCAGGTAGAGGCTGTTCGTGTCCTCGTCGAAAACCCGACGGAAATCGTCGTTGCTTGCGTACGGCTTGAGTCTCGTGATTTGCTTTACCTCCGGCATGTTCACCTCCGTCTTTCATGTATTAGTCGTTCGAGCTTGGTGAAAATCGACAGCCAAAGTATTTTTCCGATGTTTTCTTCATCTCACACTTTCTTCTCGAGTACCTGCGACGGTGTGCATCGGCATCTTCGGGCAAGCCCTTTGAGCACGTGTCGAGTAAGAATGCCGGCGCAGGAAAACTTTGCGCCTTGCTTCATGAGATCGAAAATCGCTTCTTCCCCCTCGCGGCTGATGACGGTCAGGCTGCTTACGTCTATAACCACCTTGCGGCCTTCTAAGTCACGGCTGGCGTTGGTCCAGGACGTGCGAAGCTCATCAACCCAGGGTTCGCTCAGCTTTCCTTCCACCACCAGCTTGCGTTCAGTTCGGGTATCGACAATGGAGATCTTGAACATGTTGGATCTCAGAACGGATCAGGTAAGCGCAACGCGCATGCCAAAGGCGCACGCCTGCAAGGCGTTGAAACTATTGGCGGGAGCAAAATCGTCGGAGCATGATGTCAACGAATGTCAAAAATCAGAATTGACACTTGCAGATATTGGAGGCATCAGACGGGAGGCCCAGAGTGAAAGGGTAAACAAGGCTCAAGGCAAAAGAAGGGCCAAGCGCGAGAAGCGCTCAATCAGATCTTCAGATCTAAGGGCCTGCAAGGTGCCTCGCCTTGCTCGGCTAGAGAGTGCTGCCGTGAGGCCCGACGGTTGTCGATTTCATGACACTCTTCGCGGGTCAACGCCCAGCTTCTTCATGCGCGCGATGAGGGTCGTGCGTTTGAGGCCCATACGGGCCGCGGCCCCGTCGATTCCCGCTACTCGCCCGTTGGTGGTTTTCAAAATGCGGACTATTTCTTCGCGTTCATTCCCTTCGCGCGTCCCAGCCACGGGAGTGCTCCTGCCGTTGTTGGTCAGTTCCGCGATCGGCGCTTGCAGCGCCGAGCCGGGGGTAAGGATCACAGAACGCTCGATGAAGTTCTCCAGCTCACGAATATTTCCCGGCCAATGCCAAGTTGAGAGCTTCCTCATGGCCGCGGCGGGAATCGATTCGATCTCCTTGTTCATGAGGCGGCCGTACTTCTGGGCGAAGTAGCGGACCAGCAATGGAATATCCTCCGGGCGCTCGCGCAAAGGTGGGATGCGAATCGGAAAGACATTCAGACGATAGTACAAATCGCTGCGGAACTCGCGATTCTCCATCATTTTCTCGAGGTCGCGATTGGTGGCCGCTACCAGTCGAACGTCGACCTTTTTGGTTCGGTTGCTGCCCAGCCTTTCAAACTCACGTTCCTGCAAAGCTCGCAGCAATTTGGGTTGGATCTCGACGGGGATGTCCCCGACTTCATCCAGGAACAGTGAGCCCTGGTCGGCCAGTTCGAGGCGGCCAACCTTCTGTGCAATCGCGCCGGTGAAGGCGCCTCGTTCATGTCCAAAAAGCTCACTCTCGAGCAGTCCAGTCGGAATCGCAGCGCAGTTGAGCTTTACGAAGGTCCGCTCTTTTCGGCGGCTGCGTTCATGGATGGCGCGCGCGATCAATTCCTTTCCCGTCCCGGTCTCCCCGAGAAGCAAAACCGTCGAGTCGCTGGGAGCCACGGTTTCCACCAGGTTCAAAACATGGCGGAGAGCCGAGCTCTGCCCCACGATTCCTTCGAAGTCCATTTCGCCGCGGATTTCGTCTTCCAGATACAGTTTTTCCTGCGCGAGTTTGTCTTTGAGATCAGCGATTTCACCATACGCCAGCGCGTTCTCCAGGCCGATCGCGACCTGCTGTGCAACTTGGGACAGAAAGGCCGTCGCCTCTCGATCAAAAGCATTCTCTTCCCGGCTCGCCAGGGCGAGCACGCCAAGCGAGCGATCTCGGCTGATGAGGGGCATGTCGCAAAACGAATTGATACCCTCGCCTGAGGCCTTGGCGTACATCTCCGGGGGAACTTGGGCCGGATCAAGGCGGTTTAAAACCCAGGGCTTGCCCTTTTGGTAAGTTTCACCGGGAATCGAATCCGCGATGGGAATCAATAAGTGTTTTGTGAAAATTCCCCTGCTATCGGGGAAGTCGAGAGCGTGTACCCGCAAGTGCACGCCGTCTGGCTCGGGAAGCATGATCGCTGCGGCGTCACAGCGCATGACCTTCCGAACACTGGTCGAGATGGTTCGCAGCAGTTCTTGAAAATTCAGGTTCGAGACCACTTGGTTCGTCAGATCAAGGATGAGCTTTAACCGAGCTTGCGCCTGCTGGGACAAGTAGAAGTTCACGGCAGCATCAACGGCTAGCGCAATCTGGTCGGCGACCACAGAGAGAAATCGGACTTCCTCCTCGGGGTAGGTATGCGGGCGGGTGCTGCCGATGCTCAGCGCACCGAGCCGGCGCTCGCCTCTGGCAAGCGGAAGCACACAAGTCGAGGCGATACCTAATTCATTCAGAAATTCTCCATGCTTGGCAAACCGCGCCTCCTCCCTCCAGTCGGCCGTAACCAGAGCCTGCTGAGATTCATGTACCCACAGAATGGGCGTATCGTCCAGAACAACATCTGCCTCGGGCACATCGTGCTTTCTGCCATTTGAGTAGAGCAGATGCCACTCGACTGTCTTGGTACCACCCTCAAACGCGACCAGCTGCAGGTAGTCAAAGGGAACAACCTCGAGCAATTGCTTGATAAGCGCGTCGGCGGCGGCGTCGCAATCGCTGCACGTGCCAATCGCATTGGCCGCGCGCAGCAGCGCCTCATAGCGTTGGCTGTAGGTCTCTGAGATGGTTGCTGCCAAAATGCTCATAGACTTATTCGCTTGCCCCATCGATTAGGAACACCCCAGTCACGGCTGACGCCCTCCAGTCGGGCGCTGGGAATCGTGGATATGTTTGATCTGATGTTGTCAAAGGGCAGAAAGCTTCGACAAAATGTCGTTGCCTTTGCCACATGTCAAACCATCTGTCGGGGCGATTGACAGACCGCATCGTCAACTTTCGGGTTCAAGTGCGCAACCTGCCGTGACGCAAGCATTTCCGAACCCCTCCACCACGGGCGCAACTTTGGCCCCCCACCTGCCAGCCCCGAATGCGAGGCACGATTTACCTACTGTGACCGTCAAGGTCGCGGAATCATAGGCACAGATTCGAGTATGGAGGAGTCACATGGTGCGACGAACTGCGATTATGCTTGCAGGTTCTGTCATTCTTTTAACTTTTGGCGCCGCGGCTCAGGAAAGCCGCTCGGAAATCAGTCTGCAAGGGACAGGCTTTTTCACCCGGGACACGAACGGCCAGGGCATCTCGCGGACAAGCACAAATACCGGCGGGTTTCTCGTTGGCTACCGTTATCACATCAACCGTTGGCTCGCCGCGGAAGCAAACTACGGCTTCGACCGCGATACCCAGAGGTATTTCTCTGCCGGCGGACAGTCGCGAGTTCAGTCCGACGTGCACGCAGCGACTGCCGCCGCGGTTATAAGCCTTCCTTTTCGGATTAGCAGGCTCAGTCCCTACGTTCTGGGCGGAGGCGGAAGTTTGGTGTTTCATCCAACCGGCAACGCGGGCGGCTTTTTGTCTGGCGCTAATACCCAGGCGAAAGCTGCTTTGCTCTACGGCGCCGGCGTCAACTACACGCTGACCAGACATTGGTCTGTACTCGCCGAGTATAGGGGCTATGTCTACAAAGATGCCGACTTTGGCGTCCGGGCACTCAATACCGATAGCTGGACTCACACCGCGCAACCGTCGGCTGGAATTGTCTTCCGATTCTGACCGTAAAAGCTCTTGGCGGGCAGGGTTTCCTGCCTGCCACGGTACTTTGATCGTTGCAGAGAGTCTGGCCGGTTGATCTGCAGTCGCGGGCTTCTGTTAGGACCAGTGCGCCGCGTCAGCGGGGCTCGGACTTCGAGCAAACGCCATTTAGGGATGGAAGGGACGTGCGCATGGTGGAAAGCACCCTTGAGTTGCTGGACGGTCTATGTTTGAGCGCTCTGATTTTACTAATCGGTGTTTGTATCGTGGGCTCGATGGTTGCGGCCCTGCGAGCGGTCAGCCGGGGAAGCGGCACTGTGAGTGCGAAGAGGTAAAGAAGCTCCGCGGTATCGGGGCGGTAGTGACTGTCGTGGGATGATCGCAACCACGATATTCCTACAGAAGCCAAATGTTCGGAGGAAATGCAGCATGGCTGAACGAGAGGGTAAGAACTGGAGAGAGTTGTGCAACGCCGCGCTGGGAGCAAAAGATCCCGATGAGTTGCTGAAGATCGTTCAGGAGCTCAACCAGGCCCTAAAACGCGAAGAACAAGTCCGGCGTGATTTCCGGGAGGCCATGAGAGCGAACAAGGCTTCCGCATAAATCAACTGTAAGAACTGAGAATCCCAGGCTGCAGCGTGACATCTAAACAGAAAAGTGGAAAGCCGACCGCGCAGGGGTCCAGAGGTTCAGTCCAAAGGCTGAGAATGAAAACAAGTCGAGAACATTCTCGTACCCTAGTTTGGACTGCGTTCAGCCTGTCCGCGTTCATTCGCCACAACAGGCGTTGGCGCCGCCTTGCGCTTCTGATTCTGGTCCTATCTGCAGTGCATATTCAGCTGTGTGTTCCAGCCGCCCGCGCCGAGTCCCCGGCGGAGAGGAAGAACGGCGCCTCCCAGCAATGGAGCCTGCGAGTCGATAAAGTCGATACCGGCGATGTGAGTCTCGATCCACATTTCGAATCTGCCCTCCACAAGAATCTTTTGAGAGAGCTAGCCAAAACGAAGCGCTTCAAGCGAGTGCTCCTCGGCAGCGACAACCCGAGAGAAGTTCCTGACCTGCTGATTTTGAAAATGGCAGTGCAACAAGAGGACCCGCCGAGTAGCGTGACTGGCCGGGCCACCCTTGCTGACGCAGGCTTGCTGGGAGGAGTCGCGGAGGTTTTCCTTAGGTTCTGGGGACGGACTCCGGTGAGTAGGGGAACCAAATTGAACGCCCGTGTCCAGCTTTATACACGGGCAGGCCAGCTCATTCTGGACAATGTTGCCGAAGTCGATGTCGGATTCATCGGCGACAACTCGCGAGCTACGCACGACCTGGCACACAACGTTGGCGTCACCTTAAAGCGGTCTACCTTGCCGGACCCGGCAATCATTGCCCTTGAACAAGAGACTGCGAGAATGTCCAAATAGCAGGTGGGCACGATCACTGCGGCGCAATGCCATCCTGCCGTCTATGCCGATGCTTGCGTCGCCAGCTGCGAGGTCTCTTTGAGTGTCGGCGACACAGCTTACGGAGTGCTGTACGCCGCGCCCCTCGGGACAGATAACGCACGCTATGAGGCAGGTCGTGAGCTGCTAGTTCTGATCGGAGAGCACACGATTACTTACAACGATATGTTGGGTAATTCATTCCAAGTGCCGATTGTGAGTCGCAGGACTGTCACACCGCAGGGCAGCCGGTGAACTGCGGGTTGTTCTCCATTCATGGGCACGATCAGGGAGCGCCACAGCTGCTCATGAGCCACCTAAGAGTTCTTTGCGTTCGCAAAAACCCGCCGCCGCTGTTCCCAGGCAAACAGTAGCTTCGAGAAGGTAGCTTAACTTTGCGTGCCCAACCGGGAGGGTCGCGTTGGGCCGGGGGCAGTGCAATCAGGGCGGCAATCCATCCAGTTTTGGATTGGAGGACCGCTTATGGGTGCTGATGGGCGTGCCTTAGGCGGAGTTCTTTCCGCTGATTGAAATAGGAACACACCTTCTGATGGGGCCCCATGTGAGAGCAGAATGAACCGCCTCCGGTGCCGTAGCTAGTTCTCGAAAGGACCGATTTTCCCTACCAGCAGTTTTTCCCCAAGGATGCTACGATCTCCCGATTGATGTGGAGAACCGTCTGGAGCACCAGGGTTCGGGTGCGGCTTGGAGAAACATCTTGGTTGAAGCGGCAAAAAGTCTGTTCCTGATTCTCAGTGCGCTGTTTCCGATCGTCGACCCGCTGGGGGGGAAGCCCGATCTTCCTGGCTATGACGAGAGAATACTCACCGACTACGCGGAGAGCACTGTCTTTGCGGATTGCGGTGAACAGCTTTTTCTTGCTGGTCGGATCGTACTTCATCGGGACAGACATCCTGTCCTTCTTTGGGATTTCGCTGCCAGTGGTCCAGGTGGGCGGAGGATTGATTGTCATCTCAACCGGCTGGGCGCTGTTGAAGCAGGGCAACGAAGACAACCAGAAAGGCGTGAAGAAGAAAATTCAGCCGAAGGATCCGTTCCATAATGCGTTTTATCCCCTGACATTGCCCTTAACGGTGGGACCCGGATCGATTTCCGTGGCTATCACGCTGGGTGCAAATGCTCCGCACCAGCAAGGGTTTAATGTCTGGAGCGTTTTGACCCCAATTGTCGGGTCTGTTCTGCTCGCCGCCAGCATTTTTCTCTGCTACGGGTTTGCAGACCGGCTGGCAAGGGTGTTTGGCGCGACAGGGATGACCGTGATCATGCATCTCACGTCGTTCCTGCTCGTGTGCATCGGCGTGCAGATCCTATGGAACGGGGCCAGCGCGCTTTTGATCTCGCTTCCCTTGCACATGCGCTGAGCTCTTGCGGCTGGTCTGGGCGGCGTCGCATTCATGCGCAAAAAATATACCGATGCTTTGCGCGGGTACGGCGAC
>Ga0210406_10004474_pt1 | contig 14963 bp, 13 predicted proteins | sample IncBWC30MmetaG_FD_155454 | JGI IMG/M metagenome (GOLD analysis project Ga0210406, IMG submission 155454) | Forest soil microbial communities from Barre Woods Harvard Forest LTER site, Petersham, Massachusetts, United States - Inc-BW-C-30-M | ecosystem: Environmental > Terrestrial > Soil >... | reverse complement strand
ATAGTGTCCTTTAACTCTTCTCTAATTTTGGCTAATTTGGGTGACATGGGACTAATCTTCATAGATTTTGTCGGATGACCAAGTGCTTCGAGAATAACATTTGTTTGTTCTATTTTCATCAGGTCGGCATACACAAACTCCACTTCTTGCCATCTATGAGTAATAGCAGCTATTTGACACTCAGGACCGTTGCCAAAGTTTGGATTATTCACGACTTCGTCTTTTTCTAAATCCCACACCCTCGGACAATCCATTCGTGTCATATTTCTCTGTCTTGTTAAGCCAAATAATTTACATATCATACCAATAGACATTCTCTTTTCATCGACATGCAAATACCCTTTACAAATGTTTCTGGTTCCAAAAATTTTTGCGATATCCTTATATGTACCATTTGTCTTAATAATATAAGAAGCTAATATCATGAGAAACGAGATAGAAAATTCATCACAAAATCCGAGATCCTGTATAAAGAACAAAGAATTTGTTACATCCGCAAGAAATATAAGATCCTTGATGATAATAGCATTTGCGTTATATCCTAACTCGCAAATATGTGTACCAATATCAGACATAGACTGTGGAGTAACAAGAGACAAACATGATACGACGCTAATACCGTTTGATGATATATCAAGAGATTTTACGATTTCGATCCATTCATGATTACTTGAACTGTTTTCGGAAGCGTTGATCTCAGAAATACGATACATTTCGGAAATAACTAAATTTATATTATTCTTCTGAAATACGCTGTTTCAGTAAAGTTTTTTTTAAATGTATATCGAGAGAAATATTTACATCACGCGAATTGTTCACCATGAATTATGCCCAAATTAAACAAGACGTCAGGAGATTGTGGGGTCACATGGAATTTCTGGGTGTTGTGCAATTGGATCCCTCGTATTGGAATATTGTCTCCATGGAATTAAAGCTGAAGCCGTGAAAGGTTACATGGTTATCGGCGATAAATATTGGATTCTCCATATATGGAACAAAATATATTTGGCTGCAAAAGAACATCAGATAGATATTCTAAAAAATCCTGCGAAAGAAACAGGTTTAAACGTATAATATGCACCTGTCTTGGGGAATAAATGGCAATCTGTTATCAGCACATAGGAACAATTGGATCAGGACAAAATTTCACCGTCGACACCCCGTTTTTACATCGTTTTGTATCGTATTTCATCGATTCGTTGGAAGGATATATGTTTATGTCGTTATTTGAGGATATATGTGAATTTATGGTTGATGACATTATATGAAATAACCATTATTTCGTTTGTGCATTGTTGACGATAGATTTACAATGTAGTACATCGGTATTTGACAACGAATATGCTCGCTTTGGAATCGTGAAAATTTTAAAAAAACGCACGCGTCGATGGTTAAAGCGCAATTGTTGCCAATACTGTACCAAGTATCGAGAATAATATCCCAGCAAGCCTAGTATGTCAAATTTGTACCCTCCATATCAGAGAATGTAAAAGTTATCCGAAATAGGCTGAAATAATGGTGAAATACTCAGTCTATTCCGTGAGGAGCTGTAGAATGCTGATAGATGATCATATGGTCGAAGTTATGGAGTCTAAGTGGGCGAAATGGGTTTGGAAGAGATCGGGTTAAAACAAAAGTGGTGGTCTACCCCCATTTCTGTTAAGATTTGGATAGCTCGGTCGGCTTGACTTTTTAAAAAATTCCTTTAATTCCAGCAACTTACAATTTTCGATGGAAATCAGACAATCGTAGATGAAGGGATTATTCTTCCACTTGGTTAGATAATTCCAGAAACGTTCCATATGGTTTTATTAGTTTATTTTCTGTAAAATCACATATATAACCCCAACTTCCAAACCCGATCGTGTTGAACACAATTCGATCGTCCTCAAACTCCAAATTTCGTGTTGTTATAATAATATGGGTCTTTGTTATGCTTATATATTTATCTTTCCAATTGGTTATGACGTAGCCTGTATGTTCTAGAATATATAAAATCGCAGCATCGTCCAATTTTTTTACAAGATCGTAAACAAGTCCTTTCCACGAATCATCAGGAAACGAAGTATCATAAGTTTCATCAACACATTTCATATCCCCAACGAATATATTTTTCTTCTCCAAAACTCCAAAATCAGCGACACCGTCGACAAACCGTCTTGCGTATGGAGAGGTCGTATATATTTTATCACCAACACTCCATTCTCTGAATGCATCACCAGCGTCTTCCCACACAGCATCGTCCTCGAAACTGTTGTCTCTGTATGCTTTTCCGTGTTTTAATATCTCTAAATCAGAGCTCATGATCGGGTATAATTTTGTATTGGGCATTTTCTCAAGAAGAGACATCATAGCTTCTTTTGGAGACAAATTGTTGGGTATAGATATACCAAATAATCCGCTGGTACCATAGAAATAATCTTCTTTCTTAAAGCAAGATCTTTTACGACCCCTTACTAACCAAAATTTCTTTTCTGGCCAATTGGTCCATCTTGCCTTATTCTTTAAAAGATCTGCAAATTCCTCGCTGACAAGTCTGGCTACACTAAATTCGCCTTTCGTAACTGCAAAGTCGAATTCCATATCTCTAAGATTTAACATATATATTCCACTAATATCTACAGATTCGCACGTGAAATATACCTCTCGAGGTAACATAGCCTCTTGCAATGTCCACACTCTTGTCATCCATCTACATCCATACAAAACTCCGTAAAGGTCGTGATAATCTTTAGCTTCTAAATGGTTGTTGACTCGAAAATTCTGTGGATATTCGTTGATATCATACTCTCTGTTTATATCAGAGCGAACGCCATCTATTAGACAGATACATTCTGTACAGCTACTATAAATATCGCCCATGATATCCAAAGCTTTCTTTTCTGCTTCCTGATTTGTACAAAAGACATCCATCCAGAAATAACCTTTATGGTATTTAAATATTTGTAAAAGTTTTTCTCGTTTCTCTTCTCTAACATAAACACCCCAATGGACATTTTCTACATGATGATCTTCCCATTTAGGAGGTGATGGACCCCAAAAATGTGAGATACATTTGTAACCTTTCTCTAATATTTTCTGTTGATGTTCTTGGGGAGAAACCAGTGTCATATTCCCGTTATCATCGACAAATATCAGACTAAAACCTGGATGATTAATTATCTTTGCTATCGCTACATTTTCTCCTTTATAGTCTGGACTCCATAATATTTTTCTTTCGTCCGCAATAATGGCTTTCAAACCATTTACACGAATCAAGACATCGTTGTGAGAAATAATCTCTTTGACGACTTCTCCTCCTGTCAACAGTTGCAAATTTCCTTTGTTGTTATATACAGATTCCACGGATGTTTCCGATTGCCATATCACGTTTTCGGGAATTTTTACGAGTCCTCTCTCATAGATGCACAAATTTCCATCATCCTGAAATATCAGCATATAACGTCCTTCATCAGCTCGTAATCCTTGATTTTTTTCCATAAAACACCCATCGGGAATTTCTTGTTTGATAAATATAAAATTATGTGGAAAGCTGTGCAAATGTCTGGCATTGGTGAAACAAGTTTCACATAGATCGTAATCTGGACATTCGTAACAATTGTAGTAAAATACCACAACTTCTCCGCAGTTATCGCAAAGTACAATCATGCTGAAAATTTGTAAATCCTGATATCTTTTGTACAGTCCGTAAACGTCAAACGTCAATGATCCATAGACAAAAATCCTGCTCATTCTAAAATTGGGTATGATAACATGGTTGATATATCAAGCACAACTAATTTATCTAATTGGACCTTGAGTCTAATTATTGGCATTACTGCCGCACTTACCAGCGGTTCTCAACAAAGTATGGTCGGAGAATTGCCATTTTCTGACCTTTTGCTGACAATGCCATACAACATGGAAGATAAGGAAAAAACCAAAGAATGTGACACAGTGTTAATATCTAAGAAAAATGTGTGGGCAAACATCATACATAAATCTTTATGGATGAAGGGACTACAATCTTTACATATAACAATCGACGACCAACACGAATGTCACATATACGATAAAAAAATATTACCCAACATGTTTTATGGTCTGCTCTCTATCATAAATGGCGTCGTATGTGTATCTTCTCCAGAAGAAATTCTAGAATTGCCTGTGGATGTCGATTCATGTATGTACTTGAGAGATAATACCAAAACATTTATTGGCGATAAAACCAACGAAATATACTTGAGAGATGTAATTGGCATATTACAACGACTATGTGACCATGTTGGTGCCGATGAAAGCATCATGAGAAGAATCATCACAGTTGCATCGGGCGAGAAAGACATACAAGACGACAAAGATAAAACATGTGAGACTGTTGATCGTATTTTTTCACGAATTTTACCTACTTTAGACCGTCATAACATATCTGCTGTGTGGCCAAATGTGTCTAGACGTAGTAGTATCAACGTAAGACGCAATGTCACTCAACCAGACGATATTGCAATGGAAAACATTACAGGTGTTATAGGTCCAGATGAATTTGTGGAATTACTTGTTGTTGCATTGGGTATAAGACGTGCAATGGATATGTCCAAAGACATTATAGATGGTGGCATTGTAATTGCTGGATATAACACATCAACCGCGCATGAAATTGTCGCTGATTTGACAGAACTTCCAGCTGAAGAACATACAGGATATTCAAGAACAAGCTTCATCGAAACCACCAACAGAGATCGTATCATCGACAAGAAAGTAGATGACAGGAAGACTTTATTAATGCCTTTGTTAGAAGTAGCGTTAACATTAGGTATATTATACTTTTCATCTATTGGTCCATTGTTAAGTATGTATGTGTCTCGACAATTTCTTGCACCATATCGCGAAAGTACTTTACGACGCGGTTCTAGTATGAAATGGTCTATAAAAAATGTCAAGTTACGCCACACCGGCGTTGCTAGGGATGATTGGTTGGTGTCCATTAAACCAGCCGATAATGTCATAAAAAGGTTACAATGGTGGAAAATTTTAACTTTTATATGTTGTATTGTGCCTTTTATGCCTGTACAATGGTGGGTCAGAGTAAGTCTTAGTTCGAATTCTGACATGGAACGAGCTGTTTCTTTGTTGGGTATAATTGGTACTTTTATGTGGATTGGTGCATCATGTTTCGCCGAACGAGAGGGAATTAGGAACAGCGGCGAGAAATTCATCTACATTAAATCTCTTATTGTATTGTTCCCTTTGGTTTATATAACAACATTTTTCTTCGCGGCTATTTTCTGTGATATCAACAGTTATCCGTGGTTGTATAAATGGTTCTTTGAGATAACAGTCGGTCTCATATGGATGATTGGTGAAATTATGGAAGGAAAACAGAGTGCATGGATTGTGGAAAGTACATCTTTCTTTCTTATGGGTGTACTTAGTGCATTTAGATTGGTACAAGGTGCGGGAGATATTTAGTAAATGTAGACACTGATAATTGCTAGAAATATATCGTTATATGAGAAATAATTTTTTTAAAAACTTGATACATCTACATTTTAAGATTGCAATTTATAAACCTATTATATACAAAATTTATATTAACCTATTGTGTGTAATTACGTGTACGTTTCAAGACTCCTCTGATTACATTAGCCATGCTTTTTTGTTTTCTTGGTCTAGTTTTGAGGAATTTTGCTATTTCATCGAGGGAATGTTTAACAGTCACCTTGTTATTTTCTAAAAGTTTTTCTATCGCTTTGAAGGATCTTTTCTGTACTTCACCAAAACGTTCTCCTTCGTATTCTAATAATACACAAAATATGGTTGCCTGTCGTTTCTTATACGAAGAATCCACCACTTCCGCAATGGTATAAAATCCCTGCATTTTTGGTGTGAGTACGTAGAGTAAATACGGACATTCCTCTTTGTACCTATCTTCTTTTTCTTGATCACACAATGTCCATTCTTCATGAGCTTCTTTCATAGGGTTGAAATAAGTAACATCACCCAGCATTGGAATTAATTCATCTCTCCATTTGGATCCACTACAAGTACCACCGAGAAATACGTCACAATGTTCCGACATTTTTTGCATATAGGCAATATATTCTAAATTTTTACAAGTATCATTCAGCGTTCGTAATAACATGACATGTGATGTATATATATATGTCCAGATTTCACAATTAAGGTGATTTTAGTTGGAATTTATCCTGAAATAATTATATCACATAATTCCAACTTACCATTTATAATTACGATAAATGTTAACTGGAATTATTTCGGTATCCACATTTTTAAAAATTTCCACCGTATACTGCAAAAAAATATTAATGCATGACGATTTACGATGTTTATTTACATATGGCTATTTATCATGGAGCAGATCTAAACTTTAGAAAAATCGACAAGGATGATATGCAATTGGTTACACCCGCAAAAAACCCAAACATAACACAAAATGTACAAAAAGAAGGTTATCGCTGTATGTCTCACGTCTGGGGAAATGCAACTCGATGGTGAAAAACGTGTCATGGGATGAATATATCCCTATTATGCATCCGATGCTTTTAAAAACTAAGATATCCAAAGATCTGACAAAGTTATTTCTCTTGGAATGTTATTATTGTCATATTTCTTAATTATATCAACGTAAATTTTTGGTAACAACCGACACGACGATGACTAAAATTTTCGACGCGACCGTCTTGTTTTCTACTAATTGTGTGCATAAATTTCATGTAACCATATATCAGGTTTTGAATAACGTTGAGCTGTGCGAAATAAGCATAAAATTTGTGTTCCATACGAACAAATTTTATTACATGCCCAACAAGCTCCCTGTTAGATTATTTAACACCAAGACAATGGAAACTGTCTTGAATCATGATTTTCCGAAATCCGTTCAAGATGGTTATGTAGCTGTTTCTCATGTATGGGGTGAACAAATTTTTTATAGTCCTGAACAGTTTGGTATTAAAAGCGGAATAGATTGGAAAATACCATTGTCTAGGACTAACAAAATGGATATGTTAATAGCTGCCATGAAAAAGTTTAAGATGGAGTGGTGTTGGTTTGATGTTTTATGTATGCCACAAAATAAACAAGATGAAATAAACAAAGAAATTCCTTTTATGGGTGATTACTACAATGGGGCCAAGATGACGTTGGTGTTTTCTGATGAAAAAGGCCCAGGAGATGATGTGGAAAGTCTACTCGTAAGCGGCATAATTAAGGGTATTTCAACAATTACGAAACATACATCAGTCATGGCTCAAGTTGGTCTGTGGGGACTCGATGATGAGCCTTGGATTAGTAGATTATGGACATTTCAGGAAGCTGTTATGTCTAAACAAATTCACGTTGTCAGTCCCTATAAAAATTATCTCGACATGACTGATGTTATGGAACGTTTGGTTGTGGCTGATGAAAAAAGCATATTTCTTTCATCAGAGGATCCCACCATGAATTTAGCTCGTGCTATAAGAGATTATGGTGAGCATAAAACTAGTGTTGGAAGAATGTTGTATGAATGTCGTAACAGAAAATGTTATAAGCCCCAGGACAAATATTACGGTATGTTGGGCATTTTAGGCTACAATAATTTTCCTGTCACATACGACATAACAATGGAAGATTTAGCAAAGAAATTTATGGAACATGCTTATTATAATGGAGATGTTAGTTGGTTAGCCGTTTACGCAACCAATGAGATAGGTTTTGTACCATCGTATGAAGGGCTTGTATACATCGGAGAACAATGGAGAGAAGAGAAATCAGGCAGTTGTAATATAAAATTTACGGAAAATACGTTATTTACAGATGCTTGTATTGTAGCTAATGTGGTACATCTTCAAGAGATCGTCAACGATGACATAGAATTATACGATATGTATAAAAAATGGGAGATAGATGAACCTGATGTGGTTCGTGCTTTAGTTGGATATTGTAAGTTATCAGATGGAGAAACCAAGAGCTTGATGTCGTTCTATAACCCTGATGATATTAGTTTAACGTCCTTGAAAGCAGTCTTATCAGGAGTAGGCATTCCAGGTGGTGGCAATGTCGGCAAACTATTTAAGAAGTATATACGACATACTAATGTTAAATGGCAAACTGTATGTAAGTTGACATGCTTGAAAACAGGAAAAGCTATGTTGATGACCATTTATGGTAAATGTGACATTGGTGATAAAATTATGTTATTACCAATGTACGATATTCATGAAAGATATCTTGGAATTGTTGTAGATGACAATCTTAAACGTAAGGGAATATGTTTGTACCCTAAATCGGATATATTCTATGAATATACATCATACGAATTCCCATTGTAATCTCCGATAATGGAATCGACAAAAAGATTATGTCACTCGACGGCATTTTTCCGGTAATTATTGCGGTTCTTGGTCGGGTCAAGTGCCGATTTTTTAAAAATTCCATAAGAGCAAAAATTTCTCACGAATAATCGTGCTGTAAAGCGTTGTTTTTAATTTGGCAATATACAAAAGGCATGTCCTTACCTTAGAATGGAAAGTGGATAGATTCGGCGAGACTGGAAAGAAATCCAGTGGATTTGACGTTGCGTCCAATAGCTCTCGGTTTGTCGATGCTCATGGTGTCTGCTAAAGAGAGTCGTTCTTGGTTGGCGGGAATGTTTCGCACTTTCGTGTCCATTATATTGGTATCGCAAAAGAGTGCAGCTTTGCTACCTGGTATGGGCGTGGGAGCGGGAAGGAAAACACCTTTGTTCAGCACATATAAATACGGTCCCCGCATGCCGTAAATTCTTCCGTTAGCCGTGAACATATGTTGCATTTCTGTTCCCAGGGGCGCGTTGATGGGTGGAGCAGGCATACCACCGTAAGCTTGTCGTTTCTTCACGACCGAGTTTTTCTTTCTCATGTCAAGATATTGGCTGAGTGAGACAGTGTATCCATCCTTTTCGTACAAAATTCCCTCACAGTCACACAGGTTGTAACCTTGATCTAGATAACATTCGGTGCCTGGAATTGGGTATAGTTTGAATGACATATTGGGAAACGAAATTAGTAACATATGTAAAATGTCAAGTCGTTCAAAAATTAGCTCATTTGGGATAGCTGACGGAATTTCCGGAACGCTCATCGATGAATCCAGGAGGATATTCTGGACGGCGAAGGATATGGATAATGTGTTATTCGATGGCAAAAACATCTCGAACAAAGATGAGGCACATTGGAATGGAGCTGTATGTAGAAATCTTCATGATTGCGAAATATGTTGTGTGTTACTTCCTGCATCCAAAGGATGGTTTTCGGACCATAGGATATATCCAATGGTGTCCATATCGCATACATTATACGAGAAATTGCGTAAGTTCAGACCATATAAAACACATGCACATATCGCAAAAGATGTAACATGTGGGGCGCCTTCAAGGCTATTGGACGTCTTTACTGGAGAGATAATCTGCGACACGGATGGTAAGGCGTATTTTACTGTGAGTCATGTATGGTCTTCCAATAATTTTGGGGCGCCATTTTCGAAAAATAACAAAGGATATCCATGGCTCAAGAGAATGGCAAAGTTGTTAAAGTTAACATATGCGTGGATAGATACGTATTGCATCGATCAGACCGATATTAAAGATAAACAGAGGGAAATTGGAAAAATGCGAGACTACTATCGTAATGCTAACAGTTGTGCCGTGTTGCTAGATTTTACAGATACAAAAGACATCGACACTTTTGTAGCAAACATGCGCTTGTTGGGTGTTAAAGCTCTCGACAATCCGTATAGGCGACTAGGACATATATGGGCGCTAGCATCCATTTTCTATTCCAATCTGTTGACGGATTTATGGTTCAAGAGAATTTGGACTATCCAGGAAATTATACTAAGCCGCAGTGTGGTCGTAGATTCATCGTGTGGGTTGGTTAATCTAGTCGAACTCTTGAAATATTACCACATAATAGTCGAAATATTCGGAAAGATGGCAATGTGCGGCGGTGATATGGACCAAACTAGAACATTGTCACAGTATTTATACATGATTACGATCGACTCGGTCGATTCCATTATCGGAGACCGACTAATCTTGACTGGACATAATTTGGGATCTGTACTTGAATTGTGTATGGGTAGAGAAGCGACCAACCAACATGATTACGTTTACGGTATATTAGGATTGTTACCAAATGTCTCCATCACGGTGGATTACAGTTTGGGGTTGGAGGACGTTACCGTTTCTTTATTTAGAGAGTCCACAAGAAATGGAGATCTATCGTGGATTAGTTGGATTGGACCGTTCAGCTTGAAAAATTATAGCTATATACCAATAATAGGATTGTCGATATCTGTGGATAAATGGGAATCCGATTTACTTAACAAAATATCTGCAACATTCGATGAGGATATGGTAATTTTATCAGAAAAAATGCGTGTCAAAATCGTTGGAACTGCGAGATGGGAGGGGGCGTACCCCGGTGTAGCTGACAATTGTAACGTATTGTCTGCATTATGTTCTGAGGAAAAGTTGTGCGAAAGTTGTCTCGTACTGAGATTTTGCAACAATGGATGCTGTATGCAGAATGAGATATGGTCAACCTTCCTTGAAGCAAGTGTCAACCATAATTTCTGTGATAAATGCGTTATATATGTCGATGATGGTCGGGAATACGATGAATGTCAACCACATATCGTGAAATTATTCGCCAAACAACCTGATTTTGTTGTAGTGTTGATGAAGACACAAGATAACAAATATTTGGTTGGTAGAATAGACATTAGTGTATTTCCACACAAACACGTGAAGGTGCTTATGTTTGGAAGTCCAAAAACAGGGTATCGAGGATGGATAATGGACAAAGGTAATAGAATAGGTGTTGTAACTAGTCACGAGAAGAGCTTTGTGCCATATACGAAACTTGATTTTAGAAATTTTATGCGCTGTGTGTTATGTATCTAAGTATGTTTTTTTTAAAAAGTCAAGCGTCGACCAAGTTTCAGCTAAAGAATATATCTAAAAAACAATCACGATAGATATAAATTATGTATATTCTAAATAATTTTACAACGGGAATTCCTGTGGAATGTATCGAAAAACTGCCTCCTCTTCAGTCATCTCTATTTTCTCGCAAACATATACACCTTTGCGCCTGAAATATTTATCAACCACAATTCCAAGAGATCTTCCATCCAAATCGGTCATCCTTAATAACATAATTTGGTCGCCAACATCAGCATTTCCGGACATAATTATAGGAGTTTTCCTACCCATCCAAGTAGACATCACTCCATTATAACATCGTATATGGCTCGTGATTTAGTGGCGTTAATCCATTCTAGCGGAAGACTCTCGAAAATCATCCACAGAACGCAACCATTTAACGTCATCTCCGTCAACGATAATATATCAAGATTTCACAGAAGGAAGATATGTGGAATATAAAATTCATGAGGCAATTGCACTTTCTTGTATAGGAATATCCCTTTACGTTTTCCTTCAGATACAACAATTCCAAGACATCTATGGTTGACATCGTGAATGTTAAGCAGCATGATTTGGTCTCCAATGTCAACTTTTCCCTTGGAAAATAACAAGAAATTTTCATCGAGACTTGTTGTTGCCTTTATTATGGTAAAACCTCCTGCATTTTCTTCGAAAGCTTCCGCTTTACCCAATGCCTTTACGCTCTTGACAATTTCAGCACGATTTTCCGGTTGTTCCGCATAATTATCGTCGAGCGATATCTTCATGAGAGTCTCTACGCAGAGAATTAGATTAGGATCGTACTCCAATACGAGAGTTAAAAAATCTTGTTCAGCAAAACCCATTTTTCCAAATATCTCTCGAGGATTTTTACAATCTTCTGCACGCATGTACTCATGAGCAGTTACGATAGCATATGGTGCAGCTTTCATAGATATGGTGTTGTTACTAAATTTTATACCACTAATTCCTGGTATGTTTTCTCTGAAAGACTCGCCAATCCTCGAGAAGATTCCAAACATTGGCTGGACGATGCCTGGAAAAACGGTATCGCTCACACTTATCCAACTTATATCTCCCTTAGAATATGCGTACCTGGCTATTTCTCTGTTTAGTTCATCCATATCTATCTCGTAATCTACATCGAAGTCCCTGTACCCTAAAATACCCAATACACCATAGAATTTATCTTGTGGCTTGAAACATTCTCTGTTAATGCTTTGGCTTAACACATCAACTAGGTCGTATGTCTTGTTCTTATATTTTTTTATGGCATCACCTAAATCGGCAAGTTGTCTAGGGATGTAAAAGACAAGTCCATCTGTATTTCCGTAACAAGATCTTACATGTGATATTATTTTGGCTACCTCAGAAAGGTCGATGCAAAGCCCATTAACATCAACAAGAGTAATCTTTTTAGATAGAACAGCCTCTTGTAATGTCCACACTCTGTCAAACCATCTTTCTTTGGACATGTCAGAAATATCATAGGAAACGCTAGAAAGATCCTTCAGGTAACGTCCCTCGATAACGTCAATGATCGTGTGCATGTTTGTAAAAAAGTCTTCTGAGATGACATGTTTCAGATCAGACAACACAAACGTCATATCAGCACCAGAGTAATATTCACCCATATAGGGAATTTCGAGGTTAATCTTGTCTTGCTTATTTTGCGGCATGCATAACACGTCGAACCAACAGTATTTTTTTCCATGTTGCTGAACAGCATTCTTTAACCTGAGTATCTTATTTGGGTCCGACAGCGGAATATCCCAATCAACGCCTGTAATTCCGAATTGGCTGGCAGGATATAACCGCTGATCTCCCCATACGTGTGAGACGCATACATATCCATTATCCTCCACTTCATCACGTATATCTCTATACATTTCCACTTTCATGGTTTGTACATTCCACAGTCTTCTAATTTTGGTACGATCCATGTTGATAAAGGAATTTGTGCCGCTGCAATGGTATATATAACATTCATAATTTTTTAAAAAACTTAATCTTATCGTGAATATATCCTTTATCCAACAATCTTTTCTTAACCTCGTGTTTAATAACGTTTCCCATGATAAACTGGTAACACGCATCTCCTAATTCTACCAACATTTTGTGGTGATATCCCACTTGACCATTGCGGACTATTGCATTCGACGGGGTCTAGAAATGGTGTCGGTGGATAACCACGTTGACGGTACCGGAATCGATCGCAGTTTTTTTTAAAGTTACGCGGTGTATTATAGTACCTAGATTGCTGGACATAAACCGTATTAAAGCGCGTCCAACAACATCAAACCGCATTAAATCGTGATATCGACATAGAGATGTCAAACAGCATTAAATCATGATATTAACACGAGACAAATTTTTAAAAAAGTCGACAATCCTATGGTACCTAGAAAAATATCCAACCGCCGGACAAAAATATAGTCGGCTTGACCTCGTTGACTTGCACAATAACTCAAGCTACCGATAGTTTTTTAACTTGTTTGCGCAGTTTGTTTATTTCCGATTCCAGGTCGTCCAGCTTCTCTTTTAACAAACATTCTGTGTCCTTTTGGGCTTCAAGAATTTCCGTTAATAAAGTTATAACCGTGTTTTTATTGGTTTTAGCATTATTACCATCCGATTTTTTCTTACACTCTTTACAAGTGTATCCGCTAGTAGAATAAAATTCTGTCTTACTCTTTATTTCATCGCATTTTCTACACTGTCTGTTTGTTTCACCCATTTTCGCTAATTTGATACCATGCTAGATTTGTTCAAGAGTATACAAACGTGTTTCAGATGAAAATCACTCCCAAATACGCTGAATAGTTATTTATGAGATTGTCCTCAAATTCAAGGATTCATCAGCGTTTGATGTGTTTAAAATCATGAAATTTTTAAAAAATATCGTTGTATAAGAATGAAGATAAACACCCCATATGGTGTTTATAACATCGAATTTCGATATTTTCTGGAAAAGCGATTGGCAGTTGAATGTTTTGACGACCAAGATTAATACACACAGTTGAGATCACACTAACCACGGTTATCAGCCAAGTTTAAATCACCGAAATGTACGTCCAGTTGAACATCGAACTAATTAGCAAGGTAATGGAGATGTGTTGCGAAAAATTCAAGCAGAAACATGCAAAGAAAATCTTGTCGTCGCTTGTTAAAGATGAAAAAGTCGAAAAACATTCCTTTTGTGAGGCTATCTGTGTTAGTTCAAATCGCGTCTGTATGAAGAGGGTGGATAGTGGAACATATTGCCGTTTACATGATCCTAAAAATAAATGCCATGGGATGACTGTCAAAGGAGATCGCTGTAAAAGCGCCGTGAAGGTCGGAGAAGATTATTGTCATAGACATCGTGTTAAAGTGGAAAAGGAAGAAAAATCCGCGCCACGAGTTATTAGAAAAATTACAAAAGAAAATCTCTGGCGATTTCCTCTCCACCCAGATTATGTTCCTCCTGAAGTTATAACACACAAATCCAAACATGTCTCCAAATCTCGTAAACATACGTCAAAGGACAAAGATTCCGACGATGCAACACTCAAGAAAAAACGTTCCAAATCCAGGGTCAAACACACAATTCCGTTCAAGATGGACCCGGGAGCTGTAGATTTAACGCTGGAAAATCTCGCGACAGGAATGTTTCTCGGTTGGGTAACACATCCAACTAACAGCAAATTGGAATGTGCCACCAATTACACCATAAACGGAAAATGTATCGTCAAGATGCCCGACATAAATGCCTATGTTGGTCTATATACCCCAGAACAACTATGGAAGAACGGAGATTACACATCGGAAATTAACGTGCAAGAAGATGCAATCTTAAACGCATTGGAATTGCGTCCACTTACTTCGTCGGAGAGAGAGAGGATCTCCGGTGATAAATCCGAGCAGATGTACACGTTTCGATGATATCTCTGCGGACACTTCCTTGATTTCTAGCTCGGTAAAAATTTTGCGAAGAATGTTATCGCGGTTAGATCGTCGCCGAGTTGCCGAATGTACT
>Ga0210406_10004473_pt1 | contig 14963 bp, 31 predicted proteins | sample IncBWC30MmetaG_FD_155454 | JGI IMG/M metagenome (GOLD analysis project Ga0210406, IMG submission 155454) | Forest soil microbial communities from Barre Woods Harvard Forest LTER site, Petersham, Massachusetts, United States - Inc-BW-C-30-M | ecosystem: Environmental > Terrestrial > Soil >... | reverse complement strand
CAATTTGAAGCAGGTGAAATGAAGGGTGATATGGGTCGTAAGCCTAAGGCTCTAACTTCGTTGGTTCGTAATACTGTTAATATGTTTGGTAGTTTGAATATTGGGCTTGTTGCAACCAACCATACCTATGCCAGTCAAGACATGTTTGACCCAGATGATAAGATTTCTGGCGGTCAAGGATTCATCTATGCAAGTTCTATTGTAGTTGCAATGAAGAAATTAAAACTCAAAGAAGATGAAGATGGCAACAAAACATCTGATGTGAATGGTATTCGTGCAGCATGCAAGATTATGAAAACACGATATGCAAAACCATTCGAATCTGTGCAAGTCAAGATTCCATATACAACAGGTATGTCTCCGTATTCTGGTTTATTTGACATGTGCGAACAAAGTGGGGTGTTCAAGAAAGAAGGAAATCGGTATTTGTATGTGGATCACAACGGTGAAATTCATAAGTATTTCAAGAAAGAATACGAAAGAAATGAAGCTGGAATTCTTGATTTGGTTATGAAAGAATGGACTCAACTTCCGACAGATGATGAGGATGATTTACAAATTGAATCTAATGTGATACAATCTACTAACAACGAATAAGTTGAAAAATCTCGGGGATATAAATGATTGATATTGATGTTATTATTGAAGTTTATCAGACGGTTAAAGAGTATATTCCTGCGAAGGATAGACAAGCAGCCGTGGATCACTTGATCGGAGTGGTCTGTGATTTTGATGTTACGGATCACGATATTAAAGCATTGGCAGGAGTGGATTCATATATGAAACGAGCAATCGAAGAATATATCGGTGAAGAAGTGGATGCTGATGAAGAAGATAGCGAAGACTATTAAAAATGTTTTACAATAAAATTGTGCGTGATTTGTCTGCATTGCCAGACTTTATTGACTACTACGAAAAAGAACTAGATGAAGCAAAGAAAGAATGCGGCATCAAAGGTAGCTTAGAAAAAAGCTTGAGTCAATTGCCTGGCATCACAGAACACAGATTCAATCAGCTTCAGGAGATAGAAGCTGTGTTAGAATATCTGAATATTCAATTACGCAAAGTGCATAAGAAGCACTTCAAAACTTATCTGGAAAATTATCCACGTGCATTGACTAGCAGAGATGCTGAGAAATATGCGGATTCAGAGGATGAAGTTATAGATATACAAGTTTTGATAAACGAGGTTGCATTATTGAGAAATAAGTATCTAGGTGTCCTTAAAGGTATTGAAACAAAGAACTGGACTCTAGGGCATATTACGAGGCTCAAAGTTGCTGGATTGGATGACGCATCAATATAATAACTAACTTTTTAAAATTAAATCCCGATAAATAATACTATCGGGATTTTTTATTATATGAGAGCAATTGAACTAACTGAGTCTGTGGGTCTAGCCAACAGAAAAGAAGGACAGCAATTCACTAATGAAGCTGGTGAAACATTAACATTCAAAACATTAACATTTTTCCCTGTTGAAGGACAATTTGACAGCCCTGACGAAAGAGATAATGCAATTGAAGAACAGCGTGCATCATTACAAGACGAGGATGGTGTAGAAGAAATCGAATGGACAAACGAACCGTCAGGACGATTTCTAGCATTTGGTCTGTGTAAATTTTCTGATGACGATGGCAAGACACGAGTCTTTGGTCGTTACTTTAATAAGATTTCAAAGATCCGCACACAGAATAATTGGCCAAACAATACGTTACCAGATGGATTTAAATTTGCAAGTGCAGCATCATCAAAATCTCGTAGCGGATTGATGCCACAAGATGTATTGACTGGTATGGAAGATTTGCTACCAGAAAACATCGTAACTGATATTGAAAATAAGTTTGGTGCTGATAGTGGATTGGCTGAAGCTGCACATCATGTAATGAATGGAATTGGTTTCCCCATTGTTATTCCTAATCCAGATAAATCATTAGAAGTAACTGCTGTTCGTGATTATTTCTGCGAAATGATTCATCCTATAGCATTGATTAAGGGAGTATATACAGGTAATGCTGGTGATGCTGCAAGAAAATATTTAGGTGCAGATGGATTTGAATCATGTAATATTTCTTTTTCATCAGGAAAAAATGAGGGCTTGTTTGATAGTTTATTAATTGCCCCAGATGGAAAAAAAATTAAAGTAAGTTCTAAGGGTGGTATGGGTGCAACAGCATCTGTGACTAATATCTATAATTCGATTATTGATCTAGTGAGTCTTATCGGCAAGAAACCATTTGAGAAGTATCGTCAAGACTTAGAAGTTATTCGTATCATTGCAGAGAATGGTCAAGTTGATGGCCCATTGAAACTTGCTGAGTATTATGGATTATTAAACGAGAAAGAAACAGATCAATGTAGAATGCTTGCTAAGACGCAAGACCCGACTACGCTAACTGGTCGTATGAAGGCGATGTATAATGCAACTCCTGAGACTGAAAAAACAGTCCCTTTCTATAAGATGTTAGCTACTGTTGCATTCTTAGTGTCTGGTTATGTTAATAAAAATACTAATTTTGGTTCTGCGGTTTCTTTTGTATTGAATAATGATGCATTGGTTCAAGTTTATACAGAAGCAAAGCAATCTGGTGATAATATTGAAATTACTAATTTTAAAACTGTTTTCCCAGCAGAACTCGCTACAGGAGTTGAATTATCTGCACAAAAGACATACTACAGTTCAGGTTGCAAAGGCAAATTGACATTTAAAATCCACAAGAGCAAGTAACTACAAGTAAATAATGTTGCGCTGTAAGGAGATATAGCGTGACATTATTACAGGAGAGTTATATGTCAAAAACATTCAATGCCCGAAAGGCAGATAAAGTAGTAATCAATGAGGACGGCACTCGCACGTTCTATGTCAAAGATTTTACAATCGATGGCGTCCAAGTAGAAACATCCGCCAAAGTTGTTTGGGGCGGAATAAATTCAGAAGTATTCAACTGCGGTGATCATTTCGAAATTAGAGAAATTTTTGTTGCACCAATTGAAGAAACAACTACATTCAACGGTGTTCCATGCCCTAAGATTGATGCAATTGAAACACAAGCGAACATTCTCAATGGTCAGTCATTTCAACAAGCAGTAATTCAAAAAGCAAAGACTTCCAAAAAGGCCCTTGACGAATTAAAACAACTTGCAGGCGCGCCATTGTCACAATATACAACTTATAAACCTGCGGTTTCTACAGCAGAGATTATGTTTGAAACTTATTGTAGCAAGTATGGACCGAGCCATGACTACAAAAAAGAAACGTATTTTGCAAAAGTAGATACGCCTCTAGGTGAAATACTTTTACGAGATATGATTGCTGATATCGCCAATCACCCAAAGTATGCATATGAGTTTGCTGTATATACTGAGGGACGATTTGAGCAAGCAGAAAAAGTTATTCGAAAAGATGTTGAATATGCAGTTAAGTATGCTATAGAATTCTTAGACTCCAGGTATGAAGATGAGCCAGAATTAGAAATGAAAATTCTTAATTCTAAATATGCTCGACAATATCTAGATTGGATTGTCAAAAACAAACCACGCTGGGACATTGAGAAAGCAATTCGTGATCAACATGCACCTATCATTGCTGAATTGAATGCGCAGCGCGAATTGGATCAAATGATAAGACTCGTAAATATCAAACCAACACAAGATTTTGCAGCAACTAAGTATGTCGGCGACTTAAACGAAATAATCAATCCAGATCCATTGGTGCAAACGATAATTGGAACTTTGAAAATAGATGAAACTGAAGCAAAGCGTATTGCTGATGACATGCGCAGCCAAAGTGAAAGCTAAATGTAATATTAATCTCACAAAAGCCTCCGTTGTATTTTTGCAACCGAGGCTTTTTCTTTGGGTAAAATATGTTACAATGCAGTATATTATGGAGATTTACTATGCGACAAGGATATCAATTGTGTTTAGCTACAATGCTAATAGTGACTTCAGCTATGCTAATTCATGTGAAACACCGTGAAATGCAATATGAACGAATTGCAAATTGCTTGACGGCTGTAAGCGATTCTAGCATTGTAAATAACATCCAAACAACGCCCGCACAAGTCTATGTTTGTTGGGCCCAAAATCAGTAATGTTGTAAGAAAACAACGGCTATTGACAAATTCCTCCAGATAATGTAGAATGTATGTTACATTAACCAGAGGAGTTTTTATGTTCGAGTCAATCGACATTAAGCGTGTCAAGAATGGATTTGTTGTGTCGGTGATCGAATCAGATACTGGCGATTTTAGTGAATTTGTGTTCTCAAATTCAAATCAAGTAATGAAATTTCTTAAAACCCAATTCAAAATTACTACTGAGGAATAACATGGATCGCATTGTTACACCAGAAATCAAAGAAAATACGTCAATCGGAACCAAACTCACGAAGTTTGCACGTTATTGGGTATTGCCTACCATTGTTGGCGTCGCAGGGTTATGGGCACTTAAACTTCAAGTTAGTGGAGACGGCGCAATTATTATCTCCACTGTTCTCAACATGCTAGGAATTTATTTTATCGTTTTAGCAAACGAGTTATTCAAGAAGGACTGAACATGTTTTCTTTTCTTAAAAAAACTTTCAATATACTGAGAGTCGGCTTTGTGTCTCGTATCTATATGAATGCAATCGGATGTATGTTCTTAGGTCTATCAATTGGTAGTCCAAGCACTGGCCTCAGATTCATTTTCGTAGTTGCTGGAGCACTAGTAATTGCTGAAACTTGGTTTCAATTCGGCTTTAGGCGAGCTACTGTTATTAACGCACTCAAAAAATAAGGAAATATCATGAACACATTACATTATATTGGAGCATTATTTGTTGTTGCTATTGGAGTTTGTATTATTCAACACTCGTTAGATAGCAATTTCTTTGTTCAATGGGGTCTTTCTTTTGTGGGCCTTATGCTTATTTTGGTTGGAAATGATTGGCGCAATAAGTTGTGGGCAAAAGATCATGTTTAAAAATTTTAATGGATTTAAGCTTGCATCATTTTTAGTTGGTGGATTATCCCAATGGATAATCACCATCATCGGCTTTGTCTTTTTTGTAAAAACTATTGTCGCATTTTCTGGCTTCAACATTGCGATTCTATTTTTATGTATAGTCGGATTTTTTCTTACTGCGGTTTGCAACCCCATTTTTTATCTATGTGCTTTAGGTCGAGAAATTGAAATTAACGAACAACGCAATTTAGAAAATCAATAATGTTTTATTTTTAGAGGTTTAATATGTCTTTCGCTCGCAATATTACTCTTGATATAGTTAAGAAAGCTATTCAAGGAAAAGATGAATTTCGTATCTTTGAACGGGATGGCTTTGTCGTGGTCGATTATATGATTACGAAGGCTGATACGTTTATGCATGAAGATCCAGAACTTCAAAAAGTTTTGCGTGAATTGCGGGGAATTGCATTTTCTGCTGATGGATCGCATGTTATTTCTCGGCCATATGATAAGTTTTTCAATATCGGAGAAAAAGAAGAAACTCTCATTTCGAATCTTGACTTTACGCAACCTCATGTTGTTTTGAATAAGCTTGATGGATCAATGATTCGCACGATTCCTGTTTATGATGGAAAGTCGTTTCGATTGGGAACGCGTGCTGGATTGACTTCTGTTTCTATGCAAGCAGAAAAGTTTTGGGTTCGGCCAGAAAATTACGAACGATATTTGAATTTCTTTAAGGCTTGTGAAGAAATCAACCAAACGCCAATTTTTGAATATATCGGACCAAGCAATCGTATTGTTTTGTATTACGAAAAAGAAGATTTAATCTTGACCGCAATGCGAAACAAAGAGTCTGGTGAATACGTTCCTTATTGGTCAATGGAAGGATTTGCATATGACGAAAAGTGGATGATTCCTTGTGTAGAACCACTTTTCGATTCGTCAGAAAACTTGACTGATCGCATTGCTAAACTTCAAGGTCTTGAAGGGGCAGTTGTTCGCTTCGAAAATGGACTACAAGTTAAGTGTAAGGCTGATGATTACGTTGATAAGCATCGTGCTGTTTCGCAATTGAAACTTGAAAAGGATGTGTTGAAACTAATTTTCACTAATGCATTGGATGATGTATTGCCAATCTTGAATGAAGATGTGCGTAAGCAAGTTGAATCTTATCGTAATAACGTTGTGACTAAAGCGAATGAATTCGAAGTGAGATTGCAAGAAAAGTATGCTAATATTTATGGTGAGGTTGTAAAAGTTGCCTCTGAATATTCACACGATTTTCGTCGTGAATTTGCGAAAGCGGTATTAGCAAATGAACGCTATAAACGTGATTCTAAATTTCTTTTCAATATGTTAGATGGAAAGGAAGTAGATGTTCCAGAATTCATAGTATCAAAATGCGGAACTCAAGCAACAGTAGAATCAATCCGTCACATCATTGGAACTCAGAAATTGTGGGAAATTCCAAATGATGCTGACTGATTGGCTTAAGGAAAAGTGGCTGAAGTATATGCCACTTTTTATTTGTAAAGAAATGAGACAACGTGAAGAATTACGACAAGCTGAATTAGCAATACTTGATGAATATGTTAGAAAGCATGAATTGTTTTTGACATTTAAAGGTATGACAGTAATCACATTTACTCATGATCCAGATTATATGAAGCATAAAAAATCGAATTGGATCGCATACGTAGAAAATGGTGCAGGACATATGGTGACGAGTTATGGTCTAGGAAAAACAAAACTAGCAGCAAAATATAACGTAATTGAAAAATATTATAGGAAATATGGGAAATCAAATGTCTAAAGTTATTGTTCTTGGTGCGGGAGTTATCGGAATTACGACCGCATATTATCTAAACAGAGCTGGATATGATGTAGAAGTTTATGATGATCACTGTGGTCCAGCTCAAGGCACAAGTTTTGCAAACGCAGGACAAATTTCTGTTGGTTATTCGGCTCCATGGGCTGGATCAGGTATTCCAATGAAAGCACTTAAGTGGATGTTTGATGCTAAAGCGCCATTCAAATTTAAGGTTGATTGGTCAATGGAACAAATTACTTGGATGGCAAAATTTCTATCCAATTGCACATCTAATTCATATGATTGGAATAAGTATTCAATGATTCAAATGTCACTGTATAGTCAAGAATGCTTGAATCAATTGCGATACGATACGAATATTCAGTATGAAGGACGTAAGCATGGGACTTTGCAATTGTTTAGAAATAAAGAGCAAATGCAGAATGCAACCAAAGATATTTCTGTTCTAGACCGTAATAATATCAATTACATGCTTGTCAATGATCGTGATGCATTGATTAGGCTTGAGCCAGGACTCAAAGGATCAAATGCGGATTTAATCGGTGGTTTATGGATTCCTGGTGATGAAACAGGAGATTGCAATTTGTTTTGTAAGAATCTAGAAGCAATCTGCAAAGAAAATGGAGTGCAGTTTCACTATAACAGAAAAGCTAAGCCATGGATTAAACGATTAGGAACAGTGCAGGTATTGCAAGGAGTAGATGTTGATTATAATGATGGTTATGCTTCACATTATGTAGAAGCAGATCATGTTATTGTCGCATCAGGTGTTTATAGTAAAGAATTGCTAAAAGATTTTAATATCAATATTCCAGTATATCCTGTTCGTGGTCATTCTCTTACGCTCGATATTAAAAATATTGCTGAAGCGCCAGTTTCAACGGTGTTAGATGAAACAAATAAAGTTGCTATTACTAGATTCGACAATCGCATTCGCGCAGGTGGATTTGCAGAACTTGCTGGATATACAACAAAAACTCAACATGATGGTTGGGTCAGGATGATTCAGTTACTAGATTTAGTAGAAGAATTGTTCCCTGGTGCAACTAATACTGAAACAAATAAACTATTTGAACTTAAAGATAAGGGATTTTGGTCTGGTTTGCGTCCCATGACTCCGAACGGAATTCCTCTGGTTGGAGAGACAAATATTAGAGGTCTGTATGTCAATACAGGTCACGGGACATTGGGTTGGACTATGAGTTGTGGTAGTGGTCAAATGATTGCAAATATCATGACTGGTAAAGAATCTAAATCTATTGCAGCGCCATTCTTAAATCCTCAGGAATATTCTCCTAAGATCAATAAAGGTTGATATGGATCGTAAGAAAATTAAAATGCTAGTTGCTTTACATGGTTGGAGAATTCGGTGTAGAGCAACATATCAACTTAATCCTGAATATCAACACGGGGCTATAGGTAATGAGCCATTCATTGATGTGCAATACGCTTGGTTAGAAAACAGTGAAGGGAAACACTATCATAGTTACGATTTTTCAGAACAGTATCCACTTTGCTTCGGAAAAACTAGAACACAAGCAATAAACAATCTACTCGATTATTGGTATGAAGTTAATAAACACACATTGGAGAAATAATGTCAGATAAAATTATTACGTTTGCAAAATCACTTACTGTTGGTGTCAGAGGATATAAAGATTTGAGCATCGAAGATCCTCAATTGTCTTTCATGACCCCAAACACAAGTGATTCAGCTTATCAGAAACGCCTGGTAACTTTAAAGAGTTGGTGTAATGTCGGTAGGACATACAATTATACAACTAAACAATATGAAGAAAGCACTCAGGATACGAATAATTTGCATGAACTAGAAAATAGTCCTACGACTGGTTTTCGAATCATGAATGCAACGAGTCGCTATTCCACTGACAACAAATTCTTTAGATTGATTGACCCTAGAGGTTATGTTCTCGAAATCTCAACTGGTAATCTTGAAGTCATTCTACAAACGAGTGATATCCTTAAAGGTGGCTATATCGCTGAACCATGTGTTTGGGGTCGCCAAGGAAATAATAACGTATTGGTGGCAGTTTCTTCAGAAGCATATGCAAAATCTGTTAAGTTTGCAGAAAAGAATACTTCAAAATTTAGTGATTTGACTGTTGGCGATATCGTTAAGTTTAAAGATGGATCAGAAGATATCTATCTTGGAGAATATGTTGCAATCATTTCTCAACGAAAAGATTTAAATCCTACACGAGGTAATACCTTTTATTCTGGTTTCGGTGGAACACGTAATCCGACCAAATATGAACATGCATTGAGTAAGACTGAAAAATATCACGCGTTTAAATCTAGCAAAAGTACTAGTTTTCAACTCGCTAAAAAACTAAAACCATGTGTCATTATCGGAAAGACAGAAGAAAAAATCGAAGATTATTACAAGAATGGTCAATCGATTTATATTCGTATGCCGTCAAATGACTATTCGAAATCAGTTCATGGTATTTTTAAATCGAATATTAGTATTCAAGATTTTCAATATGTAATGGATTTAACTGAAAAACAACTTGATTTAAATGATAGTAATGCAAGAAATTCAACTCAATATATTGTTCATAATGAAACAATGCAAATTGTTGAAACTTATATTAGTAGAATTCATGAAGATTTAATTAACGATGGATATACTGAAATCGTTTATAATCCATTTACACCAACTCAATATAATACAGTTGAATGTAATCTTTCTAGAAAAGAGCCGCTAGAAGTTAAAAAATGCACATTTGTTACTGGATTAAAGATTGTAGCAAATACTGATTTAGGAAAAATTACATTGAAAGAATCTGTGTAAGGATTGTAAGACTGAATAGTATTTCAGTCTTTTTTTAATCCTTGTCATGCCCGTATAGATAAATATTAAAATAAAGGAATAAAATATGACTGAATTCTGTATTCACGGCTGCGGGAAAATAGCCGTAAGATTAACTAAAAAATCAAAACAACCAGTTTGTTTTGAAAGAAATGCAATGCAGTGCCCTGCAGTTGCGTCTAACATGACCAAGACAAGAAATACAATTGATCCAGAATCTGGAAAATCTAACTATCAACTCGCAAACAAAAAATCTGCGGAAACACTAGGGAAGGACTGGTTTAGGGACAATAAATTAAAGCATATTGAAGAACAAAAACAAATTATTTTTGAAGACGGAAAAAATGCTCTACAAAAGCAAGCTGAAAAAGCAATGCAAACCATGCGAAATAATATTGATAATTTAGGTAAAAATGGTTTGCAAAGAAGGGCAGAAAAAATGGCCGGAAATAAAGGAAAAAGTGGTCATTTAATCTCAGGAAGAAAATCAAAAGCAAGCAATTTGAAACTTGATGAAAATGGATTGTCAGGCTATGAAAGGGGTATATTAAAACGCCGAGAAAAGGGACTTTTAATACCTGATGATCTTAAAACGGATTGGGAAGTTTATAGAAACATAGTTAATAAATTAACAAATAAAAACTTTGAAAAATATTATTGGGAAATTAATCCCAATAATATTAAAAGGAGCAAAGAATTTCATTTAGATCATATCTATTCAGCATATGATGGGTTTAAAAATAAAATAAATCCTGAAATCATTGCAAATTGGACTAATTTAAGATTAATTGATTGCAAATCAAATATTAGTAAAGGTTGCAGAAGTGATGTAACTTTAGAAGAATTGTTAATCAATTGTAAGAAACAAATTTAATAGTGTTGCTATTATACAACACTAACTTGCATTTTTGGGTGAATGTGATATAATGTTTTTACTGTCAAATTTCGGAGAGAAAGATGCTGACAAAAAATGAAATTGTGAAGCTTCTAGAAACAAATGACAAAGCAATAGCAAGGGCATTAATTGTTCTCTACAATAACCAGACAAAAATTGAACAAATGTCACAAACAACTATTAATCGTAATGGCGAAGGTTTTCGTCCATGCCATTCGAGGATGGGTTGCAGTATGGCAGAATTTTATCAAAAGAGGGGCTTCCTTTCTCCTAAGCAAATTGCATATTGGCGTGTAAAAGACAAGAATGGCGATATGCGTCTTGCTATTTATTGGCGCCAACTTGCTGAAGCTGCTGAAGCAAAGAAAGCCACACAAGCAGCTAAGCCTGCCGAACCTGTTTCTGAAGTTCAAACGTGCCCCGATGAAATTGAAATGCATCGTATGGAAGCAGAAGGTGATCGCCTACAAACACAAAAAGAAGAATGGCTGAAGCACATTCGTAAAAACAAACTTGAAGGCCATGCATGATTGATCTTGAAAAAGCGAAAGTTGAGCTTGCTTTGCATGGGTTGCAGTTTTTGCTTACAACTTGGAAGTTTGCTTTTGATGATTACGATTCAGATTCGTATAGTGTAATTATCGTTCCAATAGATTCAAGAGAAGGTGATACAAAATACTATGCAATCAATACGAATCTAATGAAAGCTTACGAAGAATCATTCACATTGTGGAAAAATCGTGGACATTGAAAAGAAATTGATAGAGTATGAATTGCGCGGTTATTCAATGATCCGCGCAGGAAAATCACGAATTGCTATATGGTTTGAGAGTGAAAAATATTCGCCAAATTCTAATGATGATTGGGCATTATGGGACGCAACTGTAGTTAATGGTGGCAATCCAGAACATATTGAAGAATCAATAAGAAAATTGGAGAATTATCTTGAAATTCAACGGTACTGAAGTTTATGCTGCAATGGGGGATCAAAAACGATTCCCTGTTCCCGTTTTGAAAGAAGGACAAAAGATTTGTTTTCTTTTCAATGACGAAACGACTGCACCAGATTCCAAAACTGTCATGATTAAGGCAGGAATTTATGTGATTACTTCAGTAGGAAAGGGTGTAGGTGATTGGCCTGTGTATCGCTTTATAAAAGACACAAAAAATTCTAAGTATTTGCATGCGTATTGTCAAATTGCAATTGATAAAGCAATTTCACAAGGGTTCATTGAGGTAATCAATGATTGATAAGGAAAAGTTTAAGTTAGTTTTAGCTTTATCAGGACATGTTTTGATAGAAGAACAAAGTACGCTTGATGAAACACAAGCATATTGCGGCATAATGTATTCCTACGATCAAAGTGATAACGCAGAATTCTACAATAGAACTGTAGTAGGAGAATTGTATAGCTTTTCACCTACAAAAGAATTGGCATTTGAAGAAGTATATAAAAAATGGACATTGAAAAAGAACTCCTTAGATACAAACTGAAAGGGTATGTATTAGAATCTACCAAATCATATAGTGGAGTTGATGGCGCAACTACTTGGTTTGCTAGTACGCCGCCAAATTCAGGAGATTACCTTAAAGGTGGATTGTTTGATAAAACATATTCAGAATGCTTAGATAAAAGTGATTCCATAAAATCCTCTATCAGAAAAATGAAAAAATATGGATATTGAGAAATTTAAATTAGAATTGATCCTTAAAGGTTTGAAATTGGATCATCAAGCTTATGATTTTAGTATCACTGACAAACAATATTATGCTCGAATTGTATCAACCGATCACGAGAATTACGGTGATGAAAAAAATTTCAATAGAGATAGACGCCTGGGAATCCTAAACGAAGAAGGGTATTGGAGTTATTTTTCCTGGGGACGAACTGAGCAAGAAGCAATTAATAATGTATGGTTAAAATGGACTACGACAAAGAAATCTTAAAGCTTAACTTGATGGGTTTCGAAATTAAAACTATCCGCGCTGGTGTTACAGGACACTATTATTCATTGGTGGTAGATATGGATAAGACATGGAATATGGATCCTGAATTTAGAGCGATTCCATTTCAATCAAAAGAAGAATCAATCAAAAATGCTGTAGATAATTTCCTCAGGTTTTACAAACCAATGAAAAAATATGGATATCTTAAAAATTAAGTTAGCATTATCCCTGCATGGTCTTCAGATTCATTCTGATGTATCTATAGTTGAGGATTATTATGCTAGAATCGAACCAATCGGATATTACATCGGGATGGAAATTCCAGATTTCTTATTGACTGACAACGGATCTAGATACAAGTATTTTGATTATGGTAACACTAAAGAAGAAGCATCATATAAGGTATATCAACAATGGATATCGAGAAATTCAACTTCATCTTAGCATTAACTAAACCTAATTATAAATTAGACGTGTTTGTATCATATAACGGTCCTTGTGCTAGAATTAGATACGATCATGGAATCGGAACCCCAGCTGAATTAACTGATGGTACCCGATTCAGATATTTTTCTTACGGTGACACATTAGAAGAAGCAGCCAACAAGGTGATGGAGCAATGGAATTCGAGAAAATAAAATTGGCGCTGATTCTTAAAGAGCTTGACATAGTTATGTTGGGAATGAATGATTCGGCTACCAGGCATTTAGGATATCTTGTTCATACTGACACTTCGGATGGTCATGGTTATAGAATAACTGTATTAGATAACGACGGCAAGAAAGTTGTTCGAATGGGCCGCACTAAAGATGAAGTCGCTAACAAACTATATAAATGGGTGATTGAAAATGGCTCTAAAAAATAGGAACAATAGGCAGATTAAGAAACTTGCTAAGAAGAAGGTGTTTTATTATAAAAGTGATAAAATTTACAGAGTCGTTCCAACTCATTCAACTGAAATACATTGGTGGGATGCATTAGAAGGTGATAATGTAAAACAATTTATGTCAATCGACAATGCTGAAGATGAATTGGCTAAGCACCCTGTTGGAAGCTATGTCATTTTTTATGACTATGATAAGGAGCATAAAGAACCAACTTGGCAATACATCATGAAAACTCGTTGTTCGAACTGTAAAAACAAATGTGGCAATCGCACATTTAAAATGAAAAGAAAATTCGGAAAAAACTTTACAATTAAGTTCAAACAACCGACGCAATGTGAATTGAAGAATCAGTTTAAAGGTCTAACGCATTGGGGGAAAGTATGAGTATTAGAGTCTTGAAACAACATAAAAAAGGGGAAGTCTGGACTTGGCAAGAAGATATTGTCTATACTATTCTTTTAGTATTCTCACTCGGATTTGCGTTTGAAGAATATAGACGGGAAATAGCTACAGAATTTGCTTGGGGTTTTTGGTCAGGATTCTGGATACTCATTTTAGTAACATTGCTATTTTTTGCTCCGATGCTTATCTTCTTCCCTATTACCATTCCTACATATATTTTGTATTTGCATTGGAGACAAACTACTGATGCAAAGAATTTAATTATTAAAACATTGAGAGAAAAATGATCGAAAAAACTAATGCTGGATACACATTTGAAATGGTATTCATGCTTTTCTATCTAGACTTCTGGCAAGAAATTATAATCTCCCCCGGAAGTAGAAATGATATTCCTGAAAGAATCTTTGTGTTTCTATTTGCGATAGTAGCACTTGCGTTTTTCCCTATTTCATTGCCGATAATTTTTATCACATTTAATGTGCAAGATATTATTGACGAAAAAATAATGAATATTTATGGTCTTATTAAAAAAGAAATTCTAAAAGAACAAGCTAAGATATGGTTCATGCATAAAATTCCCGAATACGATAGCGTAAGAAACGTAATTACAATAGGGCTATTGTATATTACCTCTCCTATTATGTTTCCTGTGATTTATCTATTTTTTATCTCAGTTCAAAAATATTTCGCAAAGAAGGCAATTATCAGCGCATTGAGGGCATAATGAAAACAAATTGGTATGGTCTAACTACGCTTCAACATCTTTCAAAGATGGCTCACCTTTGGTTTGCGACCCCATTTACAAAATATTTTTGGAAAACATTGTTTGAGGACGATTACGGTGCAGGATATATGGCATTCGGTATATTTTTCATGGGAATTTGTTTCACATTACTTTGGGTAACTACTCCAATCTTATTTCCGATTATATTTTTAGTATCAAGACTCTATTGTTACAAAAAGGCACGTAAAATGGTTATAAATGCCTTGCGTTCGAAGTAAGTAGGGACTAAAATATAAATAAATGAGAGAGCTACAGAAGTTCTCAAACCAATATAACAAAGGAGCTTTGTTATGTCTCAAAATTCAAATAAACGTGTGCCTGCAGCAGAACTGCAATATAGTAATTTCCTGAATACTTATTCTGGTAGGGAACTAATCAAGAAATATTCTCTTGATGAAGAAGGGCTTTGGCAAATTAAGGGTGAAGACCCAAA
>Ga0210406_10004471_pt1 | contig 14972 bp, 8 predicted proteins | sample IncBWC30MmetaG_FD_155454 | JGI IMG/M metagenome (GOLD analysis project Ga0210406, IMG submission 155454) | Forest soil microbial communities from Barre Woods Harvard Forest LTER site, Petersham, Massachusetts, United States - Inc-BW-C-30-M | ecosystem: Environmental > Terrestrial > Soil >... | reverse complement strand
AAATTGTCGATATCGAGGACTACAAACTGCCGCTCCTTGACGAGCCTGTACCCCCCATCATGCATCAGTACGGCAAAGCCCATACAAAGAGCTGGAGCGAGAAAATTGCCTCGCTCGACGCCTACATTTTCGTTACCCCCGAATACAACCATGCGACCTCGGCAGCACTGAAGAACGCCATCGATTTTCTTTATCACGAGTGGAATAACAAAGCGGCGGGATTTGTTGGATATGGCGGTGCAGGTGGTGTTCGAGCGGTGGAGAACTTGAGACTGGTGATGGGCGAAATCAAGATTGCAGATGTAAGAGCGCAAGTAGCGCTCTCGATGTGGGCAGACTTCGAGAATTTCACGACGTTTAAGCCGCACGAACAGCACGACAAGGCTGTGCACTCAATGGCGGACGAAGTGGTTGCTTGGGGCACAGCACTGAAGACGTTACGACCTTAGTGAGGAGCACTTCCACACTGCCCGCGCTCGGGGATCGAACATGCGCGGTCCACAGATGTCAGGAGATACGAAGATGCAGATCGGCGTCGACAGCTTCGGAGCAGTCATCTCTGACCCGGCTACGGGTCTGACCGTCAGCGCTCTCCAGCGCATGGATAATCTGCTGGATGAGATTGTCTTGGCCGACCAGGTTGGCCTCGATGTCTTCGGCATCGGGGAACACCACCGCAGCGAGTTCGTGGATTCGGCTCCGCCTGTGATCCTGGGTGCGGCCGCTACCCGCACCCAGAACATTCGCCTAACAAGTGCGGTAACCGTTCTCAGCGCCGCCGACCCCGTCCGAATCTTTCAGGAATTCGCCACGCTGGACCTCATCTCCCACGGACGCGCTGAGATCGTCGCGGGACGAGGCTCGTCAATTGAGGCTTTTCCGCTCTTCGGTTTCGACTTAGACGATTACGACTCACTTTTCTCAGAGAAGCTGGAACTTCTTCTTAAGATCCGCGAGAACACTGAAGTTCACTGGACGGGGAGACACCGCGCTCCGCTCAATGGACAGAGAGTCTATCCGCGCCCCCTACAGAATCCACTGCCTATTTGGGTCGGCGTCGGCGGTACACCAGAATCATTCGTTCGTGCTGGCACGCTCGGGCTCCCGCTGATGGTCGCAATTATTGGTGGAGAGCCAAAGCGATTTCGGCCCCTGATCGATCTCTACCGCGAAGCTGGGCGCCGCGCTGGCCACCCTGCCGAGAAACTTATCGTTGGACTGCACGCAATCGGCTTTTTGGGAAACACCACGCAGGAGGCTGCAGACGATTTTTATCCGGGATACGCTCACACCTTCACAGAGATCGGCAAGGAACGGGGCTGGCCCCCCGCAACTCGGGCACAATTTGATGCTCTGCGCGGACCCACCGGAGCACTGATTATCGGAGATGCTGAAAAGGTGGCGGAGAAGATACTTTACGTGAACGAAGTTCTCGGAGGTCTTTCTCGAATCACCTTTCAGATGGGCGTCTCGGCCCTTCCGCACCAGAAGATGTTACGGTCGATCGAACTCCTGGGAACCCGCGTTGCTCCGAATGTCCGGAAACAGCTCACCACCGTCTTGCTTATCTGATGCGCGCGATCTCCGGCGCTAGAGCACTGAAGGCACAACCCGAGCCTGGATTGTCTCGATGCGTTTCACTGAGATATTCGTCGAACAATCTTGCGAGAGACACCGACGGTCCGCCAGATTTGGCAGCGTCGAGTCGACGCTGCCACTCGCCGAATGCAGAGTTGACCCCTTCGGCCACTAAGTCCTCGCGAGAACCAAAGTGCTTATATCCCCCCACCGTCAGACCGGCCTCCTTCATTAACTCAGCGATTCCGAACCCGTCGAGTCCTTTTTCGCGGAATCTCTTTGACGCAATGCTAACGAAGCGCTTATGAGTTCTCGTTTGATCACCGCCCCCCGGGAACCTTCGACTCCCGATATGATCCCGGCCTCGAACGAGTTGCCCTGCCAGCTAGCTCCAAAGATTCCAGCGGCGCTCCTCCTTGAATAGACCCAAATCGGAAACAGATTGGCGAGCGCAACACACTCACGTCCGGTCGAACTCGGCTCAGAGTCGCTCAGGCAACTTCTCGACTTTGTGGCCGTATTCCAACCTCCATGGCGGCCTCAGCCTGCAAGCTTTGGAGATCTCGCGAGATGGTTACGATAGCGAGAGTGCGACCGCCTTTCTTGTAAACCACAGCACAATCGCGCGCATCGAGGCTCCCATCGATCTCAATAGACTCCCACTTCTCGACATGGCCCACGTAATTGATAGCTACATCGTAGTGTTGACTCCAGAAGAATGGAACAGAGTCAAACTTTTCACCACGGCCAAGAATATTCTTAGCTGCTACTTGCCCCATGCGCTCAGCAACCACCCAGTGCTCGACGCGAATTCGCTCGCCGGTGTGCGGATCGGGCCAACGGGCAGCATCGCCAGCTGCGAAGATTCCGGCCACACTGGTTTCGAGGTATTCATTGACTGCGATACCCCGATCGATCGCGAGCCCGGATTGCTCCGCCAAAGTCAGCGATGGCCGCACGCCCACTCCCAAAACTATGAAGTCTGCTTCTAAATGTGTTCCGTCGGTCAAGGTAACTGTGCGACCAGTCACCCGGCTGACAGTCTGCCCCAAGTGAAAGGTCACGCCGTGACCTTCGTGAAGCTTGCGGATAAAGAGGCCAACTTCAGCTCCCATTATGCGTTGGAGCGGCTGGCTGTCAGGCGCTACTACATCCACAAGAATTCCGCGGGCGCGCAGCGATGCCGCAACTTCCAAGCCAATAAAGCTGGCACCAACAACCACCACACGTTTTGCAGAACTTGCCTTCGCAATGATTGCCTTGCTGTCAGCGAACGTGCGGAGATAGTGGAGCTGAGAATCAGTCGCGCCTTCAATCGGCAAACGGACCGGGTCGGCTCCGGTGGCCAAAAGGAGAGCGCCAAATTCGAGGCTCTTGCCACTCTCAAGCACGATCCGCCGTCTTTCCGTATCAAGCGATGAAACTCGTGAGTGAAGGAGAAGATTGATCCGGCGGTCGCGATAATAGTCCGAAGGACGCAAAGGGATCCAGTCTTCTTGAGCCGTGCCGGCCAGGAAATCCTTGGAAAGGTTCGGACGATCCACTGGCGGAGAGTCGTCGGCACTCATGAGGGTAAGAGGACCGTCGTATCCTTCTCGGCGCAGCATGTCGGCCGCAGCCAGGCCCGCAGCGCCTCCGCCTACAATCACCACCGAGCTTGGACACTCCGTTCCGCGCTCGGGAGCCGGTGGTGAGACTTTCTCACGAACAAAAATCTTGTCACCCAATTTTTCCACTCGCCAACCAGGAACCGGATCGAGAGCGGGTGCCCGCAGCGCTTCGCCATTCCGGAGACTGAAACAAGCATGATGCCAGGGACAGCGCACGGTGTCGCCAACGACTAAGCCTTCTGCGAGCGGGCCGCCGTAGTGGGTACAGTGGGCCCCGATAGCAAAGACCTCATCCCCACGGCGGAACAGAACCAATTCTTCGCCGTCGGCTTGGCCCGGCATCATGCTGCCGTCGCTGAGCTCGCGAATGGGAAATCCAGCTTTGAAATCGGGTTTGTTCGTCTCTGGTGTCTCTGTCATGAATTTCCTCCCGATCCGTTCGACACATTTTAGAGTACCTGTGTGGGTTTTTCTTTGCTGGATGTTTTCGTCGCCGGCCAGTTCTGTCCACTACAAGCGATTGTTCTAAAGGATTTCATGCCAACCGTTCTGGAGGGTTGGTTATCAGTTTGTTTCTGCTACGTGTTGGGCGACATAGACACCCGCCGAGGTACACCAATCCCGGGTTATGCACTTCGGCGAATTGTGGACGGAAGGCTGGATTGGTCTTTGGGGAGCACGCAACCCTTTTCTGTCTTTTTGGCCAACTCCGCGTTCAACTCCGCGCCCAGGAGCATGGCAAAACCCGTCCAATACAGCCAGACCATGAGCGCGATCCCGGCGCCCAGCGTTCCGTAGGTCTTGTTGAAGTGGGCGAACGTCCGAAAGTAGACACCGAGGACGTAGGACAAGAGAAGCCAGAAACTTACCGAGAGCAATGCACCGGGAAGAGTGGCGGCAAACCGCTGGCGAACATTCGGAGCAAGAAAGTAGATAGCTTCGACGGCCAGCACCGTGAAGGCGACGGAAATGGTCCAATGAAACAAGGGCCATATCCAGAGCCAGACATAAGAGAAGTGAATCGACTCCGTCAGCCAGACGCCGAACCGGGGGCCCACGATCATGATGCTCAGGGCGATCAGCAGCAGAGAACCGACGAGTAAGGTTAAACCGATCGCCAGTGGACGCGTCTTCCAGAAAGGGCGGGTTTCACGTGCGTCGTAAGCGATGTTCAGCGCTTCAATCGCCGCTGACATTCCGCCCGACGCCGTCCACAACGTCGCAATCGCTCCGAAGGACAACAAGGCACCGCGATTCGGCGTGACCACATCCGATAACACTCGACGGACCACGCCCATACTGTCACTCGGAACAAAACGGCCCATCAGGGCGATCGCCTGATTGAAGAGATCAGGCACGGGAAGATAAGTCACGACGGCGGATAAGAAAATCAGGGCAGGAAATAGCGACATCACGAAGTAGTACGAGAGGGCGGCGGCCATCTGCAACGCATGGTTCCGATCGAGATCACTGTAGGTGTGGCGTAGTGCGGTCGTGAATTCGTGCCAGCTCACGAATGCTTGGATGCAGCCTTCTTTCGAAGCCGTTTTTTACATTCTCTCCTGAGCGCAAAATCAACGACCAATACAGGGTTTCACCCAGTTCATCTCGCTCTCGATTATCCCCGCGAAAAATCAGTGCAAATGAATGCGGAGTTTGCATCCAAGGGCCGTTGAGCCAGTAACGATTTTCGTCGCGTTCGCGTACTGGCGATTCCGCCCGTGCGATGCGACTTGGGGCATCCATGAGTACCGTCAACCGTGTGCTGGGTCGTGTGCTGGGTCGAACTGTCGCGCACCCTACCCTATGGTTGTTGGCATCCATCTTGTTGTTCTTGCCCCTGAGCTCGCTTTCAGGAAAAGCTCAAATCGAGGCTGAGAGCCAGACTCCCGCCAAGCAGCAAGCGCCCCGCACAGCTCCACAGGTGCAGGAAATTCTGCCCGCGTACGAGGGTCAGAATGTAGTCTCGGTCGAAGTGGCTGGACGCCCTAACCTGAACGCCTCGCAATTGCTGCCGCTCCTGGCCCAACAAAAGGATGAACCATTTTCCAAGTCCAAGGTGGAAGAGAGCGTTGCCGCGTTGAAGAACGCCGGGACAGCCAAGGAGGTGGAACTGGAGGTCCGTCCACAGCCGAAAGGCATCCGCGTCATCTTCGTACTACAGCCCGCCATGTATTTCGGAATCTACGAATTTCCAGGAGCGGACAAATTCAACTACTCAAGGTTGCTTCAGGTCTCGAACTATCCGCCCCGGGGCGCCTTCAACGACGAAGATGTCGAAATCACACAGAACTCGTTAACGACATTTCTCCAACAAAACGGATACTTCGAGGCTGACGTTAAGCCTCAACTGCAAATTGATCAGCCGCACGGACTGGTGAATGTGCTTTATCACATCACCTTGAATCGGCATGCGAGATTCGGAAAGGTTGTTTTGAAAGGCGCCCCCCAGGAACAGGAGCGTCAACTGCAGCACGATTTGCGCTCATGGATCGCTCGGGCCCGCCGAGCGTCAATCCGCCCTGGCAAGCCTTATTCGCTCCGGGCGATCCAGAAAGCTGCGCTATACCTCGAAACGCAGCTGATCAAGCACAATTACCTGGGGAGCCGGGCTCAATTCCGGGGCGCAGAATACGATCCCCAGACGCATCGGGCGGACATTCATTTCGATGTCACGACGGGGCCACCCGTAAATGTAAAGGTGGAGGGTGCCCACCTTTGGTCGCGCACCCAGCGCAAGCTTTTACCGATCTATCAACAAGCGGGCCTTGATCCTGAACTCATTCAGGAGGGCAGGCAAAACCTAATATCCCACTTTCAGTCAAAGGGCTTTTTCAACGTAAAGGTGGACTCCAAGGTCGAGGCCCTCAACGACGGCCAGCAGGTTTTCTATCTCGTCGTAAAGGGACCTCGGCGAAAAGTTACCGATGTCGAGATCACAGGTAACAATTCGCTCACGACCAAGGACTTGTCGGGTCATCTGCAAGTTGAAAAACGGCGGATCCCTCTTCCCTTCTTTTCGCGCGGGAAATTCAGCGATCGTCTACTTCGCACCAGTGTCAAAAATCTGAAGCGGGTCTATGAGTCTGAAGGGTTCAGTTCTGTACAGGTAACGCCGGAGGTGAGCGACGCTCAAGGGAACGTCATAGTGAAGTTCCGAATCGAGGAAGGGCCTAGAGATCTGGTCGAGTCTCTTAAGGTGGAAGGAAATCAGACGGTGCCTGTATCGAAGCTCGCGCCCCAGGGTTTGAAAGTGGTGGATGGGCAACCTTACTCCACCAAAAAAGTCGATGAAGACCGTAATCAGATTATTGCCCAGTATCTCCGCATGGGCTATCTAAACGCCAGCTTTCGGGCAACGGCTCGAGCCGTGCAAAAAAACTCGCACCGCCTGAATGTGATCTACACCATCACGGAAGGCCCCGGGGTAAAAGTCGATTCCATCGTGACCTTGGGGCGTCGCTTCACGCGACAATCGCTCATCGACCGGGTGGTACAGCTTTCGGTGGAGCAGCCATTGCGCGAAGATGACCTGTTCCGGGCAGAGGGCCGGCTGTATAACCTGGGCATCTTTGACTGGGCCCAGATCGATCCTCGACGGCAGATTACAACCCAGTCCGACGAAGACGTCCTTGTCAAAGTGCACGAGTCGCATCTCAACGAAATCAAATACGGAGTTGGATTTGAAGTAATCAATCGCGGCGGCAGCGTGCCCAGCGGCACGGTTGCGCTACCCGGTCTGCCACCCGTTGGACTTCCATCGAGTTTCAAGACGAGCGAAAAAACTTTCTGGGGACCTCGCGGAACCTTCCAGTACACGCGCCGGAACTTTCGGGGCTTGGGGGAAACCATCGGGTTGTCCGCGCTTGGAGCAAGACTTGTACAACGCGGCTCGGTTTCCTTTTCTAATCCCTATTTCCTGGGTTCCAGTTGGAGTTCGAACTTCAGTCTCTCCGGAGAACGCAACAGCGAGAATCCCATATTCACCTCTCGACTCGGAGATCTCTCCCTTCAGGTACAGAAGCCTCTCAATCGCGACGCAACCCAGCAGCTCATACTCAGCTACAGCCTGCGACAGAGCCGGCTGACCAACTTGTTGATCCCGGATCTGGTTCCACCCGGCGACCGCAACGTACGCCTCTCCGGCTTCACTGCGACTTACAATCGCGATACCCGTGACAACCCACTCGACGCGAAGAAAGGCATTTACGAAACAGCCGAATTGGACTTCATTCCCACGGCCCTCGGTTCCACCGAGAGCTTTGCGCGGTTGCGGGGCCAAGCAGCCTATTACAAAGACATCCATGCAGGAATCATCTGGGCAAACAGCATTCGCATCGGAATCGAGCAACCGTTTGCTTCCAGCCATGTGCCTGTCAGTGAGCTTTTCTTTTCCGGTGGAGGCAGCACGCTGAGGGGCTTCCCGCTGAATGGTGCGGGGCCACAAAGAGACATCCCGGCCTGCGGAAATGCTGCCGATCCTTCCACCTGTTCCTTCATCCGAGTGCCCACCGGGGGACGCGAACTATTCATCGTGAATTCCGAATTTCGCATTCCCGTGCCACTGAAGAAGGGATTGGGTATCGCTGCTTTTTACGATGGTGGCAATGTTTTTGAGCACATCGGATTTCGCGACTTCGGATCGGGCTACACCAACACTCTTGGAATCGGCTTGCGCTATTCGACTCCACTAGGGCCAGTTCGCGTGGACATTGGTCACAACCTGAACGCGTTGCCTGGAATCAAGGCAACCCAGATCTTCATCACCTTGGGGCAAGCATTTTGAGCGCACTACCTCAGCCACCGTTTTATGATCGTCCGCCAGGTCGACCTTCTGCAGTTCCACCGCGGATGCACGTCAGCCATCGTGGAGCCAAGTATGTGGCATGGGCTGCAACCGTCCTCGGACTGTTAACGCTCGGCGTCATGTTAGGGCTGGTTGTGATCGTCCACAGTTCGACATTTCACGCATATGTTCTACGGACAGCTCAGCAGAAAGCCAGCACTGCACTGGGAAGCCAAGTCGAAATCGGGGATTTTGCGGTTCACGTTAGCGGCTTGAGCCCGAGCCTCGATGTCTATCGAGTCACAGTGCACGGTGCCAACCCCTATCCGGATCCTCCGCTTCTACAGGCGGACCAAGCACACTTGCAGATAACTATCTCCTCTCTGCTGCGACGATCGTGGTATGTCAAGGACGCTCGAATCGAGCATCCGGTCGTGCACGTGTTCACGGATCGCCAAGGAAAAACAAATCTCCCAAGCAGTAACCAATCCAAGGAGGAATCCAGCCAAACCAACGTTTTTGATCTCGGCATCCGGCACTTTCGGCTCGATCGGGGAGAGGTTTACTACAACGACTTGAAAAGCGAGATTACAGCGGACCTCCAACAATTGGAGTTTCAGTCCGGCTTCGATGTAACGCGGGAAAGGTACTCTGGAAACTTGTCCTATCACAACGGTCATGTTCGCCTGTCGAACGGTCGGCCTGTTCCGCACAACCTCGATGCCAGGTTTTTCGCGACGGCCAGGGAGTTCGAACTCGAGGTTGCCACGCTTACGACGCAACATTCTCACGTGTCTTTGTCGGGCAAGATTGAGGACTATGCGAAGCCGAGGATTCAAGCGAACTACAAGGGCGTTCTCGATGCTGATGAGTTTCGGAGAGCGCTAGGCAATAGCGCGCTCCCTGAAGGATTGCTTCAGTTTGCTGGAAATCTTGGCTATGCGAGCGAGAATCAACAGCCGTTTCTGGTTGCAGCCACCGCCACTGGCGAATTCAGCAGCATTGCGCTGTCAGTCAACATCCCGAACGCGCGGCTGCGAATTCGCAACTTGGCCGCCAGATACTCGATGGCACATGGCAACGCCAATGTCACAGGTTTGCGCGGGGAAATTCTGGGGGGAGTACTGACGGGAACACTTTCAATTCGTGACCTGGCTGGCCGAGCGAACTCCCAGCTTTCTGCGGCCCTGCATGGAGTTTCGTTGGCGGACCTTCAGACCACACTCGCTCCGGGCAGTGCCAGCCGAACCGGCGTGAAGGGTTCTTTGAATGCAACTGCCAAGGCGAACTGGACAAAGGCCATGCAAAACTTGGTCGCCCAGGCCGATGTCACTTTGAGTTCGAGTCTGCAAGCCGCGCATGGGGGCTCTGCTACTCCGGTGAACGCCGTCATTCATGGCGCGTACAACGGCAACTTGGAGCAATTGTCATTGGCAAATTCGTACATTCGAGCGCCACAAACTACCTTTACGCTCGATGGCAAGGTCAGCAGGAACTCGGCTCTCCGAATCAATCTTCAGACCGAAGAATTACATGATCTGGAGGCTCTGGCCTTGGCATTCCGTCCCCCCGACGCTTCGCCGTTTGGAGTCTACGGGCGCGCTTCAATCGCGGCGTCAGTCACAGGCTCGACTGCCAATCCGCAGATTAACGCTCAGCTCACGGCCGCTAACATTCGAGTAAAAGATACCAAGTGGAAGGCTGCTCGAGCACGAATCGTTGCCAACTCATCGCAAATCAGTGTGCAGGACGGGCAACTGGAACCCGCAAGTCAAGGTCATATTTCGTTCCAACTGGCGACGAACCTCTCTCACTGGACCTATGCGGAATCAAGCCCTTTCCGTGGCGCTGTGCATGCGTCGCAGGTCGACGCCGCCGACCTTGCAAAGGTTGCTGGCTTGAGCATACCAGTGGCAGGCAACCTGTCCGTGGATGTTTCAGCCAAAGGTACTCAACTCGCTCCCATGGGAAACGGCACGATTCGGCTTGTCCGAGCGCAACTCGCGGGCGAGCCCATCAAGTCCGCGTTGCTGCAAGTAAATGGCAACGGAACCCGTCTCGACGGCGACTTGCAGGTGGATCTGGCGAAAGCAGGGTCGGGTAAGGCTACCTTTCAATACGAACCCTCACGACAGGCCTACCAAGTGGACTTGCGTACCAATGGAATGAGCTTGGAGCAACTCGAAACTCTCAAGGCAAGAAATCTCGCTTTATCGGGAACCTTGAACATTACAGCGAAAGGTCAGGGCAGTTTGCGCGATCCACAACTAGAGGCACTCATCGAAGCGCCAGAGATTCACGTACGGGACCAGGTCATACGCGGCTTCAGGTTCCAAGGTGATGTCTCCAATCATGTGGCGAATTTCACACTGGGATCGCAAGTACTCGAGGCCTCCATCCGCGGGCGTGGCACTATCCAACTGACTGGCGACTATGTGAGCGATGTAACCCTTGATACACAAGCCATCCCATTTGCTCCTATCCTGGCGGCATACGCCCCAACCCAGGCAGCGAACATAAAGGGACAAACCGAGCTCCACGGCACGCTCAAGGGCCCGTTGAGACGGAGAGATCGACTCGAGGCTCATATCTCGATCCCTCAGCTTGCGATGAGCTACAAAGATACGATCAAGCTTGCCTCAGCCGAGCCGATACGTGCCGACTATGTCGATGGAGTACTCAATCTGCAACCCACAGTGATCCGCGGAACCAGCACGGAGGTCACACTGCAGGCGCGGGTGCCCGCCGCAAAGGATGCTCCCATTGCCCTGCTCATACGGGGAGGCATTGATCTTCGCTTGGCTCAGCTTGTTAGTCCCGATGTCACGAGCAGCGGTCAGTTGCAATTTGATATCGATTCTTTTGGCAGCCGGACCGACCCTAATGTCCAAGGCCAAATTCGCATCGTGAATGCCAGCTTCGCGACCATCGACACGCCGCTCGGCCTTCAGGGTGCCAATGGCGTTCTAACTCTGACTCGTGACCGGCTGAACGTCACGCAGTTCCAGGGCAAAATGGGTGGCGGTGATGTGTCGGCCAAAGGAGCAATCATTTACCGGCCCGCACTTCGCTTTGATCTGGCGCTTTCGGGCAACGGCGTGCGTGTTCTATATGCACAAACTGTGCGTACCAGTATCAGTTCCCAACTCGCCCTCACGGGCAACTTCGACAATGCCGTGTTGCAGGGGCAGGTTGGAATTGAAGAACTCTCCTTCACACCGGATTTCGATTTGATGGATCTCATGGGTCAATTTGGAGGCGAGGCAACGCCGCCCCCGACCCAGGGGTTTACTCAGAACTTGCGCTTGGAGCTGGGAATTACAACGCCGGGCGGACTTAACTTAACCAGTCGCACGTTGAGTCTTGCAGGGAATGCCAACCTGCAGATTCGTGGCAATGCAGCCCAACCCGTGCTGCTAGGACGGCTCAATCTTAGTAGCGGTGATCTGATCTTTTCCGGCAACCGCTACGTCTTGCAGGGCGGAACGATCGATTTCCGCAACCCGTCGCGCACTGAGCCGGTCGTAGACATGGCCGCGACGACCACCATCAACCAATATGACATTCAGCTACGGTTCTGGGGGCCGGCAGACCACCTGCACACTAACTATGCTTCCGATCCTACGCTTCCACCGGCCGATATCATCAACTTGATTGCCTTCGGCAAGACATCGGAGGTGGCCGCCGCCAATCCCACTCCACCGGGAAGTCTGGGCGCGCAATCATTGGTGGCCTCTCAGGTGAGCAACCAGGTCACCAGCCGGATTGAGAAACTCGCGGGCATCTCGCAACTGTCGATTGACCCGGCTCTCGGAGACAGTCAACAAAGCACCGGCGCACGAGTGGCCATTCAGCAGCGCGTCACCAGCACGATATTCGTAACCTTCTCCACGGATGTCACAGGAACGCAGCGGCAAGTCGTCAAGCTGGAGTATCGCCCGAACAACCGAATGTCGTTCGACGCCGTGCGCGACCAGAACGGCGGATTCTCATTTCAGACGTCGCTACGGAAGCAGTGGTAGGCAGCACGCATGACTACATTAGGGTCATAGCAGCGGTGGCCTTTCGCTCGCCGCTGCAACCAACGAACAGGAGCACAGCACCCACAGTGCAAAGTCTGGTAGATCAATTCCGGGAAGAAAAGATGCCTTAAGCGCTACAGCACACGGCTCGCTTACGAGTCGTGGTTTGGGAATCACATCCTGTTGGCGTGGGGTAATCGTTGCATCACAGATCTACAGGCTCGTCCTGTTGAACTGTGGCTCGACAGCTTGGGCCTGTCTCCGAAAAGCCGCGTCCACATCAGAACCTTGATTCGTGAGTTGTGGGACTTGGCAATGTGGGCCGGGCAGGTGCCTGTTGAGCGTAATCCGATGGAACTGGTGACGGTCCGAGGGGCAACGAAACGCACGCGCAAGCCCCGAAGCCTCACAGTGGGAGAGTTCCAAAGTTCCTACGGCATCTTGAGGAACCATTCCGCACGCTCGCATTGGTCTGCGTATGCTTTGGACTTCGCGTCAGTGAATGCTTAGCTCTGAAATGGTCAGACGTTGATTGGCTTGACGGCAAGCTCCGCGTAGAACGTGGCATTGTCCGTCAGCAAGTGGGTGAGGTAAAGACCATCTACTCGGGGCGGCTGATGGCGGTAGACGCGGAGATGCTGGAAGTGTTGAAGGCGTGGAAGCAAACCAGTCAATTCTCTGCCGATGAGGATTGGATTTTTGCTTCACCCGTCCAACTTGGGGCGCTGCCTTGGACTTATCCGTGGCTCTGGCGTGTTTTTCAGAAGGCGGCCGCGGCTGCCCAAGTCGGCAAACTAGCCACGCACACGATGAGGCACACCTATCGCAGCTGGTTGGACGCAGTAGCACGGGAATCGCTGTTCAGCAAAAGTTGATGCGACACAGCGACATCAGAACCACACTCAACGTCTACGAGGATGTGATCACCGATGAGATGACCCAGGCGCACACAAAGGTAGTGGGCTTGGCGCTTAACGGTGCGCAAACAGAGCGCAAGGCCAGTTAAGTGCCTTAAAACTGGCGGAGAGAGTGGGATTCGAATCCGCACACAAATTGGAAAGAAAGGACTTGAGTGGAACGGGTGGCACCGTAAGTCCTTGATCGGAACCTTGTGGAATAACTTTTGGACCCTCGAGTGGACCCTCGCAACAACTGCACCGATCACCAAGCAATAGAGTGGGCCTAGCGCCCGCACTCCAACGAACCCGCACGGGGCGGTGCCCAAGCGGCATTTTGCTGGCGCCGGACGTGCCGCGGTATGGCAGTGCGTCCGGCGCTTAAGTGGCCGTCGGTCTGCAGGGTGAGTTATGTCGTACTTAGTCGGTCGACGGCGGGGCCAAGATCAAGTTGCCCCAGTCACGTTCGGCGAAGACGTACCAGCCAACGCTTCGACCATCCCACGCAGTGTAGCTGTCGGTATGCGCTGCGGGTTCGGAACGTAAATAGCTGGGCCCACCGTTGTCATCGTCTCCGACGGCTACGTTGAAGCCGATGATGTCTCCGGGTTGCGGACGCCGAAATCCGGTAGCAGGAAAAAGGTTGCTGAACCAACTCGTGTCGAGGGTGTTGATCGAATCGAGGGGAATCCTCGCTTCTACCACAAATCCTCGTGGCCGGCGCCCAGCTTTCGATTCCCACACAATGCTCGGATTGTTGCTCGGGTCCGTGAGTGTGTCGCCGCATGCCGAAGTGGTGAGCTTGAAACCCTCATTGTTCACCACAGGATTTGGACAGTCGGGATTGCCGGGGCCACAGACAATCGCCATGTGCACATCCCCCGGCTGGCGATCCCCATCCACCATGATCTCGACATCATCATCGAGGTACGGAACGGGGCCGTCGCAGATCACAATGTCATCGACCACGTCGACGGCGACGTAGAGATTGTTGGCGTCGTAAAGAGTGTAGATGGTGAAGCTGGAGTCGGCAGGGCTGTCGGGTGGAAACAGAAACGGAAGGCCGATGCTGGGCACGACACCTGGCGCGGTTGCGGGGCTACTGCCGTCAACGTATACGGGCTTGGCGCCGCGCCACTCATTCGCGCTGAAAACTCCATCGATCACTGGTGGATGGCGCGTGTAGTGGGCCACCATCACCTGTTTGCCTGGAATTTTGGTCTCGTTCTGTGCGAGACCATTTGTGGAGAGTGCAAGTACTAGTCCGAACATGACAACACCGCCAATGCGGTATCTCACTGGGTCCATAGAAGTCTCCTCGGATCAGATTTGACGGAAGCCTTCCCTGGTTCGGCCTGAAAGCGCGGCAATTCTACTCTGAATGCCCGTCGGGGCGCGGGTTTCGGGTGGAAAGCGCCCAAAAAATGGTCGGGCAGCCGGGTTGGGGCTCGGTCGTCCGTCTGTAAGGAATGGTGTTGAGTGGCGTTGATTCGAATCAACAATTCGCGAAGCGTGGGGACTAGAGTCTCCGCAATCGGCGCCCGATAAATCAATTGAGGGCAAGAAGGAAATGGGACATGAATCAACTAACCAGTACTCAGCAAGCCGCACTCGACAAGATTACGGCGCTGTTGGCGATTGAAGCGGAAACCGGGACCATCACAAAGCGAGCACGGAACAACATCATGCAGCGCCTAGATCCCGATGACCTGGCGGCCATCGCCCCTTCAATCATTCGCTTTAAGCAGCTTGTCGAGGTCTTCAACCACCAACGCCCGCACCAAGCTCTGGACATGAAATGCCCGGCCGAGGTCTACCAACCTTCCCCGCGTCCCTATACCGGATTGCCCGACATCGACTATCCCTTCCACGACAAAACCATCGTGGTCACGCGCTGCGGCCGCATCTGTTTGGGGAACAAAAAGATCAATTTCAGCCAGGTCTTTGCTGGTCAGGCCGTCGCTATCAAAGAAGTGCACGACCATATCTGGCTGGTCAGCTTTATGGATTATGATTTGGGATATTTCGATCTGGAGACGCGAGTGCTCTCGAACCGCTCGAAAACCCGTTCGGCCCAAAA
>Ga0210406_10004470_pt1 | contig 14975 bp, 13 predicted proteins | sample IncBWC30MmetaG_FD_155454 | JGI IMG/M metagenome (GOLD analysis project Ga0210406, IMG submission 155454) | Forest soil microbial communities from Barre Woods Harvard Forest LTER site, Petersham, Massachusetts, United States - Inc-BW-C-30-M | ecosystem: Environmental > Terrestrial > Soil >... | reverse complement strand
CGCCAATGGACTGCTGGCGCCGATTCGCCGCGAATTGCTTCCGAATCTGGCCGCGCTCGAGCCGGCCTTCCAACAGCCGGAGTGGGATCCGGAGCTGAAGTGGTCCGTCCCATACATGGTGACAGCGGCCGGCATCGCTTACAATCGCAAGCTTAACCCGCCGCCCAAAGCCTGGGCGGATATGTGGGACGAGCGGCTGCGCGGGCGGATAACGATGCTGGACGATCCCTTCGATACGATCGGCGCTTGTCTCAAGAAGCTGGGGCTATCGGTGAACACGAACGACGCCCGGGAGCTTCAACGAGCCTCGACCGAAGCCATTCGCCAGAAGCCGCTGCTGCGAGCCTATTTGAATGCCGAGGTGCGCGACCAATTGGTAAGCGGCGATGTGCTCGCGGCGCACATGTGGAACACGACTGCGCAACAGGCCATGGACTCATCGAGCGACGTCGGCTTTGTGTATCCGGCGGAAGGCTACGCGGTGTATCCGGACTGTTCGGTGATTCTGCACGAGAGCAAACGGCAGGAACTGGCGCATCAATTCATTAACTTTCTGCTGCGGCCGGATATCGCTGCCGCGAACGCGCTGGCGGCACGGACGACGACTACTAACGAGAGGGCTCGAAAGATTTTGCCCGCGGTATTCCGCGATAATCCGACGCTGTATCCCAGCGCGGCGGTGGTGGCGCAGGGTGAATGGGCCCGCACCGTAGATCCTTCGACGCAGCGGCTGCGAGATCGCCTTTGGACAGAGATCAAGTCAGCATAAACTTGGGACAGTTATGCGGGCCGTGATTTTCGACTATGGAAATGTTTTGTGCCAGCCGCAGCATTCAGCGGAGGCTGAGGCCATGGCTACAATTGTGCAGCTGCCGCGCGGTCGGTTTGAGGAAATCTACTGGCGCTATCGCCTCGCCTACGACGAAGGCAAACTTGACTCCGACCAATACTGGCGCAATTTTGGTCAAGTCACGCCCGCTCAAATCGACCAACTCAATCGGCTGGATGCCCTGAGCTGGACCTATCCTCATCCGGTGATGCCGGATTGGGCGCGGCAACTTAGAGAAGCCAAGTTCAAGATCGCGCTGCTTTCCAACATGCCGTTCACCGTCCGCGACGCCGTGCTTCGCTGCCAATGGCTGCCTGAATTCGATCAACGGACGTTCTCGTGTGAGCTGGGGATCTCAAAACCGGCGCCTGAAATCTACGAGCACTGCCTAAGCAGCCTAGGCATTGACGCCGATGACGCGCTTTTCATAGACGACCGGCCTGAAAATGTCCACGGAGCCGAAGCGCTAGGCATGCACGGACTCGTCTTTACGTCCGCCGGCGAACTCGTGGCCCAACTGGCAGGGCGGTTCGACATCCCCCCGCCAGGCATTGCTACATTGAAAGAAGCCGATGAAAAAGACGAATAATGTAGCGGAACTGGAAGCGATCGCCAAACAAATCCGGCGGGAGATCGTGGAGATGATAACGCACGCCAAGTCGGGACATCCCGGCGGATCGTTATCAGCCGTCGAGATCCTGGTGACGCTGTTCTTCGACGTCATGCGACACGATCCGCAGAATCCCAAATGGCCGGATCGCGACCGATTTATCCTGTCAAAAGGTCACGCGGCGCCGGTGCTGTACAGCGTGATGGCCGAATGCGGCTATACGCCCAAGGATCAATTGAACACGCTGCGGAAGCTCGGTTCCATCTATCAGGGCCACCCGGACGTGCGCTTTATTCCGGCGCTGGAGGCCTCCACCGGTTCTCTGGGCGAAGGGCTATCGCTCGGGATCGGAATGGCCCTGGCAGCCAAACTGGATGGACGTCCGTCGCGGAGCTTCGTCGTTCTAGGCGACGGTGAGAGCCAGGAGGGACAAATCTGGGAGGCAGCTATGTTTGGCGGTGACAAGAGCGTTGACAACCTGGTGGCCATCGTCGATTACAATCGCATCCAACTGGACGGCTTCGTGGATGACATTATGCCGCTCGATCCGCTGCCCGAAAAATGGCGCGCTTACAAATGGCACACCATCGAGTTGGACGGGCACAGTATCCCGGCTTTGCAGGCCGCGTTTGCGGAGGCAGCCGCGACCAAAGGCAAGCCGACCGCAATCATTGCCCACACGATCAAGGGCAAAGGCGTATCGTTCATGGAAAACAATCCGAAGTTCCACGGTACGGCGCCAACTGAGGAAGAGATGAAAAAAGCATTGGTGGAGCTGGCCTAATGGAAACTAAGACAAAATTCGAACTGAAGCTGGGTGTGGCCACGCGCGAAGCTTTCGGCCAGGCGCTGGTGGAAGCAGGGCGCCAGAATAAGAACGTCATGGCCCTGGACGCGGACCTGTCGAAATCCACGTACACGCATTTTTTCGCGAAGGAGTTTCCCGACCGCTTCGTGGAATGCGGTATCGCCGAGGCCGATATGATCGCCATTGCGGCGGGCCTGGCTTCCAGCGGAAAGATCCCGTTCGCCGCGAGTTTTTCCTGCTTCGCCATGAACAAGGGCTTCGAACAAATGCGAGTTACAATCGCGTTTCCGAACGTAAACGTGAAAGTGGTGGGCACGCACAGCGGCATTTCGATCGGCGAGGATGGTCCGTCGCAGATGAGTATCGAGGATCTTGGACTGGCTTGTTCGCTGCCCGGTTTCACCGTGCTGTCGCCGGCGGATGAAGTATCGATGCGGGCGCTAGTTCACGCTTCGGTTGCGCACTTTGGTCCGGTGTTCATTCGCGCCGGCCGTCCTAAGGCGCCCGTCATTTACCCGGCGGATCAGCAGTACCAGATCGGCAAGTCCATTCAGTTGACCGATGGCAAGGATCTCGCGATTTTGGCTCACGGGCTATTGGTGGCCGAAGCCATTCGCGCGCAGGAGTCTCTGGAAGCGGAAGGCGTCTCTGCGCGGGTGATCGACATGTACTCGATCAAGCCGTTGGACCGCGAGGCCATTGAACGAGCCGCGACGGATACGCGGGCCATCGTTGTAGCCGAAGAGCACCTGGTAGCAACCGGCCTGGGCGTTCGCGTAGCCCAGGTGGTCGCAGAGACACGACCCTGCGCTATGGAGTTTGTGGGCATTCAGGATACTTACGCCGAATCGGGTACGGGCGAAGAGTTGATGAAGAAGTATGGCTTGGTCGCAAGTAACATCGTGACAGCCGCGAAACGCGTCCTGGGCCGCAAATAGGCCCCTTGGCCGCAGATCGGCCATTTCCATAGGAACCAGTCCCGGCGCCCGTACAAAACAATTCCCTACTTTCTTGTTGCGTTGGGGCGCAAAATCATGCATCATGAGCGATAAGCCTGGTAGGCCAGTACCTATTATGAAAGGCAAAGGGGTGGCGCCCCCACAGCCTGCGCTTGCCCAGATGCTGTTCGCGGCAGTCAGCGAACATGAAGCTGCGCTCGGACGCGTTTCCAGGCTGTTACATGATGACGTGAGCCAGGTGTTGAGCGCCGTTGGGCTCCAGCTTGACGCCATGCGGATGGATTTCCGGGCTGAAGCTCCCGGAATTGAGGAGCGTGCTGCCGAGATTCAAAACATGCTCGAGCAGGTGATTGAACAGTTGCGCGATATCAGCAACGAATTGAACCCGTCGGTCGTAGAGCGTGCGGGATTGCAGTTCGCGCTGGACCGTTTGGCCGGCAAGGTTCGCCAGAATTTTTCCGGTACGTTTCGGTTGCACTTTGATCCGAGCCTCCACGTGCCGACTGCGACCGCCAAGACCTTTTACAAAATCGCCGAGTGCGCCGTGGATAATGCATTGGCCCGCCCGAAATGCACTACGATTGAGGTTCAAGTCAAGAGAGCGCGGGGGGAATGCGTTCTCGAAGTGCATGATAATGGATACCTGGACACTACCGACTCCATCACAGCGCCGTTGGGGCAGATGCTTATGGACTATTACGCTAGCAAGGGCGAGGTTTCTTTAAAGGTGAAAGGATCGGCGGAGGAAGGTACGGTGGTGCGCGCCAGCTATCCTCTGTCTAGTCTTTCCGGGAGCGCCAGTTAGCTACTATGCCTTTTCAGGTTCTTCTCGTCGACGATCACAAGATCATGAGAGATGGGATTAGAGCTATTCTGCGGCACAGTGAAGAGTTCGAGGTAATCGGGGAAGCGGAGAGCGGGACCGAAGCAGTCCAACTTTGCAAGAAGAAGCGCCCCGACATCATCTTGATGGACATAGGCCTGCCTGGTCTCAACGGAATCGAAACCACCACTGAGATTCTGCGCCACAACCCCGAGGCCAAGATTATCATTCTCTCGATGTACGACGATGAGCATTCGGTGGTAAGCGCGATTCGCTCCGGCGCGCGTGCATTTGTATTGAAAAAAGCTTCTGACGACGATCTAGTGGACGCGTTGCGCACCGTTGCCAAGGGTGGCTCCTATCTGAGTCCGCAAGTGTCTGACCGCCTGCTGCAGCGCATCCAACGCGGCGATCTGGAGTCCAAACCCGCGACGTCGGCGCTGTCTGACCTCTCGCCTCGTGAGTTGCAAGTGCTCCGGTTAGTAGCGGAAGGAAAAACCAGTAAAGAGATAGCAGTGATGCTCGATCTGGGACTTCAAACCGTGCGCAGCTATCGCAAAACCATGATGAAAAAGCTGAACGTCAATAATGTCGCGGGTCTCACCCAGGTAGCGCTTGCCGCGGGTATCACGCGTTTTCCAGTGCCGGTTCCGGACCAGCCAGGCAAGTGATGGAGACGCCCTGGGGCGCTCTGGCCGTATCGGACGCCCACGTCCATTTCTTTTCGCATAGGTTTTTCGCTGCGCTGGCGGAGCAGAAAAATGCGCCCGTGGACTCACTTGCGCCGCTGCTCGGCTGGCAACTGCCCTCCGAGGACCCCGAACATCTGGCCGCTGCCTGGGTTCAGGAGCTGGATCGTAATGGCGTCAGCAGAGCAGCCTTGATTGCGAGCGTGCCGGGTGATCAGGAATCGGTCATCGCAGCGGTCCGCGCGTTTCCTCAGAGATTCTACGGGTACATGATGGTGAATCCGGTGGCGCCTTCTCCAGCCGCCGACGTGCAACGTGCCCTCGCGAGCGGCCATATCCACGGCTTGTGCTTCTTTCCGGCGATGCATCGTTACTCAATCCAGGACGACCGAGTGGCCGCAGTGCTGGACCTATTGGCGGCCAGCCCGCGCACAATCGCATTTGTACATTGCGGCGTGCTGAGCGTCGGCGTCCGAAAGAAGCTCGGCCTGCCGTCGCCTTTCGACATGCGCTTTTCCAATCCAATCGATGTTCACGCCATGGCTCTTCGATATCCGCAGATTCGGTTCGTAATCCCTCATTTCGGCGCAGGATATCTCCGGGAAGCGCTCATGCTGTGTGATCTATGCCCCAACGTATACCTCGACACATCGAGCAGCAATAGGTGGATGCGCTACGAAGATGCTGATGTTGATCTGCGCGCAGTGTTCCGCCGGGCACTCGAGGTCGCCGGACCTAAACGTCTGCTCTTTGGCAGCGATTCCTCTTATTCTCCGCGTGGTTGGAACCAGGAGATCTTCGAGGCACAGACCAAAGCGTTGTACGAAATCGGCATCATCGAGGAAACGGCGCGGCTGATTTTCCACGAGAATTTGATCCAGTTGTTTTCCTGAGACAATCGCAGTTCGAGCGGCACTTCATTGGCGGAAACCGCCATGATTGTACGCATCCAATTGAAACGCCGCAAAAACGGTGCTCGATTCATTCACCCGATGGATCCTATGCCTCGCACCGCTATACTGGCGCCTGGCTTTCAAGAAACCAAACTGACGCGCGTCTTTCCGGCCGGCTGGAGTGAGGTTGCGGATCGTTTTCAGCCGACCTCGATCGCCGGGCCGCCGGATCAGTTGCGCCGGCTCGCTCGCGAAGGCGTTCAACCACAGCACTCGGTGGTAGCCTTCAGCTATGACGGACAAGAAGGTCTTACCACTTCGGATCGCGAGCTGTTCTGGAAAACGTTCGGCGTTCCTGTATTCGAGCAGCTTCTCAGCGCCGGCAACGAACTGATCGCAATGGAGTGTGATGCGCACGATGGACTGCATCTGGTAGGCGATTTCAAAGATCTGAAGGCCGGCATAAGCAAGTGCCCATGCGGAAATCCCGCACCGAGGCTGGCCCGGCCGCGCCGCATCGAAGAGTTGGCGGATTTACTGGCATAAGCCTGTGCCGGGCTTCCTGAGTCTGAATTGGTATCCTAAGTCTGAAGCGAGTCCTGCGCTGCGAACGTGGCGGAACTGGCAGACGCACCAGACTTAGGATCTGGCGGCCGAAAGGCCATGGGAGTTCGACCCTCCCCGTTCGCACCACAATAAATAGATCGCTACAGCGAAACAACCAATCTGCCGCGCAGCTCTATTGATTGTTCGAGTTCGCACATCCAGTCCTGCGGGTGTCATATAATCACTTTCGGTCTTAATAGGAGGCAGCGAATGTCTATTATCGGATTCATCGGCCTTGGAATTATGGGTCGACCTATGGCGAAGAATTTGCTCAAAGCTGGACACCAGTTGATCGTTCACGATGTCGTCCGCGGCTCCGTCGACGAGGTAGTAGCCAATGGCGCGGCGCGTGGCGAATCGAGCTCGGATGTAGCTTCGAAATCGGAAATCGTGATCACGATGTTACCGGACGGTCCCGACGTTGAAGCCGCCGTGCTTGGTCCGGCTGGCGTCTTAGAAGGAGCTCGCAAGGGCTGCATTTTGGTGGATATGAGTTCCATCAGTCCGATGGTTTCGCAAAAAATTGGAGCAGCGTGCGCCGCAAAGGGAGTCGGGTTCTTGGATGCGCCGGTCAGCGGCGGAGAGCCTAAAGCCATCGACGGTACCCTGGCGATCATGGTGGGCGGTGACGCCAGGACGTTCGAAACCGTCAAACCTGTCCTTGAAAAGATGGGCTCGAGCGTACTGCTGACCGGCCCGGTAGGCGCTGGCAACGTTACGAAACTCGCCAACCAGATCATGGTGGCATGCAACATCGCCGCGATGGGCGAAGCCTTGGTCTTGGCGACACGCGCCGGCCTCGATCCCGAAGTGGTTTTCAACGCTGTCAAGGGAGGCTTGGCGGGCAGCACGGTCCTCAATGCCAAAGCCCCCATGGTGATTGGGAGGAACTTCAAGCCCGGTTTCAGAATCCGGCTCCATCAAAAGGACCTGCGCAATGCGTTGCTGGCCGGTGAATCAATGAAGGTACCCTTGCCGCTTACCAGCCTGGTGCAACAGATGTTGATCACGCTCATGAATGAGGGCAAAGGCGATCTGGATCACTCCGCGATCGTGAACTTTATTGAGCAGGGCGCGGGTACCGAGGTAGAACGACCGCGAACTGTGAGCGCGTGAGGCGGATCTACGCCGAAACCGTGCCGGTCTGAACGCCACTGGCCGGCATAGTGATCACCTGGTCGCGAATGGCGCGATTCAGGGCGCTAGTGATGGCGTTCAACGACGCCGTCAGAATGTTTCGATGCATGCCGACGCCCGTCACGGGATCACCGTCCCCGGCCAGCAGTTCCACGAATGAAACCGCTGTTGCATCCGCGCCGCTTCCCACCGCGTGCTCGCCGTAATCCAGAATTCGGACCGCGAAGCCAAACTCCTTGTTCAAAGCCTGGACAAACGCGTCGATCGGGCCGTTGCCGTCGCCGAAGATAACGCGTTCGCTCGAGCCGTCGCTAACAGTGGCCGTCAACTGGCCGCTCTCGCCGGCGGAATGTTCCGAATGAGCGCGGATCGAAAACGGCGCCTGTTGTTCGATGTATTCAGCCTGAAAGGCGCGCCAGATCTCCGCCGAGGTAACTTCGCAGCCGGTCGTGTCCGTGATCTGCTGGATGACCCGGCTGAATTCGATTTGCAGTTTCCGCGGCATTTTAATACCGTAATCGCGCTCCAACAGAAATGAGACGCCGCCTTTGCCGGATTGGCTATTCACTCGAATGATGGGCTCGTAACTGCGTCCAAGGTCCTTGGGGTCGATTGGCAGATAGGGAACTTCCCAGAGAGCCCCTTCCTGCTGTGCCCCGAAGCCCTTCTTAATTGCGTCTTGATGCGAACCGGAGAATGCCGTAAACACCAGGTCTCCAGCGTAGGGATGGCGAGGATGCACAGGCAACTGGTTGCAGAATTCCGCACATTCGATTACGTCGTTGATGCGTGAAATATTCAGCCCCGGGTGCAGGCCTTGAGAATACATGTTCAACGCCAGCGTGACCAAATCGACATTCCCGGTGCGCTCTCCATTGCCGAATAAAGTTCCCTCGACCCGCTCGGCGCCAGCCAGCATTGCCAGCTCCGCGGCCGCCACCGCCGTGCCCCGGTCATTATGCGGATGCACGCTCAGAATGATGGCGTCCCGATTCTTCACCTGACGGCCGAACCATTCGATCTGATCGGCGTAGATATTCGGAGTGGCCAGTTCAACTGTCGCGGGCAGGTTGATGATTACCTTGTTTTCCGAGGATTGCCAGACTTCCATGACCGCTTCAGAGACCTCCAGCGCGTAGTCCAGTTCCGTAGCCGTGAAGCTTTCGGGAGAATACTGAAACACCCATTCGGTCTCCGGGAACTGTTCCGCGCATTCACGGACGGCGCGAGCGCCGGTTAGGGCGATCTCTTTCACACCGCTCCGATCCATCCCGAACACCACGCGGCGTTGCACCGTCGACGTGGAGTTATAGAGGTGCACAATGGCGCGGCGCGCCCCGCGTACCGCCTCGAACGTGCGCTCGATGAACGACTCTCGGGCCTGCACCAACACCTGAACCGTCACGTCGTCAGGGATCACGCGGCGCTCAATCAGCTCGCGGCAAAAGTCAAAGTCGGTCTGCGATGCCGAAGGAAACCCAATCTCGATTTCCTTGAATCCGATGTCAACCAGCTTAAGAAACAGTCGCGTTTTGCGGGCCGAATCCATCGGCTCGATCAACGCCTGATTTCCATCGCGCAGGTCTACGCTGCACCACAGAGGCGGCTTCTCAATGACGCGGGACGGCCATTGACGATCGGCCAGTTCAATCTGAGGAAAGGGTCTGTATTTCTTCGAAGGATCGCTCAACATACATCTTCACTATTTCCCGACCAGGTGCACAATGTCCTTCTCGTTTTCTACACAATAGTAGTCCAGAAATTCGGTGTTGAGAACTATGGTCTGGGTCAGCTTCACCGTCCAGGGCGCTGTGTAGGCCTTAGAATCGTCAACGGTCAATTCGATTTCGAGCTTTCCATAATTCGGCCGCCGGAATTTTTCGGTGATCTTAGCGGCGTCAGTTATCGGGCTGCCGCTGCGGTCCAGCCAGATCCCGTCGCGGAAACCATTCGATTCCACCACCAAAGTATCCCCCGCCCACTTGCCCGTCGAGTATCCATTCCAGGTCGGGTCCGGATCGGTGGGAAGCGGCCGCCCATCGGTGAAGATCTGCCGGAAGTTCATGTTGCGTTCATTCAGGATCACGAGCAAACCGGGCGTCTGGATGATCTTCTTGAGCAGCGCCGCGGTGTGCAGCTTCACGATCCCCGTCGGCAGGCAGTGTGAGCCTGGATCGTCTTTCCCGTTTTCGGCCATCCGGGCCTTCCTCACATCCGCCGCCCATTTCTGATAAGGCAGACCACCTTTCAGGCTCCAGCCAATGTTCGCGAACTCCTGCGGCGTCTGGAAGTCCGCGCAACCTTCCGGCGGACATGGTTTGTTCTTCAGCGGCTCCCACATTCCGGAGAAATCCGGTTTGCCATCGGTGGTCTTAGGCGTGGGCGCCGTCAAATCCGGCTGGCCTTTGGCATTCTTCGGGACGCCGGCGGTGGGGTAGTTCAACCACTGCGCCAGAACCGGCGTTGAGATCACGAACAGGACGGCAGCCACTCGCATGCTTACCTCCAGACTGGCCTTTATCCAGACTGGTCTAGATTATCTCAAAACGTTGCCAGCGCGTTGAACGACGTGGCGGTACCGCCGGGAAGACGCGTAAACTGCACCGTTGTGAGAAATTCCCAGCGCTTGCGGCTGGCCGCTTCCTTGGCGACGTCTTCGAAGTAACCGTTGTCCACCAGCGGAACACCCATGATGGCAATCGTAAGAGTATGAACGGGGCGACCAGCAGCTTCACCCGTACCAACCACTCCGGACGGCTGAACGTCGTTCACGCCATCACCACCCAGAAGCGAAATGTCCCGCTGCTTGATCCACGGCATCGTCGATGCGTGCAGGCCCGCCGCTTCGCGACCTACATTCCATGCTCCCATCTTGGCGCGGCGCGCCCACCGGCCAGTGCGAATGAACAGAGCGTCGCCGCTGCCGATCTTGACGTGCGCGTACTTTTCCCACGCTTCGAGATCGGAAACGTAAATCGGTGTCCCCGGCTCCAGATACTCGACGCCTTTCATGAGCGGGATATCCACCAAGATGCCGCGTGTGAAGATGCCAGGGCCCATGCGATCCATACCGTCGGCTTTGCATCCCTTTGCGTCCAACTCCTGCGGATGACCGTTGAAAACCTGCCACTCTCCGTTGCGCATTACGCGATAGTGGCACAGCGCGTCGAGATGCGAATTAGTACCGTCGTGAATTCCAAACGTGATAATATCCAGTGCGAAGCGCGGCACGCCGGTTTTGGGATCCAGGCCATACATCTCGTGTTTCGTTTCCCCGAAATTGAAGTTGTCGGCGGCTTTTTCCAGGCTGGCGAAATGCGCTAGCGATACCGTGACGCCGTCCTTCACCAGACGAGCGGCCTGCACTTCCTTTTGCGGCGTGACGAGATTGAGTGCCCCACGCTCGTCCTCTTTACCCCAACGTCCCCAGTTAGAGAGATCCGTCTCCCACTGATTGACCTGTTCGATGGTAACGGCCGGATGTTGGTTGGAATCCGGCTTGGCTTGGGCCCGCGCGCGAACAGACCAGACGCCGGCCAGACCTGCGATCGCAACGCCCAGCAAGATTACAACAGGAAAGCGTTTCATCTATTTCCTCCTTAGGGCGTGGATGGCGGTAGCGCGCGCCGCTTGGTAGCCTGCTCAAATGCGTACGCCAGCTCGATCAATTTCGGTTCGCTACACGCCATGCCGGTGAAGCTGACGCCAATCGGCTGAGGTTTGGCATCGAAACCCGCCGGGAACGGAGGCGTCGGGACATTCGGCACCATCCCAAACGGCACGATCACGGTGGGATAACCGGGCTTTGCGGCAATAGCGGCGCCGCTAGCACCCGGAAACAGCAGCGCATCCAGATTGTTGGCCTTCATCGCCTCATCGATTCCACGCGTTCCCGCCAGCTCGATGTCCTTGGCACGATCGGCCTCGTACCGCGCGCGGTCAGCTTCCACATCCATTTCGTCCGAGACATCGAGGTTCGACTGGCCGTATCGAATCGCCCCAGCTTGGGTGTGCGTAATGTTCCACTCCCGCAGCTCCGTGAGCGATCTCACGGGCGCGGCCGGCCCGACTGTGGCAAGAAATTTGTTGAAGTCGCGCTTCATGCCGTACTTCAGCACTACGGAGCAATTGGCGTCCTTGCCCTTGGCGCCGGTGTTGCCGCCGCACTGACCCCACAACAGAAAGTTCTTGTCCGGATCTTTGGTGACGATACTGGGGATGTCGGCTGGATCTACAATGACGGCGCCCTGCTGTTTGAGAATCGCAATAGCTTCCGTCATGGCATTGGCCTGTTCGGGGTTGAGACCACCTCTGCCACTATCAGAACCTCCCCGCCCACCACCACCCCGCCCTTCCTGCTGTGGTCCCGGCGGCGTGATTTTGTCATAAAAAAACGCCCGTGGAATCCCGATGCGAGCGCCCTTCAGGCCGCCGGCATTGAGAAATCTCGTGTAGTCCCGGCCCTGCGGAGGCGTGCACTTTTGAGTGGCCGGATCATTCGGATCGGGTTGCGGGCTTTCGAGTACGCCGAACATAATAGCGACATCGGCCACAAACTTCGCCATCGGACCGGCGGTGTCCTGATCGGCCGTGATCGGTATCACGCCGTAGCGGCTGATACGCCCGACCGTCGGCTTAATACCCGCAAGCATGTTCTGGTTGGACGGGCTCAATATCGAACCCGATGTCTCGCTTCCAATATTTCCCGCCCAGAAATTCGCCGCCGTGCCTACACCAGAGCTCGACCCGCCCGTCTGCAGCGCCGGCCGTCCGTCATTGGTTCCTTCGCGCGGATCGTGCCGAGGATCATAGGGATTGAAACCAAATCCGCGAACCGCATTGTAGTTGCCGGGCATCGGCGTCGGCGCGCCGGCCACCCAATTAGCCAGCTCCGAAAGGCCTGTCTTCGCGACGATAACAGCGCCCGCGGCGCGAAGATTGACCACCAGCGTCGCGTCGTAAGGCGGCATAAATCCGTCGAAAGCGAGTGCGCCCCCGGTAGTCACGATGTCGTGTGTTAGCACATTGTCCTTGAGCGCGATCGGGATGCCATGCAGCGGACCCCGTATCCTGCCCTGCGCGCGTTCACGGTCGCGGTCGTCAGCTTCCTGCAGCACGCGCGGATTCACGGTAATAATGCAATGGAGTTTATCTTCATAGAGCGCGATCCGGCTGAGATACAGCATCACCAGATCGCGCGACGATATACGGCCCTTCTCCATCGCAGTCCGCATGTCGGAGATACTTGCCTCGACCACTGTAAACTGTCGCTCCGCCCCGACGGCCACTATCGCACTCACCAAAAGCGAAAGAATCAGCCGCTTCACTGAACCCTCATTCCAGTAAGAGCAACCGGCTCGGAGGAAGGAGCCTTCTCCCAGGTGTAGGCGCGCTTCATGGCTTGCGACTCGAACCAATCCAGCTCGGCGTTCATCTTGAAGAGAATGTGTCGCAGCTCCTGCCAGCCGTGAGGTTCGCGCGGCGCGACGTAAAGGTGCGTAGGAACTCCATTGCTCTTAAGTGCGCGATACATCTCGATCGACTGCGGCTCCGGCACGCGCTGATCATTTTGGCCCACCAGAAAAATGGTCGGCGTGGTGACGTTGGCGACATCCTTGAGCGGAGAGTTGTTCCAATACACGCTGATGGGCGCATCCTTCTGCCAAGGCGTTCCGCCGAACCAGGGAGTCCGGAATGCGCGAGTATCGCTTTGCGCGTACATCGAAACCCAGTCGGCGGCACCTGCGCCGGAAGAAGCGGCCTTAAAGCGGTTGGTGAACGTAATGAGTTTGTTGGTCATGTGCCCGCCGCCGCTCCAGCCCATCTTGATCATGTGATCGGGATCGGCGATGCCCGCCTTAATCAGGTAATCCACGCCGGCCATGACATCCAGATGCGCATTTTGAAAATAATGTCCAACCATATCGCGCAAGAACGCATCGCCATAGCCCGTGCTGCCGCGATAATTCGGCTGCAGGACCACATAGCCCTTGGCCGCCAGTACCGGCACGTAATTCTGAGTGCCGCCTAAGCCGAACTTGTCGGACGCTTGTGGACCGCCGTGCGTTTGAACCACCAGCGGGTAACGCTGCCCCTGCACGTAATCGAGAGGATAGTAGACCAAACCTTCGACCGTGGTTCCGTCCGCTCCCTTCCATTCCACCCGCTCCTGGCGGGGAAGCCAGAAGTCGCGGGTCAGGTATTCAAATACCGAAGTCACTTTGCGCGGCGAAGATCCAGCGGCATCGAGGATCCACACTTCACCCGGACTCGTCATCTCGTGCGACGTGAAGACGTGCTGATTCGGCCCTTCGGCCATGTTCCACTCGGTGATGGCATGTTTACCGTTGGTGAGCTGTCGCGGTTTCCCGCCCCCTGCGCTCACCTCGAACAGCTCGGCGTGTACGCCCATGTTCGCCAGAAAGAAGATCGACTTCCCGTCTTTGGACCACGCCGCTCGCTCTACTTCGTACGGTAAATCGGGCATCAGGGCCCGCGCTTCGCCGCCGCTGGCAGGCGCGATGAAGAGCTTGCTGTTGAAATAGGTCTCGAACTTCTGGTCGGCCTGCGCGGTGAACAGAATCTGGGAGCCATCTGGAGAAATCGCCGCGCCGCCCTCCGACACTTTGTTATTAGTGATCTGCCGCGCGCCTCCACCACCGGAATCCATTACCCATATTTCGCTTTGGTCCATGTCCTCCAGCAGCGGCGTGGGAGCCCGGTGAAACGCGATCTTGCGTCCGTCACGGGATAGCTGATAGCTCATTACCGAATAACTGCCGTCCGTGAGCCGATGTTCCGCCCGGCTCGAAACCGAAACACTCCAGAGATGTTGCTGCTGATAGTCTTCATCAAACAGGAAGACGTCGTCTTTCAATTTCTCTCGGGCTTTTTGCTGCTCGGTCTTCGCATCCGGCGCCCGGAAATAAATAAGTGACCCATCCGGCGACCACGTGATGTTGGATACGGCTGCGGCGTGGTTAGTGAGTGGGCGCGCCTCTCCGCCGCCATTCGAGAGCAGATAGATCTGATTGGCGTCGGCATCCGCGCGCTTCGCCACAAAAGCGATGGTCTTGCCGTCCGGGGACCAGCGCGGGTCGGCTTCGCCATCGGGGCCGGTTGTCAGCTCTATCAGCCCCGAACCGTCGGCATTGATCTTCCAGATATGGCTGACGCGTTTATTCGCTTTCCAGTTCGATTCGGCCAGCACATACAGAATCTGCCTCCCGTCCGGAGACAGCTGTGGATCCCTCACCTGCGGAACGTTGAGAACATCGACCAGCGTCATTGGCCGGGGGCTTTGGGCCAGCGAAACACCTACGGTAAGAACGCAGGCGATCAATTGCGAAGATTTCAGCATTGCGGCTCCTGATCAGTTGTTAAAAGATACTATTACTAAATTTTACACGTCCCCATCTCGTGCCGTGCGGGTATCGCAGCCTTGTGGTACGCTCCATCAAGGAGAATCGATATGAAGAGGAACCCTGTCTTTGCAGCCTTGGCTATATCCATGCTCAGTTCGTCCCTGGCGCTCGCGCAGCAACAAAAAGGACCACCGCCGCCAATGTCTTTCTTTGTGACCAGCACCGGTTCCGGCAAAGGAGCCGATCTCGGGGGTTTG
>Ga0210406_10004468_pt1 | contig 14979 bp, 14 predicted proteins | sample IncBWC30MmetaG_FD_155454 | JGI IMG/M metagenome (GOLD analysis project Ga0210406, IMG submission 155454) | Forest soil microbial communities from Barre Woods Harvard Forest LTER site, Petersham, Massachusetts, United States - Inc-BW-C-30-M | ecosystem: Environmental > Terrestrial > Soil >... | reverse complement strand
AAGAGCGTTTGCCGAATCATCTCGCCTGGATTTCTGACGTCATTCCGTGCAATCTGTGGCTCGTTCGCTGATTCGGTTCCAAGTCGGAGGAAGATCGCTAAGGAAAGCAAGAAAGCAGGAGCAAACCATTTAGATTTCCGGCGTTCCTGCTTTCCTGAGAAGTAAGTCTTAATGAATTCCGCGCCCGAGTTTCACGCTTTCGGTCTGTCGCATCTCATCGTCATCATCCTGACAATCGGCGTCCCGTTTTTGCTCGCGTTATTCGTTCATCGGACAAAGTCGCGCCACCTGGAGCGTTCGATTTGTTTCGCCATCTCGGCGCTGCTCTTAATTAACTACGTCGCTTATCTCTTCGTCGCCCGCCGGTTCGGTGTTGATCATTGGTATAAAGTGTTACCGCTCCAATTGTGCGACTGGGCAATGATCGTCATCATCGGCGCGCTTTGGTCTGGCAATCGACGTTGGCTCGAAGTGGCCTATTTCTGGGGAATCGGCGGAACGCTCCAGGCAATCATCACGCCGAATCTACGCTTCGGTTTTCCCGATCTGCGTTTCGTCAGCTTCTTCGTGGCGCATTCCGGAATCATCATTGGTATTGTTTTCCTGATGCTCATTTACGGGTTTCGGCCGCGTCCGATTGGAATCCTGCGCACGTTTGCGTGGACTGAGGTTTACTTCGTGGTGGCGTTCACGGTCGACCTGCTTACCGGCGAGAACTACGGTTTCCTCCTTCATAAACCGGAGGCGGCCTCGCTGTTGAATTTTCTGTCCGATTCGCGACCGCTTTATCTTCTCGAATTTCACATTCTGGCGTTTGTTTTCTTCGCACTGCTCTATGCGCCATTTGCGATTGTCGATCTTGTCCGCAAAGGCGAAACTCCTGTGACCTAATGAAGCCGTTCAAGGTTGGCAACGTCACAATCGGCGCAAAGCGACCGGTGTTTATTCTCGGGCCGTGCGTAATTGAGTCTGAGAAATTCATCTGGCGAATGGCGCGCGCGATTTTAAAAATTTGCCGGGGCGAAGGCGTCGATCTGATTTTCAAGGCGTCCTACGACAAAGCCAACCGGACTTCGGTAAAATCATTTCGCGGAATCGGACCACGCGAAGGTTGCGAAATGCTGGCGGCAATTAGCGAGGAATTGAAAGTTCCGGTGACGACCGACGTTCACTCGCCGGACGAAGCAAAGCTCGCCGGCGGGATGATCGACTTGTTGCAAATCCCGGCATTTCTCTGTCGGCAAACCGATTTGTTGAAAGCGGCGGCCCAAACCGGACGCGCGGTCAACGTGAAGAAAGGTCAATTCCTGGCGCCGTGGGACGTAAAAAACATCGGCGACAAACTGATTGCGTTTGGCAATCGCAAATTCTGTTTTACTGAACGGGGCACGACGTTCGGTTACAACAATCTCGTCGCGGACATGCGTTCGCTCTATTGGATGCGCGAGGCCGGCTATCGCGTCATTTTCGATGCGACGCACTCCGTGCAGCGTCCCGGCGGAGGAGGGGACAAAACTTCGGGAGACGGCGCGCTTGCTCCGGTCCTCGCGCGCGCAGCTGTGGCGGTCGGTTGTGATGGAATTTTCATGGAGGTGCACGAAAATCCGCCGCGCGCGTTGTCTGATGCAGCCAACCAAATTCCGCTAAAGGATTTGCCGAAGCACCTGCGCATGTTAAAAGCTATCCATGCCGCCGTTTCGTGACGGTCGCTCCGGAAATTGGGGCTTCGTTGTCTGTTCGTTGTCGATCTTGCTCGTGTCGTTGATCAACGACTCGGTCAATGCTGCCAAACCGAAAGCGAAAAAGGAAAAGACTGGCGCGGCAACAACCCCGACCGCGACGCCTGGCGAGCAAAACCTGACCAACATTCCGTTGCCGATCGGACACGAAGCCAAAGGTCTCGTCCTGCCTGATTTCGATCTCGAAGGACATTTGCGCGGCCGGTTTGAAGCCGAAAGCGCGAAACGTCTCGATGAAGTGCACGTCGGTTTTCATATCTTGAAGATCACCACCTACACGCCAGAGAATCAGCCCGACCTGACAATCGATTTGAGCGAAGCAATCTTGAATCTGAAAACACGAATCCTGAGCTCGAACGAACGAGCGATCATCAAGCGTGCCGATTTCAATATCACGGGCGATTCGGTCGAGTTCGACACCAACACGCGGACCGGCAAACTGTTTGGCAACGTGAAGATGGTGCTCACGAGCCAATCAAAATTGTTGAATACACAAAATCAAAACGAGTGAGCAGGCCGGTCGTTATTTTTTGTATCGCGATCTGGGTGTTGCCTTTCTATTTGGCTGGCCAGACCAAGTCGCCTTCTCCCTTGCCGGCGGCAAAGAAGGAGAAAAAAGAAAAAGGTTCGCCGAAACCATCGCCTGATAAGAGTCCATCCTTGTTGGGGCCAACGAATTCGCAATCGAATGAGCCGATCACGACGGAGATTTACGCGGATAACGCGTTCTTCGATTCGACCAAGAACGTCGGCATTTTCAGTGGTCACGTGAAAGTCGCCGATCCGCGATTCACATTGCAGTCGGAAAAGTTGACCGTCTACATTACCAAAGGAGAGAATCAGGGGCTGGAGAAAGCGGTTGCCGAAGGAAATGTCGCGGTCGTGCGGGATCGACCTGATCCGAACGGCGGTCCGCCGACGCGCGCAGTCGGCCGGTCCGATCAGGCAACTTATATTGCGACGACCGGCGACGTTGAACTGCGCGGAACGCCGCGCGTGCAGGAGGGCGTGAACACGCACATCGCGACGAGCCCGGACACGGTGATGGTGGTGAACCAAAAAGGACAATTGACTACGCACGGTCCGAGCCGCACTGAGATCAGGCAGGAACCGAAGACGGATGATCAAAAAGACGAACAGAAGGACGACAAGAAAGGCGAAAAGAAGGACAAGAAAGGCGAAAAGAAAAACGAATCCAAGCCCTCTGCGTCGCCACAAACTTCAAGCACGCCATGATTAGCCAATCTCCAGCTCAATCTGGTCCGCCGATTGCAAAGCCGAGTGAGTCGAAGACCGACAACGTGCTGGCCACCGATCAGCTCGTGAAAATCTACGGCGGCCGCGCGGTTGTCAATGGCGTGAACATCAATGCACGCGCGGGTGAAATCGTCGGGTTGCTTGGTCCAAACGGCGCCGGCAAGACGACCAGCTTCTACATGATTGTCGGACTCGTTAGGCCAAACAGCGGCCGCGTGATGTTTTCCGGCACCGATGTGACCAATTACCCGATGTACAAACGGGCACGGCTCGGAATGGGTTACTTGCCACAGGAGGAGTCGATCTTCCGCAAAATGACGGTCGAACAAAACATTCTGGCGATTCTCGAGACATTGCCGATGAGCAAAGCGGAGCGGAAGGGTCGGTGCGAACAGTTGCTTCACCAATTTGGAATCGAGCGAATCGCAAAAAATCAGGCGCTGACGTTGAGCGGCGGCGAGAAGCGGCGACTAACGATCGCGCGCTCGCTTGTTACCAAACCGAAGCTATTGATGCTCGACGAGCCGTTTAGCGGCGTCGACCCGATCGCGGTTTACGACGTTCAGCAAATCATTGTGAACTTGCGCAAACTGGGCCTCGCGATTTTGATCACCGACCACAACGTTCGCGAAACGTTGTCGATCGTCGACCGCGCCTATTTGATTTTCGAGGGTCGAGTTGAGAGCGAAGGGACGAAAGATTTCCTGATTAACGATCCGATCAGCCGTCAGCTTTATCTCGGCGAACGGTTCAGGATGTAACCGAATCCGCAGCGCGAATTCGGAATGACGAAACAATAACGAATAACCTAGGTTCGAAATTTAAGACGGTCTCGCCTTTTTGAGTATTCGAGCTTTGGAACTTGTTTCGGAATTCGGATTTCGAGCTTCGAATTTCATTACTGACGACACTCGTCGCAGTGGGAGGACACAGCGCGTTCCCAACGCCAAACTGGCAGGTTGTTCTCCGGATCGACCGCATCGCCAACCTTTTTCAGTCCGCATTTTTCCAGAATGCGCGTGGATGCGCTCCTCTCCGCCAGCGTGTGCGCGCGAATCACTTTGACGCGCGGATCCCTGGTCGCGAACTCAATCAACGCTTCGGCCACTTCCGTAGCGTAGCCGCGTCCCTGATAGGCTGGCGAAATTCCGTAAGCAATTTCAGCCGCGCCGTCGGTATCGGGCGGCCCGGGAAAACCGCAGTTGCCGATTAACATATTCTCAATTTTATAAATGACTGCGAAACCGAATAGCCAGGGGTCTGACTGTTTGCCGTTTTCGACTCGGCGCATGAAATCCAGCGAGGCGCCGAGAAATTGGTCCCGCACGCCTTCAGCCACCCGCAGGCCGGTAGTGTTTTCAAAATCTTCAACGCTGCGAATCAATGCACGCAAATGCCGCGGCAAATACGCGGCGAGAATGAGGTTTCCAGTTTGGATCGTCATGGTCTGCGTTTAGGAACGCAAAATTGGCATTAGCGCGGCATCCGCGCTAGAAGTTAGGGCGTTAATGAGCGAAACGGCAGCGGAAACCACCAATCGAACCACGAGTAACCGACGAGAATCCGTGCCCGTAGTCACGGTCGAAAGCTTTTATAACTCGCACGCCGAAAAGTTGCAGATGAAACTGGAAGGTCCGCGCGTCGGGTTTCACCGAAAAATTCGCGAGCCGACTATCAATCGTCCTGGTCTCGCGCTCTCCGGTTTCTACACCTATTTCGCCGAGAAACGCGTGCAGGTTTTCGGTGCGGCCGAACATTCGTATCTGAAAAGTTTGTCCCAAAAACTGCGGGCGAAACGATTTCGCTCCTTGTGCGCGAGAAAGATTCCGTGCGTGGTGGTCTCGCGCGGATTCCATGTCGATCCGGCATTGCTGGAAGTCGCGGCCGAAGAGAAAATCGCGGTGTTTCGGACGCCGATGATCACAATGAAGTTCATCAACGCGGCGACGATCGCGCTGGAGATGGATTTTTCGCCGACCGCAACCGAATTCGGCAGCATGGTCGACATTCTTGGAATCGGTGTTTTGATTCGCGGCGCGAGTGGCATCGGTAAAAGTGAAACGACGCTTGGTTTGATCGAACGCGGTTACAGCCTGGTCTCGGATGACGTGACGCGAATGACTTCCATCGAAGGCCGCGAACTAATGGCGACTGCACCCGAGCTGACGCGCAATCACATGGAAGTGCGCGGAATCGGCATTATAAATGTGGCCGCGGTTTTTGGCGTCGGCGCGATTCGCACCGAAAAACGGCTCGATCTTGTCGTCACGTTAAAGGAGTGGGACAGCGTCGAAGAAATTGAGCGTGTTGGCATGGAACGCGAAGCCTACGAAATTCTCGGATTAAAGGTGCCGCACGTCACGATTCCGGTCCGACCGGGAAGGGACATTGCGCGATTGATTGAAGTCGCGGCAATGGACCAAAAGCTGAAAGGACTTGGGCAAAACAGCGCGGCCGATTTTAACACCAAACTTCTGACTTTAATGGAGCCAAGATCGACCAATGGGCCTGCTTAGTCGTCGAGCGAGCGATGCCTCGCCGAGCCAAAAAGTTGAAAAAGACGTGCCGGTGATAAATCGGCTCGGTCTACACGCGCGGCCGGCGGCAATGTTTGTTCGCATTGCCAGTCGTTATCGCGCCGAAATCTGGGTGGCGAAGGAAGGCGAAGAGGTTAACGGCAAGAGCATCATGGGGTTGATGATGCTCGCGGCCGGTCAGGGATCGAAACTCCACATCCGCTGCGAGGGACCAGACGCTGCCAAGGCGCTGGCCGAATTGGAGGAATTAATCAATGCGCGCTTCCACGAAGATTGATTTCCCGATAGAATCGCAAGCGAATGAGCGGCGATAACAAGGAACTCCGGTTTCGCGGATTGGGCGTCTCGCCGGGAATCGCTCACGGCGTGCTTCACGTTGTGCGCGACGATCTCGACGACGTCGTGCGTTACCACATCGAGCCAGCGCAAATCGGAAATGAGATCGCGCGATTCGAAGCCGCGCTTGTCCAGACACGGGTCCAGATCTTGGAGATGCAGCAGAAAATCGCCGAAGCGATTGGCGCCAAAGACGCGGCCATCTTCGATGCCCACCTGCTGGTAGTCGAGGATCGGACATTAATCGATGAAGTTTTGCGCCGGCTAGAGACTGAGCATTGCAATGTGGAGTGGGTGTTTCAGGAAGTGGCCACGCATTACGCGGAAACGTTGAGCCGAATCGACGATCCGTATTTGCGCGAACGCGCGCTCGATATTCAGGATGTCACGAAGCGGATCATTAGAAATTTGCAGGGCAAGGCGCCGAAGCCGTTTTTGGCGATGGCCGAACCGCACATTTTGGTCGCGCACAATCTGACACCGTCAGATACCGCCGGCATGGATCGGCAAATCGTCCTCGGGCTGGCGACGGATTTGGGCAGCCGCACGTCACACACCGCGATCATCACGCGCTCCCTCAACATTCCAGCGGTTGTCGGGTTGCACGACGCAACGCAGAAGTTGGAAACCGGCCAACACGTCTTGCTCGATGGTTATACTGGGTTGCTGATCGTCGATCCAACAGCAGAGACCCTGTCGTATTACGGCGAAGTCCAGATCCGGAAAGGTCAGGTTGCCAAAGCGCTGCGCCAGCTTCGCGAAACCACATCGACCACCGCCGATGGCCGGCACATTGTTCTTTCCGCGAATATTGAATTGCCGACTGATGTCGAGGCAGTCAGCGAAAATGGCGCGGAGGGGATCGGACTTTACCGGACCGAATTTCTCTACATCAACCGCGACTCGCTTCCAAGCGAAGACGAGCAATACGAAGTTTATCGCAAAGTGGCGGAGCGAGTGCACCCCCATCCGCTCATCATTCGCACCTTCGACCTCGGCGGCGACAAACTCGCGATCGGTGCAGTCGATGTTGGCGACGAGTTGAATCCGTTTCTCGGCTGGCGCGCTATTCGTTTTTGCCTCGAAAATGTCGACATCTTCAAAACCCAGTTGCGCGCGATCATTCGGGCGAGCGCCGTCGGCAACGTGAAAATCATGTTCCCGATGATTTCCGGTCTGGAGGAATTGCGCCGTGCCCGGGAGATTTTGGAGGAATGCCGGGTCGAAATTGGCGGAGCCGCCACCGCGAAAATGGAGGTCGGCGTGATGATCGAAGTCCCGAGCGCGGCCATTTCGGCCGACATGCTCGCGCGTGAAGTGGATTTCTTCAGCGTCGGGACGAATGATTTGATCCAGTACGCCATCGCGGTCGACCGGGTGAACGAGCGCATCGCCCACCTCTACGAGCCGACTCATCCGGCGGTCTTGCGTTTGTTGAAAATGATCGCCGACGCGGCGCATGCGAACAAGATTTGGGTCGGCGTTTGCGGCGAAATGGCGTCCGACGTTGCGTTAATCCCGCTCCTGCTCGGACTTGGCATGGACGAATTAAGTGTAGGCGCCACCTCGGTCCCGCGAGTCAAGGCGGCGGTGCGAAATCTGGCGATGCCCGAATGCCGGGAACTGTTGGAAGAAGCGCTTCGATTGCAGACCTCGTCAGAAATCCTTGCCCGCTGCCTGGAGCTTGCCAGCAAGCGTTACGGCGACTTGCTCGGGTAGAGCAGGTAGCGGCGATTGACCTCAATCGGTCCGAGCCGGACTGGCACTTTGGCGGTTCGGTGAACCGCCGCTACCTTGAACCTCCCGCTTTGGCAGATCTCGATCTTTGATTAAGTTTCGACTCCTGCTCCATGAAATTTTTGGCCCGCTTGAAATCGCGCGGAAAAAAGCGCAGTAAACTTTTCCGCTACGGTTGGAAGATCTCACTGGCGATTTTGATCGTCGGCGGTGGTTTGGCGTTGCTCATCTTCTACGGTGCGTGGGCCGCGAGCTTCGACATGAAAAAAGTCGGCGCCATGCCCGAGCGCAACACCGTCTTCGACGTCGACGGAAAAATTTACAGCCGGCTCGCCGGCTCGAACAGGTTGCGCGTTTCGCTCGATGAAGTTTCGCCGTTTTTCATCGATGCTTTGCTCGCGCGCGAAGACACGCGTTTCTATCAACATCCGGGCGTAGATTGGCGTGGAATTTTTCGTGCACTGGTGCGCGATATTTTGAGCGGTTCGGCCAAGGAAGGCGCGAGCAGCATTACGCAACAGCTCGCACGCAACAGTCTTCCGCTCGGTGGTCGCAATCTCAGCCGCAAACTTCTCGAAGCGATGGTCGCCTTTCGGATCGAGCACGAGTTTTCGAAAAAGGAAATCCTCGAGCTTTACGTGAACCGGATTTACTTCGGCGCCGGATGTTACGGCGTTGAAACCGCATCGCAGGCGTATTTTGGAAAGAACGCGTCGAAACTGAATCTTCCCGAAGCGGCGCTGCTGGCGGGATTGATCCGGAGTCCGAACCGTTTTTCGCCTCTTAAGAATCCCGAAGGCGCGGCGGTCGAGCGCAACGCGGTGCTCGATCGAATGGTCGAGTTGAAAAAAATTCCAGCCGCGGAAGCGGCGCAAGCCAAGCTCGCCAAAGTCAACGCGCACCCGAAGCGGATGCTCCAGATCCAGGAAAATTACGCGATGGATGCGGTCCAGCGCGATTTGAACCTCATCCTCACCCAGGACCAGATCGACAACGGCGGTATGTTTATCTACACGACGCTCGATCCGAAAGTGGAGGACGCAGCGCAGCAGGCGCTCGAGACACAGCTCACCAAAATCGAGCACCAATCGAACTTCAATCATCCGGTCAAAGCCAATTACCATCCGCCGGAAAACGGCGAAGACTCTTCGATGCCGTATTTGGAAGGCGCGGTCGTCGCGATCGACAACGCCAGCGGCGGCATTCGTGCGCTGGTCGGTGGCCGCGATTACTCGCAAAGCAAATTCAATCGCGCTTTGCCGCCGGCGAATCGCCAGGTTGGCTCCGCGTTTAAACCTTTCGTCTACACGGTCGCGTTCTCGGAAGGACTTCTTCCCGGCGCGTCGATTAGTGACAATCAAATCCAGCCCGGTGAAATCGAAGGCGCAGGAACCTGGTCACCGGCAAATTCAGACGGCACCTACGGCGGAATCGAGCCGTGTTCCTACGGATTGATTCATTCGCGTAATACGATGAGCGTGCGCGTTGGACAATTTGCTGGGCTCGATGCCGTCCAAAAAATCGCGACGACGTTGAACCTGAGCGACAGCGTTCCGCACGGTCCGGCGATTTATATCGGTTCGTTTGAAACGAACCTGAAAGATCTCACGGCTGCATACACGGTTTTTCCAAACGGGGGCGTGCGCAAACAAGCCTATATCATCGAACGCATTGATGACGCCGAACATCAGCCGATTTATCGCGCCTCACACATCGCCGCAGCCGCGCTCGACCCAAGCGCGGCATGGATGACATCGCAGTTAATGGAAGAAGTTCTGACTCGCGGAACGGCAGCCGCAGCGCGCTCGTTGGGCTTCAAGTTACCGGCCGCCGGAAAAACTGGAACGACCAACGATTACAAGGACGCGTGGTTTGTCGGTTATATATCAACGGTCACTTGCGGAGTTTGGGTTGGATTCGACCAACCGACGACAATCGTTCCGCACGGGTACGGCGCCGCGCTGGCGTTGCCCGTTTGGGTGCAGGTGATGAATAAGTCGGCGACGATTTATCCGCCAGAGGATTTGCAACCGGCCATGCCCATCAGCCACGCATTAGTTTGTTCGCTTTCCAACCATCTGGCGACGACCGGTTGTGAAGCCGCCGGCACGGCTTACGAAATCGATTTGCCCTCTGACAAAGTACCGCAGGACGCGTGCGAAATTCACGGCGGCGATCAAATGCAATTCGCGCAAAAGGTGGATCCCTTCGGTAAAAAGCCCGGCGACTTCCCGAACAAACTGTTTCAGTCCTTCAAAAAATTCTTCGGCGGTAAACCGTAGGTTCGTTCCAACAAACCAACTATGTCTCGCAATTATGACTTCGTGCAGGTTGATGTATTCGCGCGAAAGCAGCTTGCCGGAAATCCGTTGGCAGTTTTTCCGGACGCCCGCGGCTTGAGCGACGAGGAAATGCAGGCGCTGGCGCGCGAGATGAATCTCTCGGAGACAACTTTTATTTTGCCGCGTGAACCGGAAATCGAGGCTCGTGAAGGAACCAGGGTCCGCATCTTCACGGTTGCGGAAGAACTGCCGTTCGCCGGGCATCCAACTCTCGGCACCGCGCTTTGTCTCTTCGCGTCGCGCAGACCTTCCGAACAAATCGTCCTCGATTTGAAAGTTGGAAAAGTGCCGGTGCGATTCACTCCAGATTCAAACAATGGGAAATCCGATCGCGTTGACGGGAAAGTTTTTGGCGAAATGCGGCAACGCGACCCTGAGTTTGGACAAACTTTTTCTCGTGAGGATGTGGCGCGGGCGGTCGGAATCGAAGCCGGCGAACTCGCGTCAGATCGTCCGTGCCAGGTCGTCTCCACCGGTTTGGCATTTGCGATCGTGCCGTTTCGAAATTTGGAAGGGCTAACGAATTTCAAACCTGATATCGGTCGCGCGACTTCATTCCTTGAAGGCACCGACGCTCGATTCTTTTATTTCATCTGTTGCGAAGGGGAGCGAAAGATGCGCGCCCGAATGTTCTTTTACGGCGGCGAAGATCCGGCGACTGGGTCCGCGGCTGGTTGTGCGGCGGCGTGGATGGTCAAACACGGCGTGGCGAAATCAGATGAGCAGATGATTATCTGGCAGGGTGTCGAAGCCGGACGGCCGAGCGAAATATTCGTTCGCGCGAGCTTGGACGCGGGTCGCGTGACCAATGTTCGCGTCGGCGGTTACGCAGCGGAAGTTCTGCGCGGAACCGTGACGCTCTGAAGAGAGCGGGTGAAGGGGATCGAACCCTCGTGTGCAGCTTGGGAAGCTGCCATTCTACCATTGAATTACACCCGCGGATGAATTGCAGATTGTAGATTTCAGATTGCCAATTGCAACTGCAAGTGCAACCACAGAGTCACTGCCACGAGATCACGTCGTCGGAGTTGCTAAACCTATTGTCGCCGTTGTTACCGAGTTTTGCATCCTTGCCTACCGACCAACCAATAACGCCTTGGCGAATTTTGTCCGGACCAGCACCGGTGCTCGGATCGTAGGGATTCGGAACTTGGTTGTCGTAGTCGGCGTCGATGGAAATTCCGTAGGCGTTCCCCCAGGGATCGTGAAATTGTCCATCGCTCCCGATTCTTCCTTTTGGACTCGTTTGTGTCGCGTCTTCCGGCGGCGAAAGGAAAACGATCTGCCGCGGATTAAGAATTGGATCGAGATTGCGCAGCGGATTCAATACGTCCTTGCCGGTCGTTCCCGTTGTCCCGCCGGATTGATACCCGTCGCCAGAAGCTCCGGATGGAACCGGATACCTTCCATACTCGGTGTAAAATGCGTTCACTGCGGTGACGATTTGGATGAGATCGTTCTTCGCCTGAACTTTTTTGGCGCGTTCAAGCGCGCCTTGCACAACCGGGAAGGTAAGTCCGAACAGGACGATAATAATCGCGATGACGACCAGTAGCTCGATCAATGTAAATGCAGCGTTAAGGTTCTTTTTCATTTCCATTTCGCCATTTGCTCAGGAAATGGACATTGCGCGCAATCGGAGTTGTCCTGTAAGCAAAAATCTTCGTAGATCTGCAGCAGCGCCTGCTGATTTGCGATCGTCTTGATGAATTCACGCCGTCGCGGATCGTCGCCGAACAAGCGCGTCGCCGCGGTTTCGAGTCGACGGTTCGTCAATCGCGCCGGCAATTTCGCATAATCCTTCCGAACATCGGCGTTCTCCGCGGACCAAAACGGGAAAATCACGTTCGCTAAAATTTCAGCGACGCGAGACTCGCCGATTAGCGCGATCGGTTCCGGTGTAAGATGAGCCGTCAACGTGTAACGGAACTTCCAGAACGCGTGATCAAGTCTCTCAAGGAAATCGCAAACAACTTTTGTATTCCGCCTGCCTAACGCCCGTCGAAAAGCCAGCCATTGATGCACGAGGACGGACAGCGCGGCGAGACGCCGTTGCGGGTGATTGGTTGGCCGGGTTGAGCTGAGTTTCCAAATTTTCGCCGGCAAGATCAGGCGTTGCATATCGTCGCGGTGCGGCCACCAGCAGTCCCAGAGTTCGCGGACGTAGTTCCGGCTCGATCTCTTGTAAACCGCGAGGTCCGATGCTTCCAAAAATCCGGCGAGGCCGAAAAGAATCGCTTCGATATCGTCCGGCCTGTCGCGCAATGATTTCAACGAGAAGCGTTGCGCGATCAACGTAAACGGCAATTTGTTTTCCTTGTACCCGAGCGCGGCTGCGATTTCCTGGAATAACGTCTCATCACGGCCGTGATTTTCGATCTTCGCGCGAATTCGCGCCGCTTTCCTTTGCAATCGGAACTGCGCTGCGGCGTCGAGAACGCTGCGAATGCGTTCTTCCGGCAAATTTCCCAATGGCGCTCGGCAACGGCCGGGTCGCGCGAGCGGAACGTTCGCGCTGAATGCTTCGGGTAAGATTGCTGGATCGATCCGGATTTGCGGAACGTTGCTGTTTGATTTCGTGCGCGTGAAGAATTCGCGGTTGCTCTGGTCGATGAAAACGTGAAGGACGGTTTGATCAAACGCCGGATTGGTAGAGTGGCCGTGCGTTTCCCAATTGCGATCGACGAGGTCGATTTCGACACAACCACGTCGCGGCTCGCCGCCGTTCACGCGAACGGCGGCATCTTTGAAATCCGGGCCGGTTTCGCGGTTCCAGGTCCCGAATTGGACGATGTCGATCTTGTCGCCGCTCGTGCTAACGAAATTTTTTCCGAACTCGCCGGCGAACCAGCGCGCCTGCAATTCGAGTTCGTTTGGTATTCGCAGCGGCAGAAACAACGCGCGCTCGTGGACGCGAGCGGACAGACGTAATTCCGCGTAGCGAGCGTCGCTCTGGAGAGTTCTCATGGGGAGGGAACACTTCTGTTCTAAGACAACCACGCTAGTTGCCAATCCCAAAGTTCCGCAGGCTGAGCGCCCGCTAACGTCAAAGCGCGTTACTAGGACGCGGCCGTAGTTTGCGGTTCCAAGCGCGACTCGACCGCCTCCGGACCTCGCTGGTCCAAACGATCTCGCAGATCTTCCACGATTTGCTCGACTTCGTCCGCGCTTGACCGCGGAAAAAGGAACAGGTAGCGGCCGCCTTTGCCGGAACCAGACGCGAGGATGAGATTTTCGGAAAGAAATTGCGGCTCACGAGCCACGGTCACGCCATCGAGGTCAATTGCTCGGATGAATGGACGCCGGCCTTTGCGCGCGACAAAGAGGAGTTTGCGCGACTCCTCGTCCATCGCCACCAGTGCGCCGAACAGATTTGCCGGAATTTTTCCGCCGCGACCGGTCAGACACGGGACCGCCCAGGCGGTTGTCCCGGCCAGAACATTTTGTTTGCTGAAGATTTCTGCGAGATCGGGCGGCAAAACGAGGGGCAGTTTCGCCGGGGCATTAAAATAAGCAGGCCCGTTCAATTTCTTCCAAGCCAGCCAGATTTTCGCCTTCATCGCGCGCAGAATTTTTGGAGCAAAATAAAGAAATGCGGCCATCGCGACGGCAAAGATCGACAACGCGACGATGGGGTTGTGATAAATCAGGGCGAGACCTCCGACAACAGCGACGTCTTCGCCGACGCTCAGAGCGACGTTGGAGAATGGTTCAGGTGACGCGTTGGCGGTGAGTCGCGTCGCAGCCTTTGCCGTGTGACTGGCGAGACTGGTGCAGCCGGCAAGCAAGCCGACGATCACGCCGAAAACTGGATCCGGATGCCCTAGCACTTGAATGGCGAGGAAAGCGCCGCCGATTGGTCGAATGACCGTGTGGACCGCGTCCCAAATTGAATCAACCCACGGAATTTTGTCCGCAAAAAATTCGAGACAATAGAGAATGCCTGCAACCGTGATGATCCACGGATTGCCCAGAACTTCGAGTGATTGGTATTGAGGCGCGAGCGCGATCCAGTGAAAATGAATCGCGAGACCGGTCGCGAAGACGGTGAGATACAAATTAATCCCGGCGAGCGCCGCCAGGCCGAGGGCGACAGCCAGAAGATTAAGCTGCTCCATGCGGCCAATATATGACGAAGTCAGGGATTACAAAGACGCGCTTTTAGCGTTGTAACATTGTAACGCTTTTAACTTCGTTGATAATCTGGCCCATGCTCGACATTCGACTCATTCGCGAAAAACCGGACTTCGTTCGCGAACGCCTGGCCACACGCGGCGGCAATGAGGCGGGGAAGATCGACGAAGTATTGAAAGTCGATGTGGAGCGGCGGAAGAACGAGACCGAATTGCAGCAGTTGCAGTCCGAGCGCAATCGCTTGAGCAAAGAGATCGGCGCAAAGAAATCGCGCAAAGAGGCGACGGACGATCTCGAAAAACAAGTCCGCAAGATTGGCGATCAAATTGTGGAACTTGAACAGCGCGCGACGAAATCTGACGGACGGCAACGAAACTTGCTTCTCGAAATTCCGAATTTGCCGCGCGACAGCGTGCCGATTGGCAAAGATCCGACCGCAAACAAAGTGGTTCGCGAGTGGGGGAAGAAACCGCAGTTCGCGGGCAAAGTCCTCGATCACGTCGCGCTGGGCGAGAAGTTAAAAATTCTCGATCTCGAACGCGCGACCAAGTTAAGCGGAAGCGGATTCATCTGTTTTACAGGCGCCGGCGCACGGCTGGAACGGGCGCTGATCAATTTCATGATCGACCTTCACGCGCGCGAGCACGGCTACGCGGAAGTGAGCCCCCCATTTCTGGTTCGGCGCGATTGCATGATCGGCACGAGCCAGCTGCCAAAGTTCGAAGAGGACATGTACAAAATCGAAAACGAGGAGTTGTTTCTTGCGCCGACCGCCGAAGTGCCGGTGACGAACTTTCACCGCGAGGAAATTTTGGCGGTCGCCGATCTTCCGAAAAAATTTGTCGCTTACACACCGTGTTTTCGTCGCGAGGCTGGATCGGCCGGACGAGAAACGCG
>Ga0210406_10004467_pt1 | contig 14979 bp, 14 predicted proteins | sample IncBWC30MmetaG_FD_155454 | JGI IMG/M metagenome (GOLD analysis project Ga0210406, IMG submission 155454) | Forest soil microbial communities from Barre Woods Harvard Forest LTER site, Petersham, Massachusetts, United States - Inc-BW-C-30-M | ecosystem: Environmental > Terrestrial > Soil >... | reverse complement strand
GAGCCGCGTGGGCTCCCCCAGCGTTTTGGAGCGTGTATGCGTTTCGAATCCGGCGTAGCGAATCGTCAGTGTGAGCGTTCGCGTGGCGAGGCCAGCTTCGCGGAGACGCTTGCAGGCTTTCTGCGAGAGATGGCTGAGCATCGCGGATAGGACGTCCACGTCGTCGGTGTCTTCTCCGAACGTGTGATTGTGCGAGATGGATTTCGGCTCCGCATCGATGACGAATTCGTAGGAATCGCCGCCGCGCGACTTGCGATAGAGCGCCGTGCCCCACTGGCCGAAAATGTTTTCCAGTTTTTCCTGCGGCATGGCCGCGATCTGCTCGACGGTTTCGATGCCGAGGGCGCGCAGCGCGCGCTCCGTGACTTCGCCGATGCCCGGAATTTTTCTCACTGGCAGCGTCGCAAGAAATCGCTGTTCGCTGCCCGCAGGCACCCAGACGAGGCCGCACGGCTTGGCCTGGTCCGACGCAACTTTCGCGACGAGCCGTGTCGTAGCGAGCCCACCCGAACACGGTAGGGTCGTGGTGCGCGTGATCGTTCGAAGCAATTTGTCGGCTGCCGCGAGCGGCGGGCCGTGCAGTCGCTCGGTGCCTGCGAGATCGAGATAGGCTTCGTCGATCGAAACCATTTCGACGATCGGAGAGAACTTCGCGAGAATAGTCGCGACGCGGTCGCTCCACTCCCCATATTTTTCGTGGTGCCCATCCAAAAAGATCGCGTGAGGGCAGAGACGTCCGGCCGTACACAGCGGCATCGCCGAGTGAATGCCGTACTTGCGAGCTTCATAACTCGCTGCGGAAACGACGCCGCGCTGATCCGGCCGCCCTCCCACGACGACGGGCTTGCCGCGCAGTTCCGGCCGATCCAGCAATTCCACGGACACGAAGAACGCGTCCATGTCTACGTGCAAAATGGAGGATTGCGCGAGAGACGATTGATCCTCGAGTGGGCCGTGCTTGGCTCGGAATCGCGCGAGGTCCGGCATGCCCCCTAGCCTACGCTGTACATTTGTAAGCCTCAACCTTTCCGGTTGAGAGTCCGCTACAACCGTTCTGCGGCGAGGACGCGGGGGATTCCGGCGAGGTCGTTGGTTACGCCCGCATTCGTCCAGGTGGGTGCGTCGAGGAGCGGTTGGACGGCGGGGAGGCTGTTGTGGCCGAGTTCGAGGACGAGGATGCCGCCGGGCTTGAGGTGAGCGGCGGCTTGCGTGATCAGATCGGCGTAGAGTTCGTAGCCTTCTTCGCCGCCGTAGAGCGCGATTTCCGGCTCGTGATCGCGGACTTCGCGCATGAGGGTTGCGGCTTCGCGGCGGCCGATGTAGGGCGGGTTGCTGGCGATGAGATCCAGAAGAGGTGACTGGTGAAGTTCAGGATTTGAGCCTACAGAGGAGATTTTGTCGAGCAAGTTGGATTCGATGAAATGGATTTGAGCGGAGACGGAGTGGCGAGCAGCGTTGCGGCAGGCGACGGCGAGGGCAGGGCTCGAAATATCGGTGGCGTAAACCGTCGCGCCGGGCAATTCCTTTGCAAGCGCTATGGCGATACAGCCGGAGCCGGTGCCGATATCGGCGATTTGCAAGCCTTCGCCGGTGAGCGTCTGTTTGCGGCCGGCGCGGCGTTCGCGGACGGCGAGCCGGTCGAGGGCTACTTCGATGACGTGCTCGGTTTCGGGGCGAGGAATCAAAACGTCAGGTGTAACTTCAAACTCGAGGCCCCAGAATTCTTGTTTGCGGGTGAGATGCTGCGTTGGTTCGCCATTCGTGCGGCGGGCAATCAGCGCGAAGAAGCGCTCCATGTCGGCGCGGGAGACCGGTTCTTCGGGATGCGCGTAGAGCCAAGTGCGGTCGCGGCCGAGGACGTGGAGAAGCAGGAGTTCCGCGGCGAGAGTGTAGGAAGGAATGTGCGATTCGCGCAGTTGGGCGAGCCCTTGCTTCAGTGCGGTTCGTATGTCGATCTGCGATTCGCTAGCATTCATTGAGGCACGATACGGTTAGAAAGAGTTGAAAGAATTAACACAGAGGGCACAGAGAACGCAGAGTTCACAGAGAAGAAAAAGCGGTAGAAAAGAGAAGGAATTCTGCCCGGCGCGCGAATTCGTTGAGTCATACGACATCACGCGGTGGCGAGTTCCTGCTGGAGGCGCTCCGATTCATAGTATTCGACGAGGGCATCGACGAGCGGGGCGAGCTTTCCTTCCATCACCTCGGTTAGCTGGTGGAGCGTCAGGCCGATGCGGTGATCGGTTACGCGATTCTGCGGGAAATTGTAGGTGCGGATTTTTTCGGAGCGGTCGCCGGTTTTGATTTGGCCACGGCGTTCGGCGGAGAGCGCGGCCTGCCGCTTCTCCTGCTCCTGCTCGTACAGGCGCGCGCGGAGAACACGCATGGCTTTCGCGCGATTTTTGATTTGTGATTTTTCATCCTGTTGGGACACTACGAGTCCGCTGGGGATGTGTGTGATGCGCACCGCGGAATAGGTGGTGTTGACGGACTGGCCGCCGGGGCCGGAAGAGCAGAAGGTGTCGACGCGCAGATCCTTGGCCTCGATCTTGATGTCGATTTCGTCGGCTTCGGGGAGCACCGCGACGGTTGCGGCAGAAGTATGAATGCGGCCCTGCGTTTCCGTGGCGGGAACGCGCTGGACGCGATGCACGCCGCTTTCGTATTTCAGTTTGGAATAGACCTTCTGCCCTTGGATTGCGGCGACCACTTCCTTGAGGCCACCGATGGAAGACGGAGAACTTTCGAGGATTTCGACTTTCCAGCCCTGCGTTTCGGCGTAGCGGGAATACATGCGGAAGAGTTCAGCGGCAAAAAGAGCGGCTTCATCGCCGCCGGTACCGGCGCGGATTTCGACGATGACGCTCTTTTCGTCGAGGGGATCTTTCGGAAGGAGCAGGAGTTTTAATTCCCGCTCGGCCACTTCCTTGCGCGCGGAGAGTTCTTTCTCTTCGTCGTGGGCCATCTGCTTCATTTCGGCGTCTTCGGCTTCGAGAAACATCTGATGAGCGCCGGCGAGGTCTTTTTCAATCTGTTTGAATTCGCGGTGCTTGGCGACGATTTCGCCGAGCTCGGATTGCTGCTTGGCGACCTTTTGGAAGCGCGAGGAGTCCGAGACGATCTCCGCAGAGGAAAGTTCCTGCGTGAGCTCGTCGTAGCGCGTGCCCAGCTGGTCCAATTTTTCAGTTAGTGTAAGAGCGGCCATTGCAGTGCCTCACGAGTATTCAGTGATCAGTTCACAGTTTTCAGTCAGAGAAAAAGAAATCAAGTAAACAGGCATTTCCAGTTTGCAAAGCATGGCGGGCTCCCGTAACGGGAGCGAGGGGCGAGTCAGCTAATAGAACGCAGCGTACATCGAATTACCTAGCCATAAGAATACCGCCGAATTCGGAAACGTGCAAATCGAACACACAGAGTTATTTGGCCTCCGCAATGACGGGCGGGGCGAACGCGTTTTTGAATGTGATAGAGACTCGAGGACCCTTACGAACATTGTTTACCAAGGCTGGCCTGAAACACGCTATACAGGTACCGGCTTTGTGCCGGACACTGGGATAAACGACGCCGCCCGATCCTGCTTCAAGAAGCTCCCTGGCCAACCGCTGTGAGGCGGCATAGCTGCCGGGGTCCAAGCAATTTTCAAAGGCGCGATCCTCGCGAATGTCGTGAAACTTTCCCCGGAAGTCGGCGAGGAAATCGACGTAGATAAAAATCTCCTCCTGCTGCCACTTGATTTCCTGCAGTTCCTTACTCTTGTGGTATGCCACTTCGATCTCCGAGGTTTGAAGAGAGAACCCTGCATACCAAGCGCCCCGTTCTGGCCCGCTGAAACGGTTTCCGAGAGGCTGGGTATGGGTGAAGGCGGCGTTGACAATGTGGGAGTAAGAAAGACCGAAAACGAGTTCCCGGACGGAAATGCCGGGAAGAAGCCCGGCTTCGCCGAGAAGGCGGTCGTTGGTGGCTCCTTCAAGCTCGAAAAAAGCGTTCAAGTCATGGGGATCATCGGTTAGCCTCGCGAGAACACTTTCGTCCATGTCGCTATAACGGGAGGGGATTAAGCGGTGCGTGTCATCGCGGGACACATCGGAAAGGCGGGGAGGCACCTATTGCCCTCCGCGGCGCGAATCCAGAAGCTGCCTGACGCGAAGCATGGCAGGTAGGCCACCTTTAATCATGTAGGTAAGAGGAGTTTCACCCTCGAACATGGGGTTTTCATTCGGCAACTGAACCCAGCGGTCGGCGAGTTTCTTGCTGTAAAGGATATTTAAGGCCTTAAAAATCCCCGTCAAAACGGAAATCCTCGTCAAGCGGTCCTGGTCAAGCGGGGCGCGCACTTTTCGCTTCCATTCGTAAAATGCGCCATTCGACATGCCGCCCAGCAGTCGTCTGGCATCTTCGTCCCGCAATTCCCAAAGCTCACGGATCTTCAAAAAGGCTTTCACTGCCGATGGACTCAGCCGTTTCAGAACATCCTTGTCGGAAAGATCCGCCGGTTTTTCCCAGGCAATCCCGGCGGGCAGTCGATTGAGTGTCGCCACAGGGTCCTCCCAGTGTCTCCAAGTACGGACTATTATGACTCCATTATTGGAAACATGCAAATGCAAAAAATGAACGGTCTATTAGACCCAGCACTGCGACCCTGCCATGGTTGCCCCTCCATGAAGCGGTATACTACGATGCGCGCACGACTATGAGCGAAGCGGTACGGACGATGATGCGGATGGATGCCGAGGTGGCGCAGGAAGCTGCGGCTAAGTCGGATGCGGGATTTTTGTGGGATTTCTGGTATCCCGCGGCGCGGAGTACGGGGATTCGCGGACAGAACTTGCTGACGGCGATGCTGCTGGAAGTGCCGCTGGTGCTTGGCAGAACCCCCGAGGGGAAAGCGTTTGCGATGCGGGATTCTTGTCCGCACCGGGGGATACCGCTGTCGTACGGGCGGCTTGACGGGAAGGTGCTGGAGTGCTGCTACCACGGGTGGCGGTTTGATGCTTGCAGCGGGCAGTGCGTGGAGATTCCTTCGCTTTCGAGTCAGGACAAATTGAAAGTGGAGCGCATTTTTGCTGGGCATTTTCCTTGTGAAGAACGCGACGGTTACGTTTGGGTTTACATGAATGCGCCGGGATCGAAATTGCCGGAGACGATTCCGGGGGCGCCGGAGCTTACCGTTTTCAGCGACAAACACAAGATCACGCATCTTTCGTGCGAGCTGCCTTCGCACATCGATCATGGGATTATCGGACTGATGGATCCAGCGCATGGGCCGTTCGTGCACCAATCGTGGTTCTGGCGGAAGCGCGGAAGCATTCACGAGAAAGCCAAACAATTCGAGCGGATTCCGAACGGTTTCCGGATGAGCCCGCATTCGCCCAGCACGAACAGCGCACCGTACCAGTTGCTCAAGAAAATCACCGGGGAGCCGGTGACGACGACGATCGATTTCGTGCTGCCGAATATCCGCACGGAGGAGGATCGCAGCGGGAAGCTGTGGTTTTCGAGCCGAGCTACGGTGACGCCTGTGCGGCGGGATCTTTGCCGGATCGATTTCGTGGCGGCGTGGAATTTGTTCTTCCTGCCCGTTTCGATTTTCCGGATCTTCGGCAAGATTTTTCTCCGCCAGGATCAGCAGACGATGATCCAGCAGGCAGAAGGATTGAAGCACAATCCGCGGTTGATGCTGATCGATGATGCGGACCGGCCAGCGAAGTGGTATTTCGCGCTGAAGGCTAACTTGATTGAGTCGCGGCGGACGGGATCGCCGATGGTGCATCCGATGGATGGGCCGGTCACGCTGCGTTGGCGATCTTAAACAGTTTTCAGTTCTAGATTGGCAGACTGCTCACAAGTCATTCGTGAGCGGAACGTGGGAACTTAGCGCGGGGATACCGCAGTCAAGCGGGCTGAGGCGTGTTAACGGAGGGGGGTGAGGGCGAAGTCGACGGAGACGCGGTCACCTTCGGGGGGAATGACTTGGATGGTGGCGGAATCGGAGGTGAAGGCGGTGGCGGGAAAGTCGAATTCGAGCGATGCGCCCGCCAGATAGCAAGGATAGCCGTGGCGCCCACAATTATAATCTGCCCGGCCATGCGAATCGGAGGGCGTGAGGAGCTGGTCTCCGTCCGAGACCTGGACTTGAAAGTCCCGCCAGAAATCATGGGGTCGAGGGATGGGGATTGACTGTGAACTTGGTTCAGGAGCAAGGAAGGCTCCGTAGGTGGGGGTCAGCTTGATCTCAACGATGATGCGGACGAACTCTGCCTGACCGCGGTGGTCGAGTGCGGCCTGCTGCGCGCTGTAGTTGCCGATGAAACGGTCGGAGTTTGCCACAAGCTGAATAAAAGGCGTCAGGAAAGTGATAGAGAATATATGCGGGCCGGACTTGGGAGCCGGCGGGCGCTTGATGTAATTGCCCATCAGAGAAGGGTAAGAACCGTCGTGACGCTGGCCGAGGAAATAGGCCTCGCGGACGGCCTCGTCGGAGAGGGGAGTATCAAGGGCAGAGGCGGGCAGGCACACACAAAGAGCCAGGAGGAAGCTGGGGAAGACGCGAAAGACGCGGTGCATAAGGAGAATCCTAAGAAGAAGTATAGCGCTGATTTGGGCACGGAACACAGCAGAGAGATGTCATCGAGACAGCGAATGGTCCCGAATACGCCAAGAGGTCAGCGGAGGTGGTCGAGGTCGAAGTCGACGGAGATGGGATCGCCCTCAGGGGGATTCACGTCAATGGTGGCGGAGCCGGAGGCAAAGTCTTCGGCGGAGAAGTCGAACTGGAGAGTGGCGCCAGTGAGCTCGCAACCGCCTTCATCGGAGCAGAGGACATTAGGCTGGCCGGCAGAAGAAAAGGGCCGGAGCTTCTTGTCGTCACTGGAGACCTTCACGTCGAAATCTTTCCAGAAGTCATAGGGACGTGGGGTGAAACCGTTGGGAGAACCTGAGCGCGAACCGGTAGGGCGAACGATGTATGCCGCATAAGAATTAGTGAGCTGAATTTGAACGACGATTCTCACGAATTCTTCCTGGTTCCGATGGTCAATGGCGGCCTGCTGGGCACTGTAACCGGATGAGTGCTGGCTGGATTGCTGGACGAGAAGAGCGAAGGGAGTTAACACAGTTACGGAGGCAATGTCCGGACCGGTCTTCGGCGCCTTTAATAACTTTGTGTATTTGTTGAGGAAGGTGGCCATGGTTTCGTCACCACGCTGGCCTAGGAAGTAGGCTTCGCGGACGGCCTGGTCGGACAAAGGAGTGTCGAAGGCGAAGGAGGAAGGCGTTAAGAGGAAAACGGATGCGAGGACTGAGACGATGGGGTGGACAGAACTGCGAAGCATGATGGGCCTCCAACTATAGGATAGGATGCCTAAACGGGTGGCGACGTTTCAGACGCGGCATCCGCACGAACACTGACGATGGGCATCATGGCTGATCATGTCGAACAATAGAGACCACTCGCCTATACATGCCACAAAGCGCATGATAAAATCTGGCTATCTCACAGAAGCAGCTAGCAGCGGCGATTGACAAACGCTTTCGCTCGATGAATCGCAGAGAGCGGATCGCCAAGATTCGCAGACTGGCCGGTGCTTCACCCGAAGATGACCGCTTTATCCGCAAGACTTTTCCCGAACTTTATCGCGCGGCCTTTCAAACTAGTCGCCGCGCGGCGGGTGCGCGCTCGGGATCAATCCGGAAGCGTGCCCGGGACTTGCAACTCAGGGCCAGAGCCACCAACGGCGGAAGATCGGATTCCAGAACTTGTCGCCGTAGCGGGCCGAGGCGAACCCGCATGCCAGTATGAATCTTACCCAGAATTCGATTCCTACCATGTTCGGAATTCTCAGATCCGTTGATTCGTTTTTGTTGTCCGGCGATTGCGCTGGGGCTTGTTTTTGCGGTCGCGGCGAGGTTTCGGAGGGCGCTTCGACGAAATAGCGCAACGGCGCACGCTCGATCGTGGCATACGCCTCGTTGATCAAGACCGTCAGGTGAGTCCCATCCGTGTGACCCTGTGTTCCAACTTGATAAAGATCGGGGTGCCATCTTTTCACAAGGCGCCTCTGCGCTTGACGAATCGAGTTTGCGGAAGCTGCCAGAGGAACGCCTGGCACCTGATTGGCGTGTTTCCATCTTGAGAGCTGAGATTCGTCAACACGCATTTGGATGCTATTCGCTTAAATGCGGCGGGAGATGTTGGGGAAGTCGAGCCAAACCTTGATGCCGCAGAAGTGGGAGCCTTCGGTGCAGATGGGGGTGGTGATGCCGGCGCGGATGTGGCACGGAGGGCCGATGTAGCGAGTAAGTTCGGGGTGCACTTCGCGGAGCTGGGCGAGTTCGTCCATGGAGGCCTGGTAGATTTCTTCCTGGGCGTTGAAGCAGGTGCGCATGGTCCATTTGTGGAGGAGATGGAGGAGCAAGCCGGATTCGTAGAGCCGGATGGATTTGGCGTTGGGGAGGAGATAGAGGGCGATTTCGGGAGGGACGCCGCGATCGAGGAGCTCATTTTTTGCGGTCCAAGCGTCGAGCATGGCGCGGTCGTAGACTTCTCTGGCGCGTGGATTTTTGGCGAGGAGCATGGGAGTAATGTAGTCGGGCGCGCGGGTGTCGGCGAGAGTGAGGAGAGGGCGCGAGCCAGGGACCATGCGGTGGCGCTGGTCCTGGCTATCGGCGGTGTGGCTGATTTTTTTGGCGAAAGTGTAGTTGGCGTGCTGCAGCGCGCGCATAGCCGGCGAGTGGACGCCGACGTTTAGCGTTTCGAGGCGATATAAATTGCGCGCGGGATTCAAGAGGCGATCGATGGCTTCAAGATCGCTGCATTGGGATTCGGCGAGGCCGGCGACGGCGCGATAGGACTCGGCCATGACGCGCGCGGCGTTGGGGGAGTAATCGACGAGGCGGGAAGTTTTGCCGCCGAGTTTGGCGTCGAATTCCCGGGCGAACGCCTCTCCCGCATTCGAATTGGCAGCGGCGCCTTTTTCATACGCGACGGCAGAGCGGTCGGCCCACTCCGGCAATTCCTCAAGCGGCTCCGTCCCAAAGCGATCGAAGAACTGGGCGTCGATTTCTTTGACGTGGGCGACCATCGCGCCGATGACGGCGCGGGCTTCGTTGGGGGTGTCCGAGGCGGAGCTCATGCGCCAGAGGCGGTGCAAAACGATGCCAGAGATGGTGTGCACCATGGTGGTGAAGGCGGCGACAGGCAAGACGTAGCGGGCGATTTCGATGGCGCGTTTTTCGGCGGAGCGTTCGATTTTCTGGAGACGCTTGGGATTGGACATCGAGCTGACGTGCCAAATGTCATTGAGGATAGTGCGGGCGTCACCGACGAGGAGAGCGGAAAGCTCGCGATAGTAGTTCCAGGCGCGGGCGATGGCTTGTTCATAGATTTCGCGGCATTGCTGGTTGAAGTAGAGATCGACGGGAGGCACATAGGCTTGCGCGCGGTCCAGGCGGACGTAGCGCTGGCTTTGCTGCTCGGAATTGTAAAACGGATGGGCGTGGAGAAAGGACCAGACGAATTGGCGGCTGACGTTTTCGAGGCCAAATTCGAAATGAGCGTGCTGGTAGACGGTGTGATGGCCGCTGTAGAAGGTGGCGGCGCCGATGTTGAGGTGCTGCTTGGCGGTGAGTTCCTCGGGGCCGATGAGGCGGGGCGCGTAACAGGTGCGGGCGGCAGCGATGGCGGAATCGAAAGGGTGCGCGAAGGCGTTGCGGAGCGTGACGCGCGGCGGGGCGGTTTCGACGAGTTCGCCGGGGCGAGCGCCATCAAACATGCGGGATTGAGTAGCCACGATGGAAGTTCATTGTACACGGGCGGGGGAGAGAGGGAAGTTGAAAGTCGAAAGTTAAAGTTAAAAGCTAAGAGAACGACAGAAGAAAGAAGGAAGAAATGACAGCGCAGAGACGCGGAGCGCGCTGAGGAGCGCAGAGAGGCCGGGAAGGAATTCACAATCCTAGGGGAGGGAAAGAAAAGAGGGACAGCCGGGAACGGCTGTCCCACCGAGGAATTCGATCCATTCAGATGACGAGAGACAAGCCAGTCGGGATTGAAGTGGATCTGGAGGACGGAAAAGCGGCAGCAAGCTGCCGCACTCCAAAATTTACTTCTTGGCGGATTCGACTTTTGCGGCTTCGACTTTGGCAGCAGCGTCGGCGTACTTTTTGGTGAAGCGCTCGACGCGGCCGGCGGTGTCAATCAGCTTCTGCTTGCCGGTGAAGAAGGGATGGCAATTCGAGCAGATTTCGACGTTCAGCTTGTCGCCCTTGATGGTCGAACGAGTCGTGAAATTGTGGCCGCAGGCGCAATGCACCGTTACGGTGTGATAGTCGGGATGAATACCGGGTTTCATGGAGCTCCATTCTGTCGCGTCCGGTCTGCACGGCTCTCTGGCAAGGCCAGAGGACTACAGCCGCGTCGCTAGGTCGCGAAGCAATTCTCAATCATACGCGAAGTGTCAAGTTCCTCCAAATAGAGGCAAGGAAATGCTACTACTCCGGAAAATGCCAGCGAGTTACGGATTCGGTGAAATTTTCGGCGTGCTCGTCCTGGCCAAAAGCGATTTGCGATTTGACGCGGAAGACGCCGCCGCCGGAAGACAGGAGAAGAGGTTCGACGTCTCCACCGTACTTGCGGTTGTAAACTTGTACGATTTGCTTCCAGACGGCACGATCTTTAATTTCCTCAGCGAGGCCTTCGAGGATTACAGCCTCGTCGGCTTTCTCGGTGCCGATCACGCAGTGAGGGTCGGCGGCGATGTTCCTTGCTTTGCGCGTACGCGGACCGGTACTGAACCAGAACGCGTCCTGCCACCAGACGCCCCAGACAAGCATGAGGTGCGGCCGGCCATCAGGGCGAGAGGTGGCGATCCAATAGTTGTGGGACTTCTCCAGGCGCTCGAGGGCCCATGGCCAGGATTTAAGGCCAGTTGTCTTGCTGGCGGGTTTTTGCGTAGCGTCCGGCCAGTGCGGCCGGCTGGCCTTGGGTTCGATCATTGGGCCTCCTTTCGGAGTACGGAAATGCGCCGGAATTGTATCAGGGCTGGAGGGATGTGGCTGAGAAGTTCTGGGTCATTTTTTTTGGTGAAGGGCCGGGCCTGTGCGGGATTTGCAGAGATGCTTAGGAAACGAAGGCGCAGCCGACACGGAAACCGCCGTGACTGGTCAGCTGTTTCCAAACGGGCTTGAGGTTCACGCGAACGGGAGGAAGAATAGGGACGTGTAAGACCGCCAGAAGATTCTCCGGAAGATCTTCGGCTGAATCCAGTTCCATGGCGACACCGCCAAAGCCAAGATCGAGGACGCGGGCGCGGCGGACACCTTGGTCGCCAAGAACAGCGTAGGCATTGGTACCGGTCATGGACACGCGCTCGGCCTTGCGCTGGACGGCGAAGACGCGCGAAGGGGTGGAGCTGATGTCTGCGGAGATCGCCGCGGAGGTTGCAGAGGCAGCCGCAGCGATGGTTGTTTCGGTTTTATCCGGTGCGCGCTTGGTTTCGATCGAAATCGGTTGTGGTGCGGGGGCCGCGCGCTGTGGAGGCGGAGCGGGCGGCGCTTCTGGAGCAGAGGGGGCCTCGGTGCGTGCGGAACCGTTGCCGCTCTTGCTGTGGTTCGCTTGTTTTAGGCGATAGAGACGCTCATCGGCGATGCGAATCAGCTGTTCGGCCTGTTCCGCATCCTGGGGGAAAATCGCGACGCCGTGATCCATGCCCACGGTGACGGAAAGCTGCAACGGTTGGAGCATCTCGGCAAATACCGTTTCGACGCGACGGCACAAGGCGAGGGCCTGCGGGGAATCGGTTTGCGGGAGGAGCAATGCGAATTCATCGCCACCGATGCGGAAAGCGGAGTCGGAAGTGCGCAAGGCCTTCTTCAAGGTAGCCGCAGCAGCGCGCAATACATCATCACCGCGCGGATGGCCGTGCTTGTCATTCACTTCCTTGAAGCGGTGCAGGTCAAGGGTAACCAATCCAAGAGGCTGGCCATAGCGCCGAGCGCGATTGAGTTCTTTTTCAAATGTTTCAGCGAAGAGCCGGCGGTTGTGGAGACCCGTCAAGGGATCGGTCACGGCATTGAGTTCCAGCCTCTTCAGCTCGTCATACTCGATGAGGATGGGAACACGAAGAAGACCGGAGGACGAAAGGACATCCGTGAGAGCGGTCTTGAGAGAAACCTGACGACCGACGAGATCCGTGAGCTGGCGGCGGCGCGCGAGCATCTCATCCCAAATTTCTACACTTTGAGTTTCGCGCAGATCGAGGTGAGCGATCGCACGAAAATATCGCTGGAGAAACTGGCCGCGCGCAGGCAAATCGAGGCTCTCGAGCGTGTCTGCTAATAGCTCGAAAAAGGAATCCTCAATCGGCAAACGCAGGGGCGCAGGGGCGCCGGGGCTGGGCATATCCGGTTTAGACCTAACCTCTGCCTATCCCCGCGGGGTTTGGGGAAAGCGAATCAAGCTTTCTATATTTATGTGGAGCAAGCAAGAGTCCATTCGTACTGGACCCAGGCGAGTCCACATGGGAATCTTACCTCCCGAAGTGCGGGCGTATCCTATTACAAAAGCGGCATATAGGGTACGAAAAAGTGTAACGCGCCTGAAAGAGCGAGCACTAGGTAACAAAACGACCCGGAGGAAAAGGAGGCGAGGCAAGAAATTGCCGGGATTTACTCAAGTGGACGGAGAAACTCCAAACCAAATAGACGCATGTGACCCGCCGACTCTTGCCGCAAAACCTTGGCTACGATCGGGGGAGTCTCGCTAGGAACAAGGCTGGAGGAGGCCGCCGCTGGGGCGGGGATAGTCAAGTGGACCATCTGATCAGGCCGAAGAATATGTACTGAAGTAATGCAGGCGCCGGTGGAGCTGATATTGAGAGTCTTGGTGAGCTCGATGAATTCGGCACCGGACACATCAGCGGCTCTCAGGAAGACAGGCACCTGCAAGCGGATACGCGGGAAGCGCCGGTTTGAGGAAATTATCGCGAGCTGACTCTTCTTGAGAATGTCGAGATTCAAGTGCTCCCTCAGTCTTAGTACCAATGAACTAGTACGGAATATATGCATCTGGAATGCCAGAGGATACAACCCAGAGCCTCCAATAAGTTGTTTATTATGAACTGATTGTAGGTGTATATGGGCAGAACAACTCCTCAGGACGAGGACTTTGCTCGGGATATGCACTTCCTTTCCTCAAATGTGCAAATGAAACGTATTTACCATTGACTCTTCAAGGTCCCTCTGTAACGATGCCAGCGAAGGAAAACTTTTACCACTCTATATGAGGGGCGGAATGAGCTGATGGAAGGACGGATTACTACGCCTCCCATGCCGGAAGAGGGGAATCGCACGGTGCTTCCTCTTGGCTTCGTCAGTGGGCTGCTGGACATGATAGAGAAACCACTGATCGTGGCGGAGCGAAGCGGGAATTTACTATTCGTAAATATACGCGCGAGACGATGTATGGAATCTCGCGGGTACACGGCGATCCAGGGGTTGAATCTGTTTGGCGATGTTCTGCATGTGGAAGCAGGGAAGATCTTCGACAAGATCGAAAAGGGCGAACACGAGGTGCACCTGCAGATACAGCGCGGGGATGCGAAATCCACGGTGCGAATCCAGTGGATGCCCGAGCCAGACTGGCTGGTGGTGGAGATTGAGAACAAATCGGAGGCGAAGCCGGCGGCGGATCCTGCGACGCAGCTCACCGTACAAGAGCTACTGCAGGAACGCGAGATCACTTACCGGAATCTCCTGGCCGCCTATCTGAAATTGCAAGAAGTGAACCGGCAGAAGACGGTGTTCCTGGCATCAGCGGCCCACGAGTTGAAAACGCCACTCGCGGTAATCAAGGGTTACTACGATCTTCTGCTGGCCGGTTCGCTGGGCCGATTGACGGACAAGCAGCAGGACATTCTAGAAGAATCGAAGGACAGTTGCGAACGGCTGGTGCGTCTAGTGTCCATGTTCCTGAACTACTCGGCGTTGGAGAGCGGGAAACTGGTGCTGCAACTTCGAGAGAACGATTTGCGAGATTGTCTCGATGAGCTGTCGAAACGCTGGTCGGAAGCGTTTCAACGCAAAGGGGTGAAGCTGGATGCGAGCTTTGACCCATCCATCCCCACGTTCCGATTCGATTACCAGAAGGTGCAGCAGGTGGCGGCAAATTTGCTTGATAACGCATTGAAGCATACGCCGAGCGGGGGCAGCGTCACGCTGCGTGCCGTGCCGCATTTCTGGGAACGGCGAGTGGCGCCCATGGCCCCGGTGGAAGAACGGCGCAGGTTTCGGTTGCCGCGCCCGAACAGCGTAGAAGTAAGCGTAACAGACTCAGGACCCGGCATTGCAGCGGAGCATCACCAAGAAATTTTTGAGGATTTTGTACGGGTGGACAGGAACACCTCTGGAATGGGGTTGGGACTGGCCATCGCCAAGCGGCTCATCCAGGCGCATCGCGGAAAAGTCTGGGTGGAGAGCGAATCGCGGACGGGAAGCAGATTTACATTCTTATTGCCGATGGATCAGGGCTGAAGCAGGCGAATTTTTGTGACTGAAAGGGAAAAATCAATGGCCGTGAAAGAGAAAATCCTCGTCGTGGATGACGAGCCCAGCATTCGAAAGTACCTGCAGACACTGTTGGAGGTCGACGGGTTCGATGTGGAAACCGTCAGTTCAGGGAGAGACGCGCTCGAAAGGGTGAACAAGGGAGAGCGTCCCGACTTCATCATCCTGGATGTGCTGATGCCGGAGATGAACGGCCTCGATACGTTGAAGGAACTGATGCAGGTGGACCGCAGCCTCAACGTCATCATGCTTTCGTGCTCGAACGAGGTAGGCACAGTCGTCGAAGCCATCCGAATGGGGGCGCACGATTATCTGACCAAACCTTTCGAGAAAACGGAGCTGGACGCGGCCATGCTGAAGTCGCGGCAGAAGAAGCAGCTGACCACGGAGAATCAGGCGCTGCGCGATTACTGCGACCAGGTA
>Ga0210406_10004466_pt1 | contig 14981 bp, 10 predicted proteins | sample IncBWC30MmetaG_FD_155454 | JGI IMG/M metagenome (GOLD analysis project Ga0210406, IMG submission 155454) | Forest soil microbial communities from Barre Woods Harvard Forest LTER site, Petersham, Massachusetts, United States - Inc-BW-C-30-M | ecosystem: Environmental > Terrestrial > Soil >... | reverse complement strand
CTCAACTTGAGAAAATTTGAAGACGCTCTTGCCGACAACCTGCGAGCGGACACGCTGCAACCTGGCGATGCCAACACCGTCAACAATATTGGTTCGTGCCTGCAATCGCTTGGCCGGGAGGAAGAGGCGCTGGTCTGGTTTGATCGGGCGCTCGAACGCCAGCCGCACTCCATAGATATTCTCAATAACAAGGCCGTCACCTTCGGCCAGTCGCAACGCTTCGAAGAAGCCTTCGCGTTTTACGATTGCATCCGCGCCCGTCAGCTAAACAATGCCACGACGGACTGGAATCTGGCGCTGATGCAGATGCTGCTCGGCGACTTTGAAGCCGGATGGGCCGGTCGCGAGGCGCGCTGGACCATTCCCGATCCGTCACCCTATCCGAAATTCAGCCAGAAGATGTGGCTCGGCCAGGAGTCGATTGAAGGCAAAACCATTCTCGTCCATCTCGACGAAGGATTGGGCGATACGATCCAGTTCATTCGATATGTGCCGATGGTGGCGGCGCGCGGGGCGCGGATCATTTCCCTGCTGTCGCAATTCCCCGGCGTTTCGCAATGTCTTGCTTTATCCGACGAACCTCTGCCCGCCTTTGATATGCACTGCCCGATTGGCACCCTGCCGATGGTCTTCGGCACGCGCGTCGACACCATTCCGGCAGAGATTTCCTATCTGCCGTCGCCTCCGGAGGGCCGCATTCGAGCCTGGGGCGATCGCCTGCGATCCCATGATCGATTGAAAGTCGGGCTGGTGTGGTCTGGCAGCCCAACCCACCCAAACGATCATAACCGATCCCTGCCGCTGCGGACGCTGTCGCGCATTCTCGATGTCGATGCGACCTTCATCAGCCTTCAGAAGGATCCGCGGCCTGACGACAAGGCTGAACTTGGCAAGACCGGCATCATCGACTGGACCGCTGAATTCAACGATTTCGCGGATACGGCCGCACTGGTGAAGTGCCTTGATCTCGTCGTCACGGTCGATACCAGCATCGCCCATCTGGCGGGCGCGCTCGGATGTTCCACCTGGATTCTGTTGCCCTGGACGCCCGACTATCGCTGGCTGCTCGATCGCGACGACAGCCCGTGGTATCCGACAGTTCGCCTGTTCCGGCAAACCGCAACGCGAGACTATGCTGACGTGCTCGATCGGGTACGGGCTGAGCTATTGAGCCTGATAGCCACCGTTTGAAACCGGATTCAGCTGCCCGGCGTCCAGGCCTGGTAATCGCCGGTGGCTTGCGGCCGGCGGCCGCTTGCCAGCGTCGAGCCGGAGGGGCGGTAGGCGGCCGGCGTGCCCGTCATGTTCGGCACGTGCGGCTTTTCCCATTCGCGCGGGGTGTAATGCTCTTCGGTCGGCGGCAGGTCGACGGTGTGATGCAGCCAGCCGTGCCAGGATGGCGGCACGCGGGTGGCTTCGGCCACACCATTATAGATCACCCAGCGCCGCTCGAAGTGGAGCGTCGGATCGATCTTGCCGCCCTTGGTGCGATAGTAGCGGTTGCCCTGCTCGTCTTCGCCCACGAGCTCGCCGTACAGGCGGGTCCACACTTGCGTGCCGAACGTCTGGCTGTTCCACCAGGTGAACAATTTGAGGAAAAACTGCTTCATGACGAGCACTTAAAGGGTTGGAAGGAACGTTATGGCTCTGATGCCACCAAGGGATCGAATTGTCCAGTTCCGTCCGTCGAGAGCCTTTTCGGTTCTGATTGAATCAGAACCGAGGCTCTAATCTTTTGTTTTGACGCGTTTTCTTCACGCGAACCGGTATCCACTTCGCTCGAAAACGCTCTAAGGGATTGACCCTTACGACTGGGTCGCAAGCGCCACCCCCGCCAAGGTGAAGCCGAGTGCTGCGATCTGGCCAATGCCGAGCGGCTCGTGCAAGGCAAGCGCGGAAGCGAGCACGCCGATGACCGGCACGGCCATGGTCCCGATCGCGGCAACGGAGGCCGGCAGGCGGGCGAGAGCCGCAAACCAGCAGACATAGGCGACGCAAAACTGGACCACCGTCGAATAGGCGAGGAGCAGCCAGCCGCCTGCGGAGAGAGTGCTCACGTCGGATTTTTCGAACAAAAGGCCGGCGATGGCGACGGGCAGGCATCCGATCCCGATCTGCCAGGCGGCGGCCGAGACCGGCGGCAGGTTGACCGGCAGCTTCTTGGCGAGCACTGCGCCGACCGCAAAGCCGATCGCGCCGCCGAGAGCCATCATGATTCCCGGCAGTTTCGACAGGTTCGCCGCAAAACCATCGCCGCCGAGAATGGCGCTCAAGCCCGCAAACGCCATGACCAGCGAGATCACGCGCAACAGGTTTGGCCGCTCGCCGAGGATCGGCCAGGCGAGAATAGAGGCCCACACCGGCATGGTGTAGGCGATCAACGCCGCTTCGCTGGCGGGCAGGTAGAGCAGCGCAAAACCCATCAGCACCATCCAGCAGCCGACATTGAGAAATGCCGCCAGCACCAGCCTTCCCCACAATTGGCGCGGCACGCGCAAGCTCTGGCCGCGGAGCAATGCGAGCGCCGCCAAAAGGCTTGCGCCGACGACGCCGGTCACACCTCGCAGCGTCAGCGGCGGCAGATGGCTCAGAAGGAACTTGGTGATAGGCCAATTGAAGCCCCAGCCAATCGAGGTGATGGCGAGGAAGAAGAGGCCCGCAGGCGCAATGCGCGCTGTCGCGCCCGGCTTGTTGTCTTTATTCATGAAGGATCCGGACCGCCAGAGCATGATCCGGAGAAGTGGAAACCGGTTTCCCTTAGCTGACAAACGCGGAACCGCGTTTGCGCGGAGATCATGCTCAAACAAAAAGATGAGATTAGCATTCCACCTTGCCGCTTCTCGCGGCACCAGACCATCGACAGGACCGCATGCCTGACCGCCGCCGGCCTTTGAGTCGGCCTGAAGAAGCAAGGGCAAAGCCCATAATAAATGTCCGCCCTGTGAACAGCGGGGCAAGGGCGGAAATCGCCGGGAAAAGCGGAATTTTTTCGCTTGGGAATCCCTGAGGACTCACTGATACTTGCCCCCCAACAGCGGCTTGGGGGAGCCCCTGTTTTTCCCGGCTTTCCACCATATTTAGTATTTGATTCAGGAACTCGTACTAATCCTTGACGGGCGTAACGGAGTCGTCCTAGCTTGATCCCGTTCGGCGCGAGTGTGTTTGGGTCCCGCCGGTCGCTCCCAGAAGGGTTCCAGAATGAACACTCCGCCGGCCGTTCGAGGCAGCGGAAACGGGCGTTTTTTGCCCTGAAAATTCTGCGCTCCTTCGGAACGCGAAAAACGAGCCAGACAATGGCTCCTAATGGTGCGGGTGGCGTTGAGTGCATGGGGTCGGGCGGAACTGGGGAGTTCCGTCATGGTCCATGCGGCAGCAGGCCGAGGTGCGGGTAAAGCGCTCGCACCAGGACTGCGGTCGGAGAAAAGGGCCGGAACCACCGGTAACAGCGTGCGGACGCGTAAGGCCAAAGTTGTCTCAACCCTGGCCCGAAAGGTTCGCTCAAGGAAAACATACCGGCAGCCGCGGCGGCGGCCGGCTAAGAAGAACGGGGCAAAGACCATGCGAATCGAACGGCGCCACACCAAAGCGGGCCAGTCACCCTACGCAGAAATTGATTTCAGATTGACGACATCTGAGATCCGCAATCCCGACGGCTCGGTGGTGTTCCGGCTTGAGAACGTGGAAGTGCCGGAATTCTGGTCGCAGGTCGCCTCCGACGTGCTCGCGCAGAAATATTTCCGTAAAGCCGGCGTCGCGGCAAAACTGAAGAAGGTCGAGGAAGAGACCGTGCCGTCGTGGCTGTGGCGCTCGGCGCCCGACACCGATGCGCTCACGGCGCTACCCGAATCCGAACGCTATGTCAGCGAGCTCTCCGCCAAGCAGGTATTCGATCGCCTCGCCGGCTGCTGGACCTATTGGGGCTGGAAGGGCGGCTATTTCTCGAGCGAAGAAGACGCATCAGCCTTCTTCGACGAGCTGCGCTACATGCTCGCCAAACAGATGGTCGCGCCGAACTCGCCGCAATGGTTCAACACCGGCCTGCACTGGGCCTACGGCGTCGATGGCCCCGGCCAGGGCCACTATTATGTGGACTACAAGACCGGCAAGCTGACCAAGTCCAAATCGGCCTACGAACATCCGCAGCCGCACGCCTGTTTCATCCAGGGCATCGAGGACGACCTCGTCAACGAGGGCGGCATCATGGACCTGTGGGTGCGCGAGGCGCGCCTGTTCAAATACGGCTCCGGCACCGGCTCGAACTTCTCGCGCCTGCGCGGCGAAGGCGAAAAGCTTTCCGGCGGCGGCCGCTCGTCCGGGTTGATGAGTTTCCTGAAAATCGGCGACCGCGCGGCCGGCGCGATCAAGTCCGGCGGCACCACGCGCCGCGCGGCCAAGATGGTCGTGGTCGATGCCGACCATCCCGATATCGAGACCTATATCGACTGGAAGGTGAAGGAGGAGCAGAAGGTCGCTTCCCTGGTGACCGGCTCCAGGATCAACCAGAAGCACCTGAAGGCGGTGCTCAAAGCCTGCGTCAACTGCGAAGGCTCGGGCGACGACTGCTTCGATCCCGAGAAGAACCCGGCGCTGCGGCGCGAAATAAAACTCGCCCGCCGCGCGCTGGTTGCGGACGCGATGATCAAGCGCGTGATCCAGTTCGCCCGGCAAGGCTACAAGGACATCGATTTTCCGGTCTACGACACCGACTGGGATTCGGAAGCCTACCTCACGGTATCCGGCCAGAACTCCAACAATTCGGTGTCGCTGAAGGACGATTTTCTGCGCGCGGTAGAGACTGACGGTGATTGGAACCTGGTCGGACGCACCAACAGGAAGGTCACCAAGACGCTGAAGGCGCGCGAGCTCTGGGAGAAGATCGGTTACGCCGCCTGGGCCTCCGCCGATCCCGGCCTGCACTTCAACACCACGATGAACGACTGGCACACCTGCAAGGCGTCCGGCGACATCCGCGCCTCCAACCCCTGCTCGGAATACATGTTCCTTGACGACACCGCCTGCAATCTGGCCTCCGCCAATCTGCTCGCTTTCTACGACGCCACCACCCCCACCCTTCCCTCCTCCGCTACAGGGAGGGGGCGCTTCGACGTCGAGTCCTATGAGCACCTCTGCCGGCTGTGGACCATCGTGCTCGAAATCTCGGTCATGATGGCGCAGTTCCCCTCCAAGGCGATTGCGGAGCTCAGTTATGAATTCCGCACACTCGGTCTCGGCTTTGCCAATATCGGCGGGCTGTTGATGACCATGGGCCTTTCCTACGATTCAAAGGAAGGCCGCGCGCTGTGCGGCGCGCTCTCCGCGATCATGACCGGCGTCGCCTATGCCACCTCGGCCGAGATGGCGAGGGAGCTCGGCCCCTTCTCGGGCTACAAGAAGAACGCCGCGCACATGCTGCGGGTGATCCGCAACCATCGCCGCGCCGCGCACGGCGAATCCCGCGGCTATGAGGGCCTCTCCGTCAATCCGGTGCCGCTCGACCACGCCTCCTGCCCGCAAGGGGACATCGTCGCGCACGCGAGGGCCGCCTGGGACAAGGCGCTCGAACTTGGAGCTGCGCACGGCTATCGCAACGCGCAGGCCACGGTTGTTGCGCCGACCGGCACCATTGGTCTGGTCATGGATTGCGACACCACCGGCATCGAGCCGGATTTTGCGCTGGTGAAATTCAAGAAGCTTGCCGGCGGCGGCTACTTCAAGATCATCAACCGCGCCGTGCCCGAAGCCCTGCGCGCGCTCGGTTATCGGGAGGCGGAGATTGCGGAAATAGAGGCCTACGCGGTCGGCCATGGCTCGCTCTCCAACGCACCCGCGATCAATATTTCCACCTTGAAGACCAAGGGTTTCACCGACGAAATTCTGGCGAAGGTCGAGGCAGCGTTGCCGACCGCCTTTGACATCAAGTTCGCCTTCAACAAATGGACGCTCGGCGAAGAGTTTTTGCGCGACACCCTGAAGCTCGAACCGGAAGCGTTTGCCGCGCCGAATTTCGACCTTCTCGCGGGAATCGGTTTCAGCAAGCGCGAGATCGAGGCGGCGAATGTGCACATCTGCGGCGCGATGACGGTCGAAGGCGCCCCGCATCTGAAAGCCGAGCACTATGCCGTGTTCGATTGCGCCAATCCCTGCGGCAAGATCGGCAGGCGTTATCTCTCGGTCGAAAGCCACATCCGCATGATGGCGGCCTCCCAGCCGTTCATTTCGGGCGCGATCTCGAAAACCATCAACATGCCGAACGATGCAACGGTGGAGGATTGCAAGGAAGCCTATCTGCTGTCGTGGAAGCTCGCGCTCAAGGCCAACGCGCTTTACCGCGACGGCTCGAAGCTGTCGCAGCCGCTGAATGCGCAGCTCATCAGCGACGAGGACCAGGAAGACGATGCGGTCGAAAGCTTCCTGGAGAAGCCGATGGCGGCGCGCGCCGCGCATTTGTCGGAAAAGGTGGTGGAACGGCTGGTCGAGCGCATCGTGGTGATGCGCGAGCGCGAGAAGATGCCGGATCGCCGCAAGGGCTATACGCAAAAGGCCGTGGTCGGCGGACACAAGGTCTACCTGCGCACCGGCGAGTATGACGACGGGCGGCTTGGCGAGATCTTCATCGACATGCACAAGGAAGGCGCGGCCCTTCGCTCCTTCATCAACAATTTTGCGATCGCGGTCTCGCTCGGCCTGCAATACGGCGTGCCGCTGGAGGAATATGTCGATGCCTTCACCTTCACCCGTTTCGAGCCGGCCGGTCCCGTGCAGGGCAACGACTCCATCAAATACGCGACCTCGATCCTCGACTACGTGTTCCGCGAACTCGCGGTGAGCTACATGGGCCGCTTTGACCTCGCCCATGTGGACCCTAGCGAGTCAAATTTCGACGCCATTGGCAAGGGCGTCGAGGAAGGCCGCCCACCGGAGCAGGCGAGCAGCAAGTATTTGTCGAAGGGGTTGACGCGCTCGCGCACCGACAATCTCGTCGTGATGCGCGGCAGCGCCGGCGGCGGCACTGCTTCGTCCGGCGGCGGCGCTACGTCGAGCGCCGACGCGGTCTCTTCTCCCTCGCCCGTTGTGGGTGGGGGGTCGAAAGTCACCTCCCTCGCCTCTTCGCGCACCACCGACCCCACCGAAGGCGCGGTCGCCTTGAAGCAGCAAGTGAGCCACGACCTGTCGCCGACTGAGAAGCTGGAGGCGATGCAGTGGAGCAAGGCTGGCGCTGCTGCAGCCAGCGCGCCTTCAAAAGCCGAACGCCGCGCGGAAGCCAAGGCCAAGGGTTACGAAGGCGAGATGTGCAGTGAATGCGGCAACTTCACGTTGGTGCGCAACGGCACCTGCATGAAGTGCGACACGTGTGGTGCGACATCGGGCTGCAGTTAATAGTTCGGAGCTACCGCACGCGGACGAGGGCCGGCGAGTACCTCGGGGCCATCAAGCCGTTCGCAGTTAGTGACGCTCGGGTTCGCCAGCGGCGAACCCGAGATGGATGGGATGAATTTTGGGGGACTTCTAGGACGGGTGATCGATGTCGACGGACGATTTCGAAGTTGATCCACTGAGGGACCTCGAGGTCCGCGAGCACGCCAAGACTCTCCGGCGTAGCCTGGGATGGGCGAACGCGGAGCGGGTTGATCCTCTGCTTCTCGAGACCGCGACCGAGATCTGGACCGTCCGGGGAAAGCAACCCTTCTCCCTCGAGTTCGCATCCGACGCCGAGATGCCCGGCGATTCCGGATTAACGGTGTACGAACGCTCGAAGATCGTCGTGAAGCTTCCCCGCCGCCTGCGCCACAGGGCGTTCATGGGGGACGGTTACTCCCGATACACCATCGCGCACGAGCTCGGTCACACCGTTCTTCACGTCGACAAGCTGATGGAGGGGGCGGCCCTGCCAAGGCGAAGCGTCGGCAATGTGGCCGTACCGTGGATTCCGAAGTTCAAGTCGGCCGAACACCAGGCCATGGTTTTCGCCGGCGCGTTCCTGATCAACGACGACACGGCGCGCGCGCTCTCCTCGGCGGACGAGGTTTCGGTTCAGGCCGGCCTGAGCTTGACCGCTGCCCGCATCTACTTCGAGCAAGTGCAGGAGGAGTTGGCCAGACCGGCCGCGGCGGCTCGGGTCCGGAAGATTGCCGACGAAGTGCGGGCGGCCTTGGCGTCGAAGCCGGCTTCTTCGCAGGTCTCGTTCCTCAATGAGGTCTGCTCTTGCTGCGGCCAGCAAAAGCTTTTTCCGGTCGGGCACAAGTTCATGTGCCAGGCCTGCGACACCGTCTACGACCGCTTTCAGGATGGAGACGAAGTCCAGTAGCGGAGCGCCGCCTTCGCCTACATCGCAGAATTCCGCGGTACTCGCGGGCGGAACGAAACAAGAATTGAAGCAAAGGTTGTAGAGGAGGGTCGACATGAACTATTCCGATCGCTATCTGCGTCAGATCGCGAGCTACTCCACGGTGGACGTAATGCTCGCGGACGTCGCGATCCGAATCCAGCTCAGCCCGACCGACTACCAACTCGCCGTCGACCACTACCACGCCATCAACGAATGGCTGGAGCGCGAGGACAGCCCGCTGGCGGGAGCCGTCCGCGACTTCTATCCGCAGGGCGGCTTCGCCATCGGCGCGACCGTCGCGCGCCAATCGAGCGACGACGAATTCGACATCGACGTGATGGCCGACATCGCCTATCGCATCGACGTAGATCCCGAGGAGGCGCTCGCGAGCCTGCACGACGCGATCCGCGGCGAGCGCGGCTCGCGCTACTACCTCAAGACCGACCGGATGACCCGCTGCAGCACCGTCAACTACGACGGCATGCACCTCGACGTGACGCCCACCTTCCGCCTCGCGGGCACGACCGAGAAGACGGGATTGATCTTCCACTCGAAGCCCGAGGAACCGTGGGCGAAGAAGTCGCTGTTCGCGAACCCGCATGGCTTCGCACAGTGGTTCATCTCCCGGACCCCGGCGGACCAGGACTTCGGCGCGTTCTTCGAGCGGCGGTCGCTGGACTACGACCGCGAACGCGCGATCCTGTCGAAGCGCGCGGACGCCGCCCCGGTCCCGGAGCTGTGCCCGGCCTACCAGAAGTCGCGTGCAGTCATTGCGCTGCAGCTGATCAAGCGCTGGCGCAACCTGGCCTACGACCGGCGGCACGCAAGCCGGCGACTGCCGCCGTCGGTGCTGCTCGCCTTCTACGTGGCCAGCCACGCCAACCAGACCAAATCGCTGGCGGATGAGCTCAGCTTCCAGGTCGAAAGCATGCTGGCCGTCGTCGGTCAGGCGCACGACCGGGACCAAAAGGTCTTCGCCTGCAACCCGATGTGCCGCGAGGACATCCTGACGGATCGCTGGCCCGCTGACCTGAGCGACCATGCAATTTTCATCCGCGAACTCACCGATTTCGCCGTGAAGCTCCGGCGGCTGCGCGGCGACATCGCCCTCCCCGAAATACAACAGATCCTCGAGGATCTGTTCGGCGAGAAGCCGGCGCGATCGGCAGTGAAGGCGCATCTCCAGCGCGTCGGCAAGGACGTGGGCTCGACCGGCAGCCGCTTCATGCCCGGTAAGGCCGCGATCCCTGCCGCGGTGGCCGGCGGGGCGCCGGCACCGAGCAACGCGAGGTCCGCGCCGGCGCACCGGTTCTTCGGTGATCACCCCGATGACCTACCTAAGCGTAGATGAGCAAGACGCCGCGATCCGGCGCCTCTTTCCCGATTTCCGGCTAACGGCTCACGCCGACTGGATCGGCGTCTGGGAAGGTCCGGTCAGGCCGGCGTCGAAGACCTACACCATCCGGATTGTGTACTTCCGGCGCAGGTTCTTCGACGGCTGGCACCTCTCCAATCAGTACGTCACCGTCCACGTCGTCGATCCGCTGATCGGCGCGTTGATGCTGGACGGCGACGACCTCCCGCACATCTACTGGAACGACCGCGCCCCTCTTTGGCCGGCGCTCTGCCTCTGGGATCCCGAGGAGATGTACTGGGATCCGGAGATGACAATCGCGACGACGATCATTCCGTGGACGTCGGAATGGCTTCTGTTCTTCGAATTCTGGCAGATATCAGGTGAATTTCTTGGACCCGGGCGTCATCCGCCCAGGAGACGCAACGCATGCCCGAAACCGCCCGAGATTTTAGATCGAGCGACCCACGCTCGATGGGAGCGATTCCGCAACGACGAATTCCACAGGATTGGCCGAAAGACCGGCGTTTTCGGATCCTATCTATCGATGGGGGCGGCATTAAGGGACTATTCCCTGCAACCGTTCTCGCTGAACTCGAGCGACGTCACCTCGGCGGGGCGTCCATCGCGGGTTATTTCGATCTGGTCGCCGGCACCTCAACCGGCGGAATACTCGCGCTCGGCTTGGGAGCCGGTCTAAAGGCGTCAGAGATAGCTGACCTTTACATCCATCGTGGAGCGGACGTTTTCCCGCCATTCAACAGAATACGACGATGGTGGCGCGCCGGTCGAAATATCCTTCAACATCAGTACGAGCGAACGGCTTTAGAGAACCTTCTTCTTGATAGTTTTGGCGCAAAGCTGCTGGGCGACTCTATTGTCCGCCTCTGCATTCCGGCATTTGAAGGCAAATACAGCGAGGTCTTCGTCTTCAAAACTCCGCATCACCCCGACTACAAATTAGATCGGCTCGAACCCATGGTGAAGGTTGGACTCGCGACGTCGGCCGCTCCGACTTATTTTCGCCCACTGGTGCATGGAGGCTACACGCTAGTAGATGGAGGCGTCTGGGCAGACAATCCTGTGATGCTTGCGGTCATTGAAGCACTCACTTGTTTTACTCTCGAACGGGATCAAATTGACGTTTTAAGCTTGGGCTGTGGCGAAGACCCCTATGTCGTTTCAGAAGACCAAATAGCTGCGGGCGGAAAGCTCTCTTGGCGCAATATAATTTTCGCAGCCATGCGATTGCAATCGATTGCTGCTACGAACCAAGCTCGCCTTCTGCTCGGACCGCCAGCTGTTCGCCGGATCGACCCGCCGCCAAATCCTATTCCAATTCTTCTCGACGACTTTCGTAGGTCTCTTGAAGAATTAGTTCCAGCTGCACGCTGCGCCGTCGATAGATTTGGTGATCAACTTTCAGCAGACTTACTTATCACACGTGCATCCAGGTACAGGCCTCATCCCATGCCGCCGGCGTGATGAGAGCACACTATCCCGCCGATAAAACCCAAGCCATCTGCTGCGCGCTCAGCTCTCTCGGCATCGGCATCAGAAGGTCGTCGAGTCCTAGTCGTTTCCCTGCGCTCAATCTGTCCCACATAGTCGGTGCCTATATCAGCACGAAACGGATAATGTGGGGCACATGCACACCCTGTTCGCCATATCAGGCGCAGCCCTTAATTTTGCCGCCTGCGTCAGTTACATCCGCGCGATCGTCAAGGGCGACGCGACGCCGAACCGCATCACCTGGTTCCTCTGGGCGCTCGTGCCCTTGATCGCCGGCGCCGCGCAGTTGCGCGCCGGCGTCGGGATTTCGACGCTGGTGGTGCTATCCGTCGGGGCCGGTCCGGCCTGCATCGTGCTGGCCTCTTTCGCTACGAAAGCGGGTTGGTGGAAGCTCGGACCATTCGATTACGCCTGCGGCGGATGCTCGCTCGCGGCGCTCGCGCTCTGGGCCGTCACGGGCGATCCGGTCGGGGCAATCGTGCTTTCGATTGTCGCGGATGCGGCCGCGGCCCTCCCGACCTTAAGGAAGGCATGGCTTGCGCCTGCAACCGAAGACCGCTTCGCCTATCTGATCTCGTTCGTTGGAATGATCCTTGGCATTCTCTCGGTCCGGGAGGCGACATTCTCCGCCTACGCTTTCAATGCTTATCTGCTGGTCGCCTCTGGCGCTCTCGTTCTGATCCTTTATCTGCCGCGCAGACGTTCTCTTGCCGAAACGCTTTGATGAGGGCGCGCAGTTAATGAGCGAAGGCTAAACGGCGCAACAAGTCCTCCTCGTCATTCCGGGATGCGCCGTAAGGCGCAGACCCGGAATCCATGGCGCCATAACATCACCTGGAGAAATGGATTCTCTGATGTGCAATTGCACATCAAAGCTCGCTCGCCTGGCGCAAAATTGATGCTTGCATCAATTTTGTCGCAAGCCTCGCGCCCCGGAATGACGAACGGTGAAGCAAGCCCGGCCATGACGCAAAATCCGCGTAATTCACCATTCATGCGACGTCGGCGCAATACGCTCCCCCGCTACCCGGGATCACCGTTGCCCGACAGGATTTGCGCGGCCCCGCCGGTGGCGCGGCGGAAGGCTTCATCGAAGGTGACGCTGCGGACCTGCCAGCGATGCGTCCCGTCCTGCCGTTCCATCTGCCACTGACTGACCCATTCGAGATCGGAATCGTCCCATTTGAGCCGCCCGACCAAAGCGACTTCCCCACCCTGCTCGGCAGCGTGCGCGGTCAATGCCGAGGGCGGCACCTTCGCAAGCTCGGCACCATCGATGCCCGACTTCGCCAATGTCGCAACATCCGGCAACACGATCGTCATCCCCCGCTTGGCGCTTGCCGCGAGCAGTGCTTCACGCGGCGGCGCAGACTGCGCGGAATCAGCCGCGACGATGTATTTTCTTGCGCCCTGCTCCATCTCGACGAAGACCGCAACGACCGGACGGTGCGAAAGCCAGGGTGTGAGGCCAAGGATTTTGAGAACATCGTCGATTTTCCTTTCGTCGAAGTCGACCATCAGATCGTATGGCCGATCGCGGGTGCCCTGCTCGTCGCGGGTCGGCGTGCCGGACATCTGGTCGTGATAGCTGTATGCTTTCACGAAATCTGCCGCGCGCGATTGATAGGCTGCCAGCCGAGGATCGCCCGCAAGTTTCACCGCGCCGGAAACTTTTATGAGAACATTTTCCAGACAAGCCGCAAAGCCGATGATGCGGTTAGCCTCGCCCTGGCCGGTGACGACAGTCTGCGCCCAATAGAGATCATCAGCCGCGGCCGCCATGGTCACGGTGCAAAACATCAACGTAGCCAAAATCGATATCCGGATCATAAGTCGCCGCACCTGTCCTGCAGAACCGAACTCAAGCATACACCCCCGCATCGCGTAGCCGAAGCCCGTAGGATGGGTTGAGCGCTTGCGAAACCCATCAACCTCGTGTGCGTTCGCTGGGTATCGCGGAGTTCATCATCGGGCGCGCATTCGCGCGACCCGTTGGCTCCACCCATCCTACGAACTAGTTCCTTCCTCGTCTTTCCGGGATGCGCCGTAAGGCGCAGACCCGGAATCCATGGCGCCATAACATCACCTGGAGAAATGGATTCTCTGATGTGCAATTGCACATCAAAGCTCGCTCGCCTGGCGCAAAATTTGATGCTTGCATCAATTTTGTCACAGGGGTCGCGCCCCGGAATGACGAACGATGCAGCAATTGCTCTGCACTTGACATGATTTTGGGCGCCGCACCTGATTTGCCCGTCGTGCCAATCTGTCGCAGCCGGACACCCTTGATCGCTCTCCCAAATCAACCGCATCTTCGCAGCCATCCCGCGCCCGATAAGAGGGGCGTATCGCGATCGTCACGGACGTTGGGCGCGGGATGCGATGGACGCTTTCGGCGACGCGTTGACGAACGGCGCTGATGTGGACGGCGAAGTCGTGTGGGCCTGATATCCCGACGCTGATATCAAGTTCTTGAGAAGCCGACGCTTCCTGACGGAGACAACCAAGCCCGGTCTCCGGGGCGAGCACGAAGGAAACCGTTAAAACCATCGCGCAGGGAATGCCGGACCCGTTCGGTGAACCTGTGGTGACTTTACTTGCGTGCTTGTTTCATTTCGCACGCGAGGCTATGGGTGCATCGCGCACCCGGCATTCCCTGCGCCCTCTAATCCCAGAGGGCACGAAAAGCAAACCTCGTGCGGATAAGCAGCGAGAACGCGGACGTGTGTGTTTTCGTCATTGCGAGCGACAGCGAAGCAATCCAGTTGGCTCACGAAAGATTTTGGATTGCTTCGTCGCTCGCGCTCCTCGCAATGACGCGAGCGCTGTTTTATGGGGTGGACGGCCCCCGCTCATGGCATTGATGTGCCAAAACGTGGTCGTCACAGCGTTTTTCGAGCGAAGTGTATCGCGGTTCGCGTGAAGAAAACGCGTCAAAACATAAGATTAGAGCCTCGGTTCTGATTCAATCAGAACCGAATAGGCTCTAGTGAACGCCACGCAGGTTTCAGGTTCACGCCAGATATCCGGACCGAACTGAAAACACCGTGTTGAGGGCTGCATGTTTCGTGCGCGTGAGCGTGTTATAGTTCACAAAAGACCGACCGCCAGCCGTTATAATCATTTGTCGAGGGAACAGGGCTGCAAACCACCTGCCGCCAAAGCCGGTCTGGCATCGCCTGCCAGTTGAAAGCTCATTTCGCCCGTGGTGCAATGCACTTCGGGCTCGAAAAAAATGACGCCACAAGGCACAGAACAGGAATCCCGGAGCGTGGAATGACGGAAAAAACGAAGCTCCATTACGAAGTGATTGTGGTCGGCGCGGGCGTGGCTGGGATCTACCAGATCAAGCGCCTGGTTGATCTCGGAATCGAGGCAACGGTGCTCGACTCCGCCAACGATCTCGGTGGAACCTGGTACTGGAATCGGTATCCAGGCTGCCGTTTCGATTCCGAGAGCTACACCTATGGCTATTCGTTCTCGCGCGAGCTGCTTGAGGAGTGGCACTGGAAGGAGCGGTTCTCCAGCCAGCCGGAGAATCTCCGCTATCTCAACTTCGTCGTCGACAAGTTTGATCTGCGCAGGCATATGCAATTCAATTGCAAGGTCGATGCCGCGCGTTTCGACGAAACGCGCAATCTATGGTGCGTGAGCGTCAGCGACGGGCGCGAGCTCACCTGCCGCTTCCTGGTCCTGGCCATTGGCCTGCTTTCGGCGCCGACCATGCCGCGGATCGAGGGTATCGACAGCTTCAAGGGCCTCTCGTTCCACACCTATTACTGGCCGCAC
>Ga0210406_10004465_pt1 | contig 14982 bp, 16 predicted proteins | sample IncBWC30MmetaG_FD_155454 | JGI IMG/M metagenome (GOLD analysis project Ga0210406, IMG submission 155454) | Forest soil microbial communities from Barre Woods Harvard Forest LTER site, Petersham, Massachusetts, United States - Inc-BW-C-30-M | ecosystem: Environmental > Terrestrial > Soil >... | reverse complement strand
CCGGTCGACCCAGTGCCAACGGCCGCACCGAGGCCAGCGGTGCTGCCGGTGCCAGTCCCGGTGGCCGTACCGGCTGTGCCTGTACCGGTGGACCCGGTGCCAGAACCTCCAATGCCGCCGCCTGTACCTCCAACGCCCCCGACTCCTCCGACGCCTCCGACTCCTCCGACGCCGCCTACGCCGCCAACTCCTCCGACACCGCCTACGCCGCCGACTCCTCCGACGCCAGCTCCAACGCCCGCTCCAACGCCACCTACGCCGGCTCCGACGCCAGCGGCGACGCCACCGGCAACGGCGAGAGAAATGCCGCTGGCCGTGATAGCGCCAACCAACAGACCTTTCATTATGACAGCCATATGTACCTCCGTCGCACCTCCCCGGTCCGCAAACGCTGTCGCGAAATAAACGTTCCGCGATGCCGCAAGCGTTTCCACCGCAAATTTGTGGTCGCTCGATCACTCCGAAAAATAGAATTTGCTTTGCGCTGCTACGTCTTGAAATTGAGTCTTTACGCGAACGCCGAAGGCGTCGAGAATGCGTCGAGGGGAGCACTCGTGCCTGAAGACGCGATCCTCGAGACGCAGGATCTGACCAAGGAGTTCGCCGGGTTCGTCGCGGTGCGCGGCGTGAACCTGCGCGTCCAGCGCGGCACGATCCACGCCCTCATCGGGCCGAACGGCGCCGGCAAGACGACCTGCTTCAACCTGCTTACCAAGTTCCTTTCGCCGACCCGCGGACGCATCATGTTCGGCGGGCGTGACATCACCGCGCTCAAGGCGGCCGATGTCGCCCGGCTCGGCGTCGGACGTTCGTTCCAGATCTCAGCAGTTTTCCCGCACCTGACCGTGCGCGAGAACGTACGCGTGGCGCTGCAGCGCCGGCGCGGCAATTCGTTCGACTTCTGGCGCTCGAAGCGCGTGCTTCACGCCCTTGACGACCGGGCGATGGCGTTGATCGGCGACGTGGGGCTCGGCTCTTACGCCGACCGTCTGGCGGTCGAGCTGCCCTACGGCCGCAAGCGGGCGCTCGAAATAGCCACCACCTTGGCGCTCGAACCCGAACTGCTGCTCCTCGACGAGCCCACCGCGGGCATGGGACGAGAGGATATCGAACGCATCAGCGCGCTGATCCGGTCGGCCGGCGCCGAGCGCACGGTGCTCATGGTCGAGCACAATCTCAGTGTCGTCGCCGACCTCTGCGACCGCATCACGGTACTCACCCGCGGCCAAGTTCTCGCCGAGGGCGACTACGAGACGGTGGCGGCCGACCCCGCCGTACGCGAAGCGTATCTCGGAACCGGTCATGCCTGACCCCAGCGCGCTGCTCGCGGTCGAAGGGCTCGAGGCTTGGTACGGCGAATCGCACGTGCTGCACGGCGTCAGCTTCAACGTGCAGGCGGGCGAGGTGGTGACACTGCTTGGCCGCAACGGCGTCGGCAAGACGACGACGCTCAAGGCCATCATGGGGATCATCGAACGCCGCACCGGCTCGGTGCGCTTCGAGGGTCGGGAGCTGATCAAGCTTTCCTCCGATACTATCGCCCGGCGCGGCATCGCCTTCTGTCCGGAAGAACGCGGCATCTTCGCCAGCCTCGACGTCAAGGAGAATCTCCTGCTGCCGCGGCAGGTCCGCCCCGGCGGGCTCGGGCTCGATCGCATCTTCGAGCTGTTTCCCAATCTGCGCGAACGGCTCTCGAGCCAGGGCATGAAACTCTCCGGCGGCGAGCAGCAGATGCTGGCGATCGGCCGCATCCTGCGCACCGGCGCGCGGCTGCTGCTGCTCGACGAGCCGACCGAAGGATTGGCCCCGGTCATCATCCAGCAGATCGGACGCACGATCGGAATGCTCAAGGCGCAGGGATTCACCATTCTCTTGGTCGAGCAGAATTTCCATTTCGCGGCCACGCTTGCCGATCGCTACTACGTCATGGAACATGGGCGCATCGTCGACGAGTTCTCGGCCGCCGGCCTCCAGGCCAATATGGAGAAGGTGCACGACTATCTCGGAGTCTAGGACGATCGGAGCTGACGCTGCCGTGAGCCGCGTTCCGCGGCCGGCACGGCGGCGCAGGGGAGGGAGTTTGCCATGACCATCGCAGGGAGGGTGGCGTTTCTCGCTGCCGTGGCACTTGTTTGTGCAGGCACGGCGACGGCGCGCGCTCAGGAACGCACCGTCAAGATCGGCGTACTGAGCGACATGTCGAGCCTCTTCTCCGAGAACAGCGGGCCCGGCTCGCTTGTCGCCGCGAGGCTCGCCGTCGAGGATTTCAATCCCGCCGCCCACGGCCTGAAAGTGGAAATCGTCAGCGCCGATCATCAGAACAAGGCGGACATCGGCGCCAACATCGCGCGGCAATGGTTTGACGTCGACCACGTCGATGCCATCGTCGACATGGCCACCTCCAGCGTGGCGCTGGCGGTGAGCGAGCTGGCGCGCGAGAAGAACAAGGTGCTGCTGGTTTCCGCCGCCGCCACGTCCGATCTCACCGGACAGAAGTGTTCGCCGAACACGATCCACTGGAGCTATGACACCTGGATGCTGGCGCATAGCACCGGCAAAGCGATGGTGACGACCGGCGGCGACACCTGGTTCTTCATCACTGCCGATTATGCCTTCGGCCAAGCTCTCGAGCGGGACACCACGGCGGTCATCCTTGCGAATGGCGGCAAGGTGCTGGGCAGCGTGCGTCATCCGATCAATGTCAACGACTTCTCTTCCTTCCTGCTGCAGGCGCAAGCGTCGAAGGCGAAGGTCGTCGGACTGGCCAATGCCGGCGGCGACACCGTCAATGCCATCAAGCAGAGCGCCGAATTCGGCCTGAGCAAGGGCGGTCAGCAGCTCGCCGGCCTGCTGGTGTTCATCGCCGACGTGAATGCGTTGGGGCTTGAGGCGGCGCAAGGCTTGGTCCTGACCGCGTCATGGTATTGGGACATGACCGAGGGCAATCGCGCCTTCACCAAGCGCTGGCGGGCGGAGCGGCCGGGCAGATTTCCGACCATGGTGCACGCCGGCGTCTACGCGTCGGTCATCCACTACCTGAAAACGGTCGCGGCGCTCAAAAGCGATGCCGACGGCAGGACCGTCATCGCCAAGATGAAGGAGATGCCGACCGAAGACCCGCTGTTCGGCAAGGGCTTCATCCGCGCCGACGGGCGCAAGATCCACGACGCCTACCTGTTCGAGGTGAAAAGGCCCGACGAGTCGAGATATCCGGGTGACTACTACAAGCTGCGCGCCATCGTTCCGGCAGCCGAGGCCTTTCGGCCGCTCAAGGATGGCGGCTGTCCGCTGGTAACTAACTGAACGCAATGTTCGAGATTTTCGGCCTCCCTTCGCAGGCGCTGTTCGGGCAGCTGCTGCTCGGCCTGATCAACGGCTCGTTCTACGCGCTGTTGAGCCTCGGGCTGGCGGTCATCTTCGGCATGCTCAACATCATCAATTTCAGCCACGGCGCGCAGTACATGATGGGCGCATTCACCGCCTACCTGCTGCTGCAGTATGCCGGGATCGGCTACTGGGAATCGCTGGTGATTGCGCCGATCGTGGTCGGTGCGACCGGCATCCTCATCGAACGGCTCTTCCTGCAGCATCTGCGCCAGCTCGACCCGCTCTACGGCTTGCTGCTCACGTTCGGTCTGGCGCTCATCATCGAGGGGCTGTTCCGCAACACCTACGGGTCCTCCGGGCAGCCGTATCAGGTGCCGGCGACGCTCCAGGGCGGCCGCAATCTCGGCTTCATGTTCCTCCCGAACTACCGCGCCTGGGTGATCGTGTTCTCGCTCACAGTTTGCCTTGCCACCTGGTTCGCCATCGAGCGCACGCGGCTCGGCTCATATCTGCGTGCGGCGACCGAGAACCCGGTACTGGTGCGCGCCTTCGGCATCAACGTGCCGCGCATGGTCACGCTCACCTACGGCTTCGGCGTCGGCCTCGCGGCGCTCGCCGGCGTCATGGCGGCGCCGATCTACAACGTCTCGCCGCAGATGGGCTCTGACCTCATCATTGTCGTGTTCGCTGTCGTGGTGATCGGCGGCATGGGCTCGATCATGGGCGCGATCGTCACCGGTTTTGCGCTCGGCCTGGTGGAGGGGCTCACCAAGGTGTTCTTTCCGGAAGCCTCGAACACGGTGATCTTCGTCATCATGGCGATCGTGCTGCTGATTCGGCCGGCCGGGCTGTTTGGGCGGGCCGCATGACTGAAGGCACCCTCGATACGGCGGCGATGCTGCAGCGCCGCGAGACGCCGCGCAGCTTGAGCGTGGCCTTCGCCGTGACCGTGGTCCTCTTGGTCGCGGCGCCGTTCGTGGTCTATCCCGTCTTTCTGATGAAGGCCCTGTGCTTTGCGCTGTTCGCCTGCGCTTTCAATCTGCTGATCGGCTATGTCGGCCTGGTCTCGTTCGGCCACGCTCTCTACTTCGGCTGGGCAAGCTATCTCGCCGCGCACGCCGCCAAGGTGTGGGCGCTGCCGCCGGAACTCGCCATCATCGTCGGCACCGCGACCGCCGCCGTGCTCGGCTTCGTTGCCGGCGGCCTCGCCATCCGCCGCCAGGGCATCTATTTCGCCATGATCACGCTCGCCCTGGCGCAGATGATGTATTTCTTCGCCTTGCAAGCGAAATTCACCGGGGGTGAGGACGGCATCCAGGGCGTGCCGCGCGGCTGGCTGTTCGGCGTGTTCGATCTCTCCCAGGAAATGACGATGTATCTGTTCGTCCTCATCGTCACGCTCGCCGGCTTCCTCTTTATTTATCGGATCATCAACTCGCCGTTCGGCGAAGTTCTCAAGGCGATCCGCGAAAACGAACACCGCGTGATCTCGCTCGGCTACAAGACTGAACGCTACAAGCTGGTCGCCTTTGTGCTCTCAGCGACGCTCGCCGGGCTGGCCGGATCGATGAAAGCCTTGGTCTTTCAGCTTGCCTCGCTCACCGACGTGCATTGGAGCATGTCGGGCGAGGTCGTGCTGATGACGCTCGTCGGCGGCCTCGGCACCATCTTCGGGCCGCTCGTCGGCGCCTTCGCGATCGTGGCGATGGAGAACTACCTGGCGCCGTTCGGCCAGTGGGTGCTGGTGATTCAGGGCGTGATCTTTGTCATCTGCGTGCTGGTCTTCCGTCGCGGCATTGTCGGAGAGATCGCGAACATGCTGCGCGTGCAGCTCTAGAGGTTCGCCGCGGATTTACACGCAGTTATCCACATCAGACATTTTCGTGCGCCGTGATTCTTCCACAGAGTCATGCGTGCACGAACTCGCATTTTGTTTGCCGAACCGGCGGTCGCAAGTGACCATCGTGCGATTCGATTCGCACGGGCGCCGCTGGTCCCTGAATGCCCGCACGTTATCCTTGTCCGCTCGACGGCGTGGCGCGCAAATGGGTCGCTCTGGCGGAGCGTCGTACGGCCCATATCGTCGAGCTCTACGACACCGGGCGCTGGCGGCACTATTACACCCAGGCCGAACTCGTCGCGGCGTTGCGCGAGGCGATCCGCGTCCGCGACCAATGGGCAAGGATCGCCGGACTGTTGCCGGAAGACGAAGCCGCGGATGCGGCGGAAAGGCCGGCGCGGCGCATGAACGGGCGGTAATATCTCCCGGCCGTGCGGCCGCCTGAGTCAATGAGCAACCCGGTTCTCGTCGCAGTCATTCGCGGCGGCCTGGCGGAAAGCCGCCATCGGGGCGCGGTCGCCGTCGCCGATGCCGGCGGCGCGCTCGTCCTCGGCGTCGGCGACGTGGCGGCGGCGGTATTCCCGCGTTCGGCGGTCAAGGCCCTGCAGGCTTTGCCGCTCGTGGAATCGGGCGCTGCCGAGCGCTACGGGCTGGGCGACGAGGAGCTTGCGCTCGCCTGTGCCTCGCACAGTGGTGAGCGGGCGCACGTCGAAGGTGTCACGCGCATGCTGGCGAAGGCGGGACTCGAGCCGTCGGCGCTCTGCTGCGGGGCGCATTGGCCGCTCTCGCAGGCTGCGGCCTACGCGCTGGCGCGCACGGGCGCCCCGTCGGCGCTGCACAACAACTGCTCGGGTAAGCATGCTGGCTTTCTCGCCGTCGCCCGTGCGCGCGGCGTCGATCACATCGGCTACTGGCAGCCCGACCATGCCGTGCAGCGCGAAGTGCACGGCGTGCTGCAAGATCTGACCGGCGCTGTGCTGTCGCCGGACCGTCGGGCCATCGACGGCTGCTCGGTCCCGACCTGGGCGGCGCCGCTGCATAGCCTTGCGCACGCCTTCGCCAAGTTCGCCACCGGTCGCGGCCTTTCATCCGACCGGGCACGCGCCGCCGCACGGCTGCGGGCGGCCTGCACGCACCAGCCCTGGTACGTGGCCGGCACCGGGCGCTTCGGAACTGAGATCGTGCGGCTTCTAGGCGAGCGCATCTTCTTCAAGACCGGCGCCGAAGGGGTCGCTTGCGGAGCGTTACCGACGCTCGGTCTGGGTATTGCCATCAAATGCGATGACGGCGCCGGGCGGGCGGCGGAGGCCGTCGCGGCGGCGCTGATCGCGCGCCTGCTCCCGCTCACCGACGCCGAGCGGCACGCGCTCGCACCGTTCGCGCAGCCGCCACTGCGCAACTGGAACGGCATCGAGTTCGGCGCGTTGCGGGTGACCGAGGCGCTCGCATGGTCCGGATGAAGCGGAGGCAAATGCGGGCCGCGAAGCAGGGGGACTCACGGCACGCGGGCTTTCGCCGCGCCTTTCAGGCGGCGATCGCCGCTCAGCGCACGCGGTTGCCCCCGATCGACAATTGCGCGTAGCGGGTGGCACCGTCCTTGGCGAGATCGCCGGTGACCGGCTTGTTCCATTCCATTCCGACGATGGCGCCGCGGCGGACGCCGGAGATGAGGTTGTCGGCGATCACCGCCGCGCCCGCTCCTGGGGCGACCGATACGGTGATGCCGAAATCGGCGTTGCGGATTACGTTGGCGTTGACGGCGACGTCGCGCAGATAGGCGCCCCAGCCGGCCGCGATCCCGATGTTCGGCGCGTTCTCCACGACGTTGCCGGTCACCACCGTATCGGCCTCGATGCCGATGCCGACGCCGGCCAAGTCGTTCGGGTCGGTGCCGGGCGGGCGCTTATTGGTGAGATTGCGGATGACATTGCCCTGGACCACCGCGAGCCGGCCGCCCTGGTTGAAGTTGGTGACCGACACGCCAAGCGCGGCGCCGTCGACGATGTTGTTGGCGATGAGCGCGCCCTCGAAGCCGAACTCGGCGTAGAGCGCGACCTCGCCGAGGCCGGTGCAGGTGTTGCCGACGATCTGCAGGTTCGACGCCGTGTTGCCGCGCACCGCCGAGAAGGCGGCGTTGCGGATGCGGTTGCCGCGCACGATGACATTGCCGGCGCGGAAGATATTGACAGCGTTGCCGTACTGGCCGGAGCCGCCGGCTCTGGCGGCAACGTCCTCGATGCGGTTGTCGATGACGAGCGTGCCGTCATCGCCGGGCGCGCTACGCCAGACCAGAATGCCGCCATTGCCGGCGCCGCGCACCGTATTGCCGGCAATGCGCAGGCCGCGCGCGTCGAGCGAGAAGATGCCAATGTCAGCGGCGCTGACGACGTTTCCGGTGACGTCCCCCTCGATCGCCTCGAGCGTAATGCCGTTGCGGCCGGAATTCACGATCTCGCACTCGGCGATATGCACCGCGCGGCCCTGGGCGAGATGCAGAAGGCCGCGCCGCTCGGGAAGCGCGACGGCGCCGCCGTCGAGAACAAGGCCGGTGATGGCGATATGGTCGCTTGCGGCCGCCGACAGTAATGAGGGCCCTCCGGTCATGACGATGCGCGTCGCTCCGGGCGTGCCGGAGATCGCCGCGTGGGGCGGGAGCTGCAACGATCCGGCCCTGTACGAGCCCGGCGGCAGGTGCAGGACGGCGCGCGTGGCCGCAGCCGATTCGATGGCGCGCTGCAGCGCCTTGCTTTGATCCTCCGCGCTGTTCGGCCGGACGCCGAGGGCAGCGGCATCGATCCCGCTGTGCGCCACGAGTTCGCGCGGCAAGGATGGCTCGTTCGCGTGCGTCGGCGTTGCGGCGGCGCCCGCGGCGGCCCCAGCGAGCGCGGCAAGCAGGCGGCGGCGATCGGTGTTCATCGGAAGCTCCTCGCGCGACGCAGCCAACGGCGCATCAAGCCGTGGCGCTGCCGCATTCCGGTTCGGCACAGGTGACTATCCGGCCGGCGCGGTTAACGGCGGCTTGCCGCGATGAGCGCAATGAGGAGGCGTTCGCCAGCCGCAACGAGGGTGTCGAGCCGGGGTGGTCGGCGTCCAGGCCGCCGGCGCGAGCCGCAGAGAACGCGCGGAATATGAATGAACTGCACCAGCGGCCGGCCGTCACGTGCCTGCTCAAGCGCGCGCCAATAGGCGTAGTTGCACAGATAGCGGCCGGCATCGCGCGACAGCCGCGTCGGAACCGCGCTCGAGCGCACCGCGCCGAGCAGGCGGGCGAACGGCGCTGCGCCGCGCAGCGCCGCAGGCTCGCCCGGGGCGATCACACCGCGCTGCGGACGGAAGCCGCTCGCGTCGGGAAACAGGAGCGAGACGGCGTTGCGCGCCCGCGTCTCGATGCAGAGGTGGCGCCGGCGCCCGGCCAGGCCGAACATCAGGACGATGTCCGCCCCGATTTCCCTGAGTTTTGCCAAGTCGCGATCGACGGCCGCGTAAGTGGTCGTGAATACGTGGGACGTCCGCACGATTTCGGCGAAGGCCGGCCGCCGCCGGCGGGCGAGCGATTTGACCAAGAGCCCGCTCGGATTGAGCGGCGCGCCGGGGAAGGGGCCGAAGCCGATCAGCAGCACGCGCATCGCGTCACCGTGCGAACATGCCGACGATCTTGTCGACGGCGGCGGCGGGCGCAAGCGTGCCGGCAGCGACCTCGGCCTCGATGGAGGCGAGTGCCGCCTTGATCGCCCGATCCGAGCGCAACGGCGCGAACAGACGCTCTTCGAGCATCGCCCACATCCACTTCACCTGCTGCTCGGCGCGGCGGGATGCCAGTTCGCCTGCTGCGGTGAGCTTCTCGCAATGATCAAGGACGTGCGCCCAGAGCGCCGCGACGCCCTCGCCGGTCAGCGCCGAATAGGTGACGACCGGCGGCGACCAGTTCGCGGAGCGCGGCGTGAGGATATGCAGGGCGGCGCGATATTCGGCGGCGGCCACCTTGGCGCGGGCGACGTTGTCGCCGTCGGCCTTGTTGACCGCGATCATGTCGGCAAGTTCGACGACGCCCTTCTTCAGGCCCTGCAGCTCGTCGCCGGCGCCCGGAAGCATCAGCAGGAGGAAAAAGTCGGTCATGTCGGCGACTGCGATCTCCGATTGGCCGACGCCGATCGTCTCGACCAGCACCACGTCGTAGCCGGCGGCCTCGCACAGCAGCATGGTCTCCCTCGTTCGCGCCGCGACGCCGCCGAGCGTGCCGGAAGCGGGTGAGGGGCGGATGAAGGCGTTGGCGTCGTTGGCAAGGCGCGCCATGCGCGTCTTGTCGGCGAGGATCGATCCGCCAGTGCGGCGCGAGGACGGATCGACCGCCAGAACTGCGACCTTGCGGCCCTGCTTGGTGAGCATGGTGCCGAGCGCATCGATGGTCGTCGACTTGCCGACGCCGGGCGCGCCGGTGACGCCGACGCGCACCGCCTTGCCGGTCGCGCCGACGAGCGCCTGCATGAGCGCCGCGGCGCCGCGGCGGTGATCGGCGCGCTTGCTTTCGATCAGCGTGATCGCCCGCGAGAGCGCCGCGCGGTCGCCGGCGCGGATGCCGCGCGCGAGGCGGGCCACATCAGCGGACGAAATCGACGAGGCCATGATGTCTCTTCGGCGAGCGAGTGCCCGGCGTCAAGGCAGCGCCCGCGTTCATGGCCACACGGAGCGTCGCAGCGCGCGCGCCAACGAAGCAATTCGACGATTCGCTGTTTGCTGCTGGATTGTTTCGCCGCTTCTGGCGATGACGAGGTCGCCCGATCCGGACCAGAATTGATCCTTGAATGACCGCGATGTCGTCCCATTGAGGCCGCATCGCCGGATTTCCCTGCGCGCGTTCCGAACGCGGCGGGGCGCGCAAGCGTGCCGCCTGTCCATCCTCAGTAAGGAGACACTTGATGAACTGGGACCTGATTCAGGGCGATTGGATGCAATTCAAGGACAAGGTCCGAAAGAACTGGGCCAAGCTCACCGACGAGGACCTCACGCGCATCGGCGGCCGGCGGGATGAGTTGATCGGCCGGCTGCAGGCGCGCTACGGCTTCGCCAAGGCCGAAGCGGCACGCGAAATCGAGGCGTGGATGAAGGCGCAACGCCGCGCCGCGTGAGACATCAGCGTGCAGACAAGTCATGCCCGGCCTCGCTGCCGGGCATCGACGTCTTCGGCACCGAGCGCAGAGCGTCAAGACACGGATGGCCGGGGTAGGGGGCTTGAGCCCAGCCGCGACTGATTGATTCAACGCCGGAGTTGATTCAACGCCAGAGCTCGCGGCTGGCCAGCGCCGCGCCCTGCGCCAGCGCTTCGAGCTTTGCCCACGCGACCATGGGGTGGACACGGCCGCCGAGTCCGCAATCGGTCGAGGCAATGACGCGCTCCCGGCCGACGCCGTTGGCGAAGCGAACAATCCGTTGGGCGACGAGCTCGGGGTGCTCCACCACATTGGTGGCGTGACTGACCACGCCCGGCAGAATGAGCTTGCCGTCGGGGAGCTTCACGTCCTCCCAGACCGTCCATTCGTGTTCGTGGCGGACGTTGCCCGCCTCGAAGGAGTAGGCTTGGCAATTGATCGCCAGCATGACCTCCACGATGTCTCGCATCGGGATATCGGTCGTGTGCGGCCCGTGCCAGCTGCCCCAGCACAGATGAAAGCGGATGCGATCCTGCGGCAGGCCCTTGATGGCGTGGTTGATCGCTTCGACCCGCACCATGGTGAACTTCTGGTAGTCCGCGACCGTTGGCTCGGGATTGATCATGTCCCAGTTCTCGGCGATGGCGGGATCGTCGAGCTGAAGGATCAAGCCGGCATCGACGATCGCCTTGTACTCTTCGTGCAGCGCGTCGGCGCAGGCGAAGATGAACTCCTCGTCGGTCTTGTAGTAGCGGTTGGCGAACCGCGCGGCGCTTCCGGGCGCGACCGCCGTCATGAATCCTTCCTCGACCCCGGCGGCTTTGAGGGCGGCCTTGAAATGGGCGATGTCCGACTGGATCGCCTCCTGCCCCTTGTAGACGACCGGCCCGACGCACACCGGCCAGCTGGCCATCGGCGGCCCGGTCGTCACCCCTCCGTCAGGATCCTTGTAGACCGCCAGGAACTTGGTTCGATCACGCCGGTCCGAGAAGCTCGTGAGCAGGACCTCGCCCGGGCGGCTCCGCCGCGGGCCGGTGTCGTAGAGGCCAGGGCCACCGAGATCGAGGCCGCCGAGCCGATTGAAGCAGTAGCTCCACCAAGCCCGGTAGTTGACCTTGTGGCCCATCGATTTGCCGAACTCGCCATCACCGGGCACATCGATGCCGATGGCCCTCTGCTGGCTCACCACGTCCGCCACAGCCGCCTTGAGGTGATCCTGGAAGCGCCGGTCGTCGGCTGTTTGCCCGGAGTCGCGCGCCCGATTGGCCTCGATCAGGTCGTCGGGACGCGGGAGGCTGCCGGCGTGGCTGGTCAGAATATGGTCGCGGCTCGTGCGCATGGGCTATCGGACGACGCAAGACGGGCGACGGAGGGCCGACAAAAGTCCGCTCCTCCGTTGATCCGTCATCCGCCGTTTGTCCTCCGTCGTCAGATGGCGTGAAACTGCTGCTGCTTCACCGACTCGACGAGGCCATGAAACACTTCGTTGACCTTGTTCCAGCTCGGCAGCTTCTTCACGTTGTTGAGCCAGCGCTGCACGTTGGGATAAGCCGAAAGATCGCAGCGGATGACCTCGCCCAGCGTCACCAGCCCGGCGCCGAAATAGTCGGCGATCGTGATCTGATTGCCGCACAGGTACTGGTTCTTCGGGCCGATCCAGTGGTCGTTGAGGACTTTCAGCCAGCGCTTGGCGTTCTGCTGGCCGACCTCGATGGTGGCGGCCTGCGCTTCGTCGCTCCGCCGCTTCTGGTTCGGGAATAGCTGCGGATAGGCAAGATTATAGGCCCAATCGCGATAGAAATTGGTATTGAGCCAGTCCATGATCTCGTTGACCTTGGCCCGCGCCTTGAGGTCCTTCGGATAAGCGGGTGAGCCGATCTTGTCGGCCAGGTATTTGAGGATCGCCGAGCTTTCGGTCAGGCGCAGGTCGCCGTCCTCGATCATCGGCACCAAGCTGTTAGGGTTCAGGTCGGAGTACGGCGGCTTCATGTGCTCGCCGGTGAAGAGGTCGACCGTCACTTCATCGACCGGGATCTTGTTCTCGGCGATGAACAGCCGCACCGGGCGGCTCGTCATCGAAACGGGATGCATGTAGAGCTTCATGGCCATTTCCTCCCAAATTGTGCATTCCTGGGCAGGCTTATAGAGCATCTTTGCGCGCGGCAAAATCGAAAGTCCTTCCCATCACAAACACATGACCGCGGCGTGGGCAGGACGCGCCGGCTGAAGAACAATAGGTGTGACGTCGAGGCGGGCGGCACAAATCGCTCACCGCCGCGGCCGCGCCTTGGCCACCACGTCGGCGATGAAGCGGGGCAGCGCGAAGGCGGCGGCGTGGACTTCGGGCGTCCAATATCTGGTCGAGAAAGCGCCGGCCTTGCGGTAGCGGGCCGCTAGCGTTTTCACCGGAGTCTGGCGCAGCCGCCGGTCGTCGCTCGCCCAGCCCATGGCCATGTGGCCGCCGACATAGGTCGGGATCGCGGCGACGTAGCAGGTGCCGTCGGCGAACAGGCGCCGAAACTTGGCCACGCTCGAGGCGAGCTCGTTCGGCTGAAACATCGGCACGCCGTTCTGCGTCACCAGCACGGCGCCCTTGTTCATGCAGCGCTTGCAGGCGGCGTAGAATTTCTGGCTGAACAGCACCTTTCCCGGTCCCTGCGGGTCGGTGGAATCGACGATGATGGCGTCGAAGCGCCGTTCGGTACGGGCGACGTATTTCATGCCGTCATCGATCACGCTCTCGAACCGCTTGTCGGCGAACACCGGCTTGGTGAACTCTGGAAAATGCTCCTTGGAGAACTCGATGACCGCGGGGTCGATCTCGACCTGCGTGAGGCGCTTCACGCTCTTGTGCTTGAGCACCTCCTCGGCGATGCCGCAGTCGCCGCCGCCGATGATGAGCACTTCCCGCGCCTGGCCATGGGCGAACAGCGGGACGTGCGACATCATCTCCTGATAGATGAACTCGTCGCGCTTGGTGATCTGGGTGGCGCCGTCGAGCATCAACATCTTGCCGAAGAAGGGATGCTCGAACAGCACGAGGTGCTGGTGCTCGGTCTGCATCTCGTAGAGCACCTTGTCGACCTGATAGCTCATGCGAAAGCCGAGATCGTCGAACAGCGTCTCGGCAATCCAGCGTTTCTCGGCCATGACGCTCCTCGGCTATGCCTTTGGGTCGTCTTCCGGATCCTGACAGAGAAGCGGCCGGGACCCGTCCCGGCCGCTCAGGTCCGCTCCGGCGCGGCGCGGCTCAGGCGCCTTGGCCGCGCAACAATTCGCTCACGCCCACCCGCTTTGCCGAGAACGCCTCGCGCAGCACCGGAATGCACGCGTCGGGATTGGCGGAGCCGCACATGAACACGTCGAGCGCGGCGTAGCCCGCTTCCGGCCACGTATGGATGGAGATGTGGCTCTCGGCCAGCACGGCGACGCCGGATACGCCGTTCGGCTGGAAGTGATGCAGGTGGATATGCAGGAGCGTCGCGCTTGCCGCCTGGACGCAGCGGCGCAGCGTGGCCTCGATGTGGTCGATGTCGTCGAGGTGCTGCGCCTCGTAGAGGTCGACGATCAGATGCACGCCGGCGCAGCGCACGCCGTTGCGGTCGGCGAAATGATCCTGACGATCCTCCACCGGCGCGGGCGCCGCTACTGTGAGTTTGGTCTTCCTGTCTTCCTTTCGGGCGGTACCTGGGATCCCCAAGCCCTTCCCCGATCGCAAGAGGGCGTTCTGGCTCATGCCGTCCTCCCCAACCAGAGATGAGAACCCGAGACTCCGGCGAGCCGGCGCCACGGAAAGCGAATGCCGCCCGATCGTGTCCACGTGGGACGGATCAACAGCGGCAAGGTCCCCACATAAATGCAACTCCCCCGGAGTCAAGCGGATTCTCAAGAAAACTTTCGCAAAGGCGGTCGCGGGTCTTCCGCGACGTGAGAGCGAGGCGAGGAAACGCCGCAGAGCGAGGAGAGAAAACGCCGCCGACACGCGCGCCGTGGCCCGCGATCGTCGTGCCAGGCGCGGAGCGATGTCTGGTCAACTCGCGCCCACCGATGTTCTATGCTGTCGCCGGCTTCGCGGCGGCAAACGTTGGGAGAGTGGGACATGATGCGGACGGCAGCAGCGGGGATTTTCTTGGCGCTTGCGGCATTGACGCCGGCGCAGCAGGCCGCGGCACAGGACCCGGTCGGCGGCGCCATCGTCGGCGGCACGCTCGGCGCGATCATCGGCGGCGCGATCGGGCATGGCGCGGGCGGCGCCATTGCCGGAGCCGCGATCGGCGCCACCACCGGCGCCATCATTGCCGCTGAAGCGCAGCGCCGCAGCGGCGGCTATTACTGGTGGCACGGCGGCTGCTACTACCGCTACCCGAACGGCGCCTGGATGCAGATCCAGCCCGGTTATTGCGACTACTGAGCAGCGGCCTGCCACTCACCGGCCAGCGCCGCGCTAGCCATTGACGGCGACCGCCGGCGGCACTGTCGGCTGTGCGGGCTTCTTGACGCGGGTGCGGAAGAAGCCGAGCACGCGGCGGGCCGTGTCGGGCTGCAGCCGGTTGAAGCTCGACAGGGCCCGTTCGAGGTCCTGCGCCGACATGCCGCGATCGGCGGCGCGCAGCAGCAGGATCGCCTTGGTCGTCGTTGATGACAGGCCCGCGACCTTGGCGAGGATGA
>Ga0210406_10004464_pt1 | contig 14985 bp, 14 predicted proteins | sample IncBWC30MmetaG_FD_155454 | JGI IMG/M metagenome (GOLD analysis project Ga0210406, IMG submission 155454) | Forest soil microbial communities from Barre Woods Harvard Forest LTER site, Petersham, Massachusetts, United States - Inc-BW-C-30-M | ecosystem: Environmental > Terrestrial > Soil >... | reverse complement strand
TCTCGTTCCCTTCGCAGCGGCAGGCATAGATGGCGCCGCCGCACCAGAACAGCATGCGCGCGGCGATCTGTCCAAGCGCTCGCCAGTCGTCTTCGGTTTGCACCAGTTCGTCGGCGTGATGCGCGCGAAGCACGAGTTGTACCAGCGTTTCCGCAAAGTGTGTTGCCGGGGTGCTGCCCATTCCTTAGGTCCTTTGGATACACGGCCGATAATCTAATCGGGGTTGAGCGTCATGGGATGCGATTGAAGTAGCGTCGTTGTTATGATCTTAAGTTCCCGAACATCTGTCATTTTTAGCCTAGTATTTTCGGCAAATAACCGAACAAGTCGCGCGCTTATGTCGCGCGCAATGTCAAAACAAAATGCGGCGCGGATTGTGTCATTAGTTTTACGGCGGCAACAGAGGGAATTACCTGAGTTGCGAAATTTAGTTTTCGCACTCGGCTTTTTCTTATCGACAAGATGCGCGCGATGTAAGAACCTGTGCATCGAAGGAAGTTTAAGCGGAAGGAGTATCGCTTGTCGCGGCCACACCGGCTCGACTTCCATGGCGCGATTCATATCGTGCATCTGTGGGGTAAGGCGGGCTTCAACATTTATTTAGATCCGAGCGTGCTCAACCGCGCTGCTGCGGAACGCTGGAGCAGCGTTCCGCACTTACTCCGATTTCTGAAGTTGCTGGACGAGTGTTGTTCGGAATCTGACGCTCAGTTGTTCGGCTACTGCATGGAGCCCAATGCCGCATCGATGGTGATGCGAACCCTGGGTGTGCCGCTGGAGGCTTGCATGCAGCGTCTCGGCGGGCGCTATTCGCGCTACTTGCATGCAGAACAAATCATCCCGAAGCGCGTGAGCCCATTCGCGAAGCGCTATGAATCCAAGTTGGTAGCTCCGGAGTACTTGCCGCATGCGTTGCGGCGGGTGCATGCGTGCGCGCTGCATTCAGGGCTGGCGCGGCGCGCCGTCGATTATCCGTACAGTTCGGCGCCTGCATACGTTGGCGCACGTGCGCGGGTCCGCTTGGAGACCGACGCCGTGTGGCGCGCCCTGGAGCGCAGGGGGTTGTTCGGATTGCGGGACTATCGGGAATTCATGGAGAAAGCAGAGACGCCGCACGTCACGACGCTGTTTGAACATGGCTCTGCGCTCGATGCGCGAGTGGTGGGTGGGCATTTATTTGTCGCGCAGGTGAGAGATGCGGTGAGGCATCCGCCGGTGCCGGCCACTCGGGAGGAATTGATCGCCGGAGTGGCGAAGCTGTTGGGAATTGAGCCTGAAGCGTTGCACTCTGCCGACCATCAGGCGGTGTTGGGGCGGGCATTGGTGGCGTGGTACGCGTTGCGCTCAAGGTCGGCGAGCTTGCGTGAGGTCGGTGCTTGGTTCGGCGTGAGTGGGGCGACGCTGGGAAGGGGGATGCGACATTATCGACGCGTGTCGCCGGAATTGTTTGACGGGAAGTCATTGCCGGGGATTCAACCTGCGGACGCGGAAGGGAGTGACTGGGAGCGATTTTAAGTTTTTGTCTGGCACGCGAATCGAGTGAGAATTGAGGTGCGGAGTTGATGAGTGGCACCTGGATTGAGTGGGGTTAAGCGCGCGGTGGACGTCAATGGCGATAACTTGTGTGAGCGCCGAGATTACCTAAGGCCGTCTTTTATAGGCGTTTGGCGGGCCATCGAGCGCGGAGTGGCGGAGGAAGCGCTTCCGCGGAAACGTGTGTGTCGTGGTGTTCGGAGTTGACGCGTCGGTGATCGGCAGCGCAGCTTTGAGTCGCTACCGCGGATAGCAGAACGCTTTTTCATTTACGTGCATACGACACAAGGAGATTTACATGACGACGAATCAACCAATTGAGCTCGGCAAGGTGTCCGAGGAGACCAAGCAGAACGGTCCCAACCCAATAGACAATCACGTTTTCCCGAACGGAGAACCGTTGGGCTGAGAGATGCTCGATGCGGATGCGTGGTTCACCACGCATCCGCCCTTGGCGAGGACATTGCAAATGTTGTGTGACCTGGCGAGAGATGAGCACCCGGAGGATCTGGGCTTTCGGATCCCGGCTCATGTTCACGTGTGTGTGACGCCGGATGGTTCGGTGCTGTTGGACTTGAAGCGAGACAAGTATTTTGGCATGGGTCGAAAGGAGACCCTGTTGTTGACGGCCGTTTTGCCAGAGTGGCCAAAGCCCGTTTGGGGCGGCGGGCCCTGTGGACTACGGCAGGAGAGTGATGTTAAGGCACGGGCTCTCAGTCTATGTGACTCGCTGGTGAATGATGGGTTGTTACTGCGTGACGTCGATGTGGGTTCGCCCCGTGCCGGGTGCAAGCGTGAGGGTCTGGCCGTCGAAATGCCTCGGGATATGAGGGGAGAGTGGATTTCGATCGGCGATGAATTTGAAGTCGCGAGCCCGGTGGGATTGCGTGATGTTTTCAATTTTCTTTGGGCGTACGTCTGGGTACGGGGATCTCTGTTGTTGCGTCCTATTGCTGCGACGGTGGAGTCGATACGCGATCTGAAAGCGCAGCGGAGGGATGGTCGTCATGCCTGGCACAGCCATCAAGTGGCGGCGATGGTGGACGTGTTTCGCCGCCTGCGGCCATTCGTTTTCCCCGCAGAGGGCCGTTGCTTGCTGCATGCATTGACGTTGGTGAAGTTCCTGAGCCGTTACGATTTTCATCCTGAGTGGATGATCGGCGTGACCACGCAACCGTGGGGCGCCCATAGCTGGGTGCAGTGGGGCAACTTTCTCCTGGATACCAATCCGGAGAAGGTGTGTGGCTATGTGCCCATCCTAATGGTATAGGCGTGTTTCGCTATGTCATATTTATGTGGGATGCGCAGTCCGTCGCAAGCTCGTCGGAGGCAGAGGAGCTGCGGCGTCGAATTCAAGCGACGTCGCCCACTTGGCAGGTGGTGCTGGCGGCCGGCGGCGTAATCGTGCTCGTCGCTGATGCCTCGCGAGCCATGCGCGCACATCGGCTGCGCAACGGCGCGGGCGTGGTTCTGGGAGAGATATTCGTACGGTCCCGAGATCTCGACAGTGATGCCGCGACGCCGGAAGCGTGCTTCGGGCCGTTTGAAACTGAAGCGGCGCTGAACAGCGAAGGCCGGATTCTGGCGAGCGGCTATTGGGGTAATTTTGTCGGTGTGCTGGTCGATGGCCGGCGGCGCCGGCGATTTGTGTACAACGATCCTTGCGGCACGTTGCCTTGTTACTTCACGCGCCAGGACGGCGTGCAGCTGGTGTTTTCGTGCTTGGCGGACTGCCTGGATATGGGTCTTAAGTTTCCGGTAAATGAGGAGTTCGTGCGGGCGCGGGCGGTGAATGGATTTCTTGATCTCGATATGCCTTCCTTCAACGGCGTCTCGGGCATTCATCGGGGCGAGTGCGTGGTATTTGGCATGGATGGCGCGTGCCTCAGGCGCGCGTGCTACTGGCATCCGGCGAGCTTCGAGGGCGCGTCGGATTTGATCGTAGATTCGCCGGCGGCTGCGAAGGCAATGCGCGCAGCGGTGCGAAGCTGTGTTCACTCGATGGCGGGACATCACTCGGCAGTGCTGGCGCAGATTTCAGGCGGGCTCGACTCTTCCATCGTGCTGGGGTGTTTGAGCGATGCGCCTAATGCGCCGGATATTACTTGCTACACGGGGTATGTCAAAGATTCGGTATGCGATGAGCGGCGCTGGGCGCGCCAAGCGACCGCGCGCCGCGACTTGCGGCATTTGGAAGTGTGCGCGGATCCGCGGGCGTTGACGTTTCGGGACTTCCCGGCATTGGCGCCGTCGATGGAGCCGGCATCGTTATTTGCGCACTGGCAGCGGGGTCCGTTGGAGCGGAGTCTTGCCAGCCCTCGTTGCGCCACCGCGACTTTTACCGGCGAAGGCGGTGACTCGACGCTGTGCAGTACTTCCTTCGTGTACGCGGTGGATCATAGTTTGCGGAGGCATGGCCTGGGCCTTCGGACTTGGCGCACGGCGGCGCTCGTGGCGACACGGCGTGACCGCACGCTCTGGAGCGTGTTAGGCAAGGCAGTAGGCCGGCAGGTGTTTGGCCTGGGACAGGCGGATTATCGGCGGCGCCTGGCGCATGTGTGTCAGCTCGCCTCGAGCGATGCGCGGCATTCGTTGGAGAGTGATAGGCGAGTCTCGGAGTCTTGGTTCAGCTCTGTCGGCCCGATGTCGCCGGAAATGGTGACACGATTGGGGCCCCTGGCGTTCGCGCCGGTGTTCTACGATCTGTCGTTACCCCAGCATGGCGAGTCGCCGGTCGCGCTGTCACCGCTGTGTGCGCAGCCTGTGTTTGAGACCTGTGCGCGCATCCCGGTGGATGTGCATTTTGATCGGGGGCGAAGCCGCGGATTGGCGCGGCGCGCCTTCGTCCAGGAGGTGCCGGAGCCGATACTCCGCCGGCAGTGGAAGGATCGGCCGCTGCACTATGTCGCTGAAGTGATTCATCGCAATTTGGACTTCATTCGCTCCACGTTGCTGGACGGTATGTTGGTGAGAGAGCGGATTCTGGATCGGGAGGCCGTGGAATTGGCACTGAGTGGCAGCCCAAGCCGTAGCGCCGCGATTGGCGGCGAGGTGATGAACCATCTGGACCTGGAGCTATGGATCCGCAACAGCGGCTGAAGTACGAAAGGTCCGCCAGCGCGAATATTGATCACTTTTTCGCGGATTGGGGTCTTCTCGCCCGGACAGCCAGAAACTGAACCAGTCGAGCACGCCCTCTTGGATGGCAAGAATCTGCTTGGGGCTTTGCGGCGTATGCGAGGGGTGGGTGTCGGCCTCCGGCATGAGGTACATCTCGACAGGCTTTTTGAGGTAGTGCAGGCGGCTGTAGATTTCCCACTTGGAAATGATGACTTCAATGCCGGCGGATTGCCCGACCATGCGCAGCGGCGTGTGAATGTGTTCGGCATTGAAGCCAGGCGCTCTCTTCAGCCATTGTTGAAGTCCGTCGCCGAAGGCGGGAGCGCCGTTCATCTGCTCGTCTATATCGCGCCAATTAGCGAGTGCCGATTGAGAGTAGCTGGGGTCGTAGTTGTCGGCGGCGATGGCGGCTGCGAACGGAAATTTCGAATGTGATAGCGTGTACTCGACAAAGTAGCCGTTCCTGCTGAAGCCGTCCAAAGCGATTTTGTTACGGTCTGCGAGCCCGGATGCGGACAGTTGATCGGCGAGAGTTTCAAAAGCGAGTTGGTAGTCCTCGGCTTGACCGACGCCGGACGAGGGATGGACGACGGCGAGTTGTAGTACCGCGATACTGCGGGTGGCGAGCAGTTGGCCGGGATAACTGGCAAGGGCGCTAGGACCCAATCCCATACCAGTGTCGCCAAAAAAGCCATCGAGGGTAAATTCTTCGGGCCCGAACCCGTGGCCGTACAGAGATTGAATCACCAGGGGATAGTGTTTGCCGGGCTGGTAGTCGGCAGGGTAGATGAGCTGGCCGATCCACTGCCTTTGATTGGGGAGCGTGCCAGACAGCCGCTCGACTCGGCCGAGCTTGAAGCGCTCGAGCAAGTGTGGATTGGTGTCGAGGATCAGGCGCTCTGCGCCGCTGCGGGCATCGACGCCAAAAACCTCCGGCGGGGAGTTCAAGGATTGGCGTATTTCTATGTGGATGGGCGATGCGCGAGTGGGCGCTCCAAGGGGCAGTTCGGCGGTTCGGGAGGCTTGCCAAACGCCGTGGTCGCGAGTGAAACGCTGAGTTTGCACATCGGCGCCGGTCGCATCGGTCGTGTCGATTTGAATGGTGGTAGGTGAGGACCACTCAGCACTCACGACGGTGCGGCCGCTCATGTCGAGCGGCAACACGCGATAGCGGCCGGTGCGGACATCGAGTTCTGCGGCAGCGGTGCCCTTTAGGCCAGCCGGGCTGTCCGCGCTCTGCGGGAGGAACGTGGGCGCGAGCAGGATGGTGTCTCCCTCCGGAGACCAGCGGACCTGGCTGTCGAAGGGTTTAGGGGAGTCCCAGAGTAGAGAGGTTGTGCCTGTTTGCAAATCGATCAGGGCATAGCTCAAGGGCGAGCGAATGACGCTGGTCTCATTGTTCTTGAGTAGCCGTTGCAGCGTAAGATCTTGATAGCGGGTCCAGTCATCGGGTGTCGCGGCGGGCGCGACGCCGACGATGGCGTATCGGCCGCTGGCGCTCACTGAGAGTTCGCGGAAGAAGGGATTGGAGAAGTCGACACGATTCCCGGCGATCTCAACGGAGCGTGTGGCGCCATGGGAAGAAATGAACCAGCGGTTTTCAAAATTGAGGCCAACCCAGTTCGCGCCGTCAATGTTGCCGTTGAGAATCGAAAAGCCGTCGGATGAGTCCTTGACGGTGAAGCCCCGAGCCCATAACTGCCGCGAGTTTCCATCGGGCCGCGGAATTTGCGCATTGACCAGAAGAGCACCGGCGGCTGTGGAGGCGAATGAAAATACGTCGGTGGGACTCGCTGTGAGGAAACTGTGCTTGCAGCTCATCAGATCGACGGACATGACTTGGCGGTGGGCGTGAGAGTCACTCCAAAGAAAGGCAACGTGTGTGTCATCGAGCCAGCGGATGAAATTGGCCGGCGTCGGGTCGGCGTCGGCGGACTGGCCGCTGGTTGAGGATCCTAAGCCAGTGGTGAGAAGATGCGCGCAGCGTCGTGGGTGGGCGGCGCCATCGAGGGAGTCCAAGCGACCCGTGAGGAGATCCATCCATACGCCGTTGCGCAAGACGTCGCCATATGCAAGTCGAATCAGGTAGCGCTGACCGTCGGGCGATGTGCCGGCGTCGCTTACGCGCTGACCGGGATAGAGTTGGTTCTCCATCACGCGCACCGTGGCGATGGCGTCCGCAGGCGTGAGCTCGCGTTTGCCGGCCTCGTTGGCCGGGGAGGCGATGGACGAGAATTGAGCGGCCAGGAACGCGGCTGCGAGCAGCTGTGGGACTGCTGCAGCGGCTCGTTTGCTTACCATGCTTGCCGGACCTGGAAGGACAGAGCGCGACCGCGGGGGTCGGCATTGATGGGGTCGTACTCAACATTGTTGAGACCGGGGCCGGTGAGCGGCGGACCGGAATTGAGGGCGTTGATGATGTTGAAAGCCAGCGTCGTGCCGGAGGCACGAATGTGCCAGCTGGCGTTGATGTCGACCGTGGTGAAGCCGGCAATCCGGCCCGGTGGGATGAGATTGGTGTCGGAGTAGGCATTGGCGTAGTTGACGGCAGCGTTGGTGCTGAAGATGCCGTCTGACCAGCCCGCTGCTGCCCGCAGGCGCAGCTTGAGCGGTTGGCCGTAGGTATCGACAAGGTCGGTGCCAACGCAGCTGTTGCAGAAATTCGTCTCGATGTCCTTGATGTAAGTGGCGTTGAAATCGAGAATGAGTTTGTTGGCGGCATCCAGGCGCAAAATCGAATGTGCGACCAAATCGAGGCCTTGAGTGCTCTCCTTGGCAGCGTTGATGTCGCCGTAGGGGAAGCCGAAGCGCACGCCGGTGAGACCAGTGTGGTTGGGCGTCAAATCGACCAGTGTTTGCGGCGGTTCGAGGCCGGCGACGAAGGCCTGGACCGCGGCATCGTTGGGGAACCGCTGGATCAACGGTCCATAGATCTGCGGATTGACGAAGATGTCAGCGGCGATCGGCGAGATGATGATGCGGTTGCTGTAGATGATGCGATAGTAATTGAGTGAGAAACGGGTGTTCGGCAATGCAGTGGGCGTGAAATCGAGGCCTGCGGTGAGATTGCGCGAGGTCTCGGGACCCAAAACTTGATTGCCGAAAAAGATGACGCCGGTGTTGCCACTGGGATCTTGGGGTTGTGGAAAGCCGCTCTCGACATACACGCTGGTATCGGTGACGGTGGAAATGATTTCGACGGGATTGGGCGCTCGGAACGAGGTGCTGTAGGCAGCGCGCAGTCCAATTTGATCGATAGGGGACCAGAACACGCCGAAGCGTGGATTGATCTTGTTGCCGAAGTCGGAATAGGAGTCGTCGCGTACCGCCGCGGAGAGGTCGAGCTTCTGCACGCCGGGGAGGGCGTTCGCAGCGGTGACGAGCGGCGCATAAAATTCAGCAAAGGCTGCGTGGATGTGCCGATTGCTGGGGCGATCTAAGTTCGCATATTCAATCAGCGAAGAAAAATCCTCCTGCCGGTAGGAGGCGCCGAGCGCGGCTTTGAGGCTGGAGCCGCCGGATGACCAGAGGGTGCCATCGAGTTTGAGGTCGGCCTCCTCGATCGTATCGAGATTGCGCAGCTCCGGCGTGCCGTTGCTGTAACCGAAATTTGGCGGGTTGTACACGGTGGTCGTGAGCGTGTCCACTTGGCTGAACAGCGCATCGCCTTCGAGGTGCCAATCGCCGAAGGGCTGCCAACGGAAACCGGCATTCGCGGAAGCCGAGTTGGTCTTGCTGGTGACGATTTGCGTTTGTGTGGCAAATCCTCCGAGGGTGACGGCGCGCAGACCGTCGTTGTGCTCGATCAGGGCGTCCGCGAAGAACTCGAAGGAGGCGCCGAGAGACTGGTGCGCCGTCAAGGTTCCTGAGTAGCGCTTGGATGCGGGAAACACATCGGTCGGACGCGGCAGATTGCCGGTAAAGGAGCGTTGATCGGAGCGGATGGCATCGGCGTCTTGGAATTCGAACACGGCGAGCGCACCTCCGGAGCCCCAAGTCTTGCCTAGCGATTGACCGATTTGCTTCAGCTCGCCGCCGCCCCGCGCCAGCGTGTCGAGGCGTGCGCTGGTTTCCGCCCCGTTAAAATCCTTGCGAAGAATGATGTTGACCACACCACCCACGGCGTCGGAGCCATACACGGCGGAGGATCCATCCGTCAGCACTTCGATGCGCTCGACGGCGCTCAAAGGGATCATCGACAGATCGACGCCGCTGCCGTAGGCGGAGGGCGCGACGCGATGGCCGTTGAGCAGCGTAAGCGTGGAGTTCGCGCCAAGGCCACGCAAATTGGCTGCGGTGGAGTTGTCGATGTTGAGGAGTCCGAGGCCGGGGGCGAGTGCCCCGTCGGGACCGTTGCTGCCGCTCTTGACATTCTGCGGCAGGCTGGTAATGAAGTCAGCGGTGGTCGCGTAGCCGCTGCGTTCGATGGCATCACGATCGAATGTGAGCAACGGCACGGTTTTGTTCTCCACGCCGCTGATGTTGGTGCCGGTGACGACGATTTCTTCGAGGCCGGGGGTTTTGTTGTCGTCGGTGGTGGCGTTGCTCGAGGCGGGCGGTGCGGGGATGTCCTGACTGGTCGGCGCAGGCGCGTCCGGCGTGGCGTAGGCGAGGCGCACGACCTCGCCGGTGAGCGCGGAGTTCGAGTCGGACGTGGACGCTGCGCTATCGAGCACTTCGATCGTGTTTTTGCTGATACTTACCGCGCGAAGGTGCGTGCCGCGGAGAATGAGCGAGAGTGCATCAGGCACGGTGAAGGCGCCCTTGATGGCGGGGGCTTTGAGATGCTCGACGTTGGCGGGGTCGTAGGAGAGTTTGCATTTCGCTTGGATAGCGAAGTCGCGCAGGGCTTTGCCTAAGTCTTCGGCGGGTATGTCGAAGCGGGATTTCTCGGCGCGCGCGCCGCTGCCGGTTGTCGCGGCGGGCTCGGCGAGTGGTGATAAAAAAAGCGCGAAAAGAATCAATGCGGCCGCGTATACACGCGGCAGGCGGAATTGCATGTTTGTCCCCTGATTTGCCAGTCCCTGTTAGTCAAGACGTAACAGGGAAGGAACAATGGATCAGGGGGCGGTGATTTTTATGTCGTCGTTGCTTTCGACGATGCGTAGTGCATAGGCATCGGCCATGGCGTGCGCGAAACTCTCCGGGTCACCGATGCGGAACACACCACCGACTCGGAATTTGTCGGAGACGGATGCATCGATGATGAGTCGGCGCCTACCGTAGCGGTTGAATTCGTTGGCGGCCTCGCGGATGGAGGTGTCCTCGAAGATCAGCTGGCCGCGCTGCCAGGCGGTGACTTTGTCGATGGGTGGAGAGTCCAGCGAGTCGGGTGCGTTGGCCGCAAAGTGCAGGCGCTGGCCGGGCGCGAGCAGAGTGGTGGCTCCCATGGGCTCGACGGGGATGATGTTGGGACCGGCGAGCGGTTCGACGGCGACGCGGCCTTCGATGAGGGTGACGGTGAACGAGGGCTGACCTTTTTCCTCGCGCCGCACGTCGAAGCTGGTGCCCAAGGCGATGACCTTGCGGCTGCCGATGACGACGACAAAGGGCCGGCTTTGATGCTTGGTGACATTGAACAACACCTCGCCTCGGGTGAGCGTGACTTTACGCAGCTTGTCGGTGTAATCGACGATGAGGCGGGAGTTGGCGTTCAGCGTGACTTCCGTGCCATCGGCCAGCGCCACGGTTTTGTGCTCGGCGTAGCCGGTGGACAGGGTCGGATCTGTCAAGACGTAGAAGCCGGCCGCGAGGAACAGACTGAGCGCGACGGCGCCGGCCAGTGTGTAGCGGGCGGCGCGAGTCGTGCGCTTGGAAAACGATGCGGTGAGCGGTGTGGTCGGGCGGGGCTGATCCAGATACGCGGGGAGGCTGCCGCTGCTCTGCCAGGCTTCGGTGGCGAGTTCGAAGGCTTTTCTATGCCTGGGATCTTCGGCCAGCCAACGGCGCAACCCCGCCTCGAGTTCGGGGCTGCGCTCGGGGCCGTGTAGGTCCGTCACCCAGACGGCGGCTTGGGCACGAATTGCACGCAGCTCGAGAGCGTCAGGCCCGGGCGTCATCGAGCGGACCTTGTTCCATGATGAGCAGCAGGGCGCGCGCTATGTGGCGCCTGATCGTAATATGGGAAATCTTGAAGTGCGCGGCGATCTCATCGTAGCTGTAGCCGGCGCGCTGGGCGAAGTATATTTCGCGCGTGCGGACGCTGGCGGCGTCCAAGAGTGCGCGGATACCGTTGAGGCGCTGTTCGGCCTCAATCGTTTTTTCGGGCGTCGCGGGGTCGATGAACGAGTTGCCTAAGCTCTGCTCCAAGGGCACCTCATGGCGGCCTCGAAAGCGGCGGTGCAGATCGACGGAGAGATTTTGCACCGCGTGGGTGAGGAAGGCTTCCTCGTTGACGACGATTTGATCTGCCCGGCGATAGCGATGCAGGCGCAGCATGGCTTCTTGAATGAGATCCTCGGCGTCCTCATGAGAGCGACCTTTGCGCCTCAAGAAATGCAGCAGGCGCTCGAAATGGGCGGGCCGGAATTTCATGGCTGGGTCGGCGAGGCCGGAGAGGGCTTGGTTTCGTGGCGCCGGACTTTCAGTTCGCGGGGCGCGTTGATGCCTAAGCGGACGCGGTCGCCGACAATATCGAGCACGATGATTTGGACGTCACGGCCGACCATCACGACTTCGCGCGGTCGGCGGGTGAGAACGAGCATGTCCGTTGCCTCCTTTAATCAACATTATAGTGTTGAAACACTATCGTGTCTAAGGGGCGGCCATGCAATGGTTATAATTCAACATTATAATGTCTAGACAGTATTCTGTCGGAAGATCGAGTCTTGGGGGGTGCGCTCAAGATCGATATTGCGGAGTTTGGGAGAGGAAATCAGGGAACTGCGCACCCAGAAAAACTTGAGCCAAGAGTCATTGGCCGGCCTTGCTGGCATTCATACCAATGTGGTTGGGCGATTGGAGAGGGGTTCCTACAATCCCACGGTGTTGATCCTGGCGGCGCTTGCCGTGAAGCTCGGGGTGTCGCTGGAGGAATTGTTTAGAGGGGCGGAAGGAAGGTAGGGCGCATGCTCTCCTTAGATACTTGAGCCCACCGCAACCGTGAGCGTCACGATTTGTCAAGACGCTTGACACCGCGGCACTTTGCAATACAAAGTCCGTCCTCCAAATCGGTTTTTGCGCAAGTGTCCAGGTACCACGCGGAGATTGGGAGCTATGGCGAGGTGCCTGTTTTTTGCCGTCTGCATCGCACTACTTACGCCGGCGTGGGCCGCTGCGCCGCCCGATCTCGATCAGTTTCGAGGGCGCGTGGTGTATCTGGATTTCTGGGCGTCGTGGTGTGGTCCGTGTAAACAATCATTTCCGTGGATGCAGACCATGAGAGACACCTATGACCGCCAAGGATTGACCGTCATTGCAGTCAATCTGGATATGAGCCGTGTCGATGCCGAGAAATTTTTGCATCAGTTCAATCCGACCTTTGACGTGCGCTTCGATCCCAACGGAAGGCTTGCGGAGTTCTATAAGGTGCACGTGATGCCGTCGAGCGTGCTGATCGACCGTCATGGCGTGACCCGCTTTACACATGAGGGTTTTCGACCCGTCGACGGCGCGATCTTCGAGGCGCAAGTGCAACAGTTGCTGGCGGAAAAGTAACGCGTATTCACTAAGGAGCCAAAATGAAAATTGGTCGCTCGAGTTTCTTATGTTTGGTAGCGGGCGCCGCACTGGTATCGGGATGCAGTTCCCTCGGCGTCAAGCCCTGGCAGCGCGATGTGCTGGCGCGCGAGGAGATGCGGCTCGACGCCAATCCACTCGACGCAGCGATCGATGATCACCTGTATTTCAGCAAGGAGGCCTCCTCGGGAGGCCGTTCATTTGCGGGCGGAGGTTGTGGATGCAATTGAGGTCAAAAGCGCCTCCGGCCAAAGCTGCCAATACGCGGCGGCGGTTGATGGCCGCGAGCTGTGCTTTGCTCAGCGCCGGTGCGGCGCGAAGCCAAGAACCGAGCGCCGCGCCTGCCCACAGCGGCCTGCTGGAGGACTGGTCGGTGGACTCCGCCCTTGCCTATTATCACGAGAATGGCCGGGTGACGGCGATCGAGCCGGTGGTGGATGTCTCCAAGGTCTTTGCGGACGGCCAGTCGCTGAACCTGAATGCCACATTCGACGCTCTATCGGGCGCCAGCCCCAATGGGGCACTGCCGAGTCATTCACCGCAGACATTTACCTCGCCCTCCGGAAAAGCCGGCCACGTGTACACGATCGCTCCGGGCCAATTGCCTGCCGATCCGCATTACAGCGATGCGCGCTTCGCGTTCGGCGGAGACTGGACGAAGCCGCTGACCCGTGTGGATGCGCTCAGCATCGGCGGCAAGTTCTCCGTCGAGGACGATTTTGTTTCCGTCACGGTGAACGCCTCGATCGCTCACGACTTCAACGACAAGAACACCACACTGTCGTTCGGACTCTTCAACGAGTTCGACTCGCTCCATCCGGTCGGCGACACCCCGGTCCCGGGGAGCAACTTTACGTCGCTCGTCAGGGAGGGCGGTAAGACCAAGGATGGGGTTGGAGCACTGCTCGGCATCACGCAGGTGATGACCCGAAACTGGTTGTCCGAATTCAACCTGTCGGTCGATCGATTCAAGGGATACATGAACGATCCCTATAAGATCACTTCGATCATCGATAGCGCCGGTAATACCACCGGGTATGAGTTCGAGAGCCGTCCGGATCAGCGAACGCGCAAAAGCGCGTACTGGGAAAATCGCGTTGCCTGGTGTTCTCAGGTGTCGACAGCCCTGTCGCTGCGCTATATGAGCGATGACTGGGCAGTGCGCTCGGACACCGCACAATTGCACCTGCGCTGGTCATTGTCGAATCGCGAACGATATATTGAACCGACGTTTCGCTGGTATCGCCAAACGGCGGCCAACTTTTACACGCCCTTCATCCTGGACACGGCCAAGCAGAGCACAGGCTTCGAGTCTGCGGACTCTCGCCTGAGCGCGTTTCATGCACTGACATACGGCGTAAAATACGCACAGAAACTGCCGGGCTTCGGAGGCCGCGCCGAATCCGAGTTCAGTGTGCGCGCAGAGTATTATCAGGAGACATTCAACGAGCACGTGCCGGTGCCTGCAGGTCTGCAAGGGCTCGATCTGTACCCGTCGCTCAAGGCCATCCTGGTCCAGTTTGGGTGGCGGTTCTAGAGGCCACGCGGAATACTCAGGCAGGCTCCTATGCGCGCACCGGTTGCGCGGCGGAGGCAAATCGAATGCTCGATGAAGCGTTGATCGTCGAGGCACGAGGCGAACATCTCCTCGCGGTCAAGTTTGCCGCAATGGCGAGCCCCTGCGAGGTTCTGTTGCCGTTGATGAGTCGCCCCGCCGCATTGGCGATTGGCATGGTCGCGGCGCAGGAGGCGTGGCGCGTCGAGAAGAAGTACAGCCGCTACCGAGATGATAGCGTCACTGCTTGGATTCATGACAATCGAGGCACTACCATCGAGGTAGACCAGGAAACGGCCTCGCTCCTCGACTTCGCAAGCCAGTGCTTCGATCTCAGCGGGGGTCTTTTCGACATCACCTCCGGGGTTCTACGCCGCGCCTGGACATTTGACGGGTCGGACCGAATTCCCGAAGCCGCTGCGATCGAGCCTCTGTTGCGTTTGGTGGGATTCGGCAAGCTCCAATGGCATTCTCCGTACCTGTTGCTGCCTGCCGGAATGGAATTGGATTTCGGCGGGATCGGCAAGGAGTATGCCGTTGACCGGGCTTACGATCTGCTGGCCGCTCGCGATGGGAACCCGTTCCTCGTGAATTTCGGCGGCGATTTGCGCGCCAACCGCGCGCCTGCCCATGGCCCGTGGCAGATCGGCATCGAGCGGCCGGATACGGAGCGGGACGCGACGATGCTGCTCGATCTCGAGCATGGTGCGCTCGCAACCAGTGGCGACTCGCGCCGCTACTTGCTCAAGAATGGCATTCGATACGGCCACGTGTTGAATCCCCTCACGGGATGGCCGGTATCTCGTTCACCGCGCTCGGTGACCGTTGCCGCCAGCAGTTGTACGGAAGCGGGGTTGCTTGCGACCATGGCATTGTTGCAGGGCGACCGAGCGCAAGCCTTCCTGGACGAACAAGGCGTTCGCTACTGGCTTCTGCAATGAGTCATCGCTCGACGACACGCTCTATATAGGCAGCCAGCATCTTGCGCGCCTGCGCGACCAGCGCCTGGCCGCCGTCCTCTTCCTCCTTGGCCAGGGTCGGCACGATCTTCAAGACGTGCCCGATCAGGGCGGCGGCCTCGCCGGCGGCCTTCTCGCGCA
>Ga0210406_10004462_pt1 | contig 14989 bp, 14 predicted proteins | sample IncBWC30MmetaG_FD_155454 | JGI IMG/M metagenome (GOLD analysis project Ga0210406, IMG submission 155454) | Forest soil microbial communities from Barre Woods Harvard Forest LTER site, Petersham, Massachusetts, United States - Inc-BW-C-30-M | ecosystem: Environmental > Terrestrial > Soil >... | reverse complement strand
GGCGCGGAATACAGCAAGACGCATCACAGCCAGTCCGACACCTTCGACAAAGTGTGGAAGGATGATTTGAATCAGGGCGCGCAAGTGCTGGCAGCGTGGGCTTACAACACGGCTCAACTGCCTAGCATGCTGCCGCGGCGGCCGCTGCCCTTCACTCCGTCGACGGATGCGGGCAAAGCGGAAGCCCCGAAGGTGGATCCACTTACAGAAATGGATACGAAGATTCTGGAGCAAGTGAAGACGGATCAAGCTCTGCTGAAAACAAATTTGCAGTATTTGGCGGACCGCATCGGCCCGCGGCTTACAGGATCACCTCAACTCGACCAAGCCAGTCATTGGACCCTCGAACGATTCAAGGAACTTGGCCTCTCGAACGTGCACCTGGAGCCATGGACCATCGCCAACAGTTGGACGCGAGGGTCGGCGACGGGCCAGATCATTTCTCCAACTCACCATGTTCTGACGCTGGAAACAGCGGGCTGGTCCGCAGCCACGAAAGGCGAGCTTCGCGGCGGTGTGATCGGCATTGATGCTGAGAAAGCCGAGGACTTGCAGAAGTACAAAGGCAAGTTAAAAGGAGCCATCGTCATCGTCGGTCGCCCCACGGAAATGGTTTCACCGGGGAATCCTCTGCAAACGCCGTGGGCGGAAGAGACGATTCCCGTCGCGATGCCGAAAATGGAGGCCGGTAAACCCATTGATTTCGCGGCGTACATGAAATTCCGGCAGGCACAAACAAGTTTTTTCGAGGAAGAAGGAGTCAGCGCCGTGCTGCGAGGCTCTGAAAAATCGTATGGCATGTTGAACATGAGCACTGCCAGCCGGGATTACGCGCCTAGCAAGATCCCGTCCGCGTTTATCACGCGAGAGAACTACACCCTCCTGTGGCGATTGCTCGACGCGGGCGCAGTGGAAGCCGAAGTGAACATCGCGAGCAGCTTCAGCGGGAAGCCTGTGGAAGTTTACAACACGGTCGCGGAAATTACGGGCAGCGAAAAGCCGGACGAGGTAGTGATCATCGGAGGGCATCTCGACTCCTGGGACCTGGGAACCGGCGCGACCGACAACGGCACCGGCTCGATGGCGGTGTTGGCAGCGGCGCGCGCGCTGCAAAAACTGGGCGTGAAGCCGAAGCGCACGATTCGATTTGTGTTGTTCACTGGTGAAGAGCAGGGGCTGAATGGCTCGAAGGCCTACGTAAAGGCTCACGCCGCGGAACTTGGAAAAATATCCGGCGTGCTGGTGCATGACAGCGGCACGGGCAAAGTGTTGACCGTCGGGTTGATGGGAAACTACGGCGCTCGTGAAACCATCGACCATGCGCTCTATCCACTGGGCCGCGCGAAGGAAGTTGGACTGTCCGAGCCGTCGCTGCGCACGGAAGGTGGAAGCGATCATGTGCCGTTTGATGAAGCCGGCGTGCCGGGATTCTGGTGCGTGCAGGATCCCGCGGATTACGACAAGACGCATCATTCGCAGGCAGACACCATCGATCGCGTGCGCTGGGACGACTTGACGGAGGGCGCGCAGGTGCTTGCGGTGTTTGCGTATAACGTGGCGCAGTTGCCGGAGATGCTTCCGCGTAAGCCGGTGAAAACGGCGGCAGCAGGCGGCAACTAAGTCGGCGTCATGCGAGCGGTTCTCCAGAGAGTCAGCCGCGCGAAAGTGACGGTGGAAGGACGCGTGATCGGCGAAATTGGCGCTGGGCTGATGATCCTGCTTGGCGTCGGCCGGGAGGATACGTCCGCTGTGGCGGCGTCGATGGCGGAGAAGTGCGTGAACCTGCGCATCTTTGAAGACGATCAGGGTAAGATGAACCGGTCGCTGCTGGATGTGAAGGGAAGCGCGCTGGTGGTCTCGCAATTCACGCTTTACGGCGATGCGCGCGGGCAGCGGCGGCCAAGTTTTATTTCGGCGGGGCCTCCGGAATTAGGGAAAGCACTCTACGAAGAATTTTGCGAGGCGCTTCACAATTTGGGCGTGAATGTCGCCACCGGTGTTTTTCAGACAATGATGTCCGTGGAGCTGGTGAATGAAGGCCCGGTCACAATCCTCCTCGACTCCGAAAAAACGTTTTAGACAGAGCGGCGGCCGAGAGAAGTTGCCGCGATGGACCAAGGCGGCCGTTTTACTCGAACTCAGAGAACTTGCGGACCCGAAGGTTCGTGCAAAAATGTCTTACTTCGGCGTGGATGTGCCGAAAGCGCACGGCATCTCCGCGCCGGTGTTGCACCTGTTCGCCAAACAGATTGGCAAGGATCATCGGCTTGCAAAACAACTCTGGGCGACAGGCATTCATGAAGCCCGAATCCTTGCAACGCTGATTGGTGAGTCTGAAAAAGTCACGGTGGCTGAGATGGATCGGTGGGCACGCGATTTCGATTCCTGGGACGTGGTGGACGCGGCGTGCTGTTATCTCTACGCGCATGCCAAGCCCGCATGGAAAAAAACAGCGGAGTGGAGCCGGCGGCCGGAAGAGTTCGTGAAGCGCGCCAGTTTTTCCCTGGCTGCGTATCTCAGCTATAAGGACAAGGGCGCCAGCGATGCGCGTTTTGTGCAATTTTTGCGCGTGATTGAGCGCGAGGCGCACGATGAACGAAATTTCGTGAAGAAAGCAGTCAACTGGGCGCTGCGAAACATCGGGAAACGGAGCGTACGCCTTAACGGCGAAGCAATTCGCGCCGCGGAAAGAATTCGCGAGCAAGGCTCGCGCTCCGCCCGGTGGATTGCCGCGGACGCTCTCCGCGAATTGAAGAGTGAAGCGGTGCAAGAGCGGCTTCATGGGAAAACAACTTGAGCAAGAAGACGCGTTTAGGGCAAGACGAAGAACTCAAGATCCGTCGCGCGAAAAGCGCCGATGCGCCGCAGCTTGCCGTGCTCACCGGCCAACTGGGTTATCCGGCGACGGCTGCACAGATCCGCGAGCGGTTGCGGAGAATTCAGCCCGCGTCGCAAAATGCCGTGTTTGTTGCCGATTCCTCAAGAGACGGGGTGGTTGGCTGGCTGCACGTGAGCCGAGACGCGCTTCTTGAAAGCGAAATTCGCGCGGAAGTCAACGGGCTTGTCGTAGCCGATGGGCAGCGCAGCCTAGGGGCGGGCGCGAGATTGCTGGCCGCCGCCGAAGACTGGGCGCGCAAACATAGATGCAAGAGTATGTCCGTCCGTTCCAATGTCATTCGCGAGCGCGCCCACAAGTTCTACGAACGCAACGGCTACGAGCATTACAAAACGCAGAAGTCCTTCCGCAAGCCGCTCTAACCCCGCTGAGCTCACTCGCATTACGCCGAGGAATTACCGAATGCAGCAGATAGCGACATATATCGCATTACGATATACTGAGGGCATGCCGGGGGAGATCACAACGGCCGAGTATCGCGCTTTAGCGGAGTTGCGTTACCGCATTCGCAAATTCGTCGGCGAAGGAGACGCGGTGGCCCGCGCCGCGGGGCTCGAGCCGCAACAGTATCTGCTCCTGCTCGCGCTGCGCGGGCTTCCGGACGGCGTGGAAGCGACCATTCGCACGCTGGCGGACCGGCTGGCCCTGAAGCATCACAGCGCGGTGGAGTTGATCGACCGGCTGGAGACGCATGGCTACGTGCGCCGGAGCCGCAGCCGGGACGACCGCCGTCGAGTTCTGGTGGCCCTGCTGCCTCGCGGAGAAAAATTGCTAGAACAAGTAGCGCGCGACCGCATCGGCGAGTTACGCGCCAGCGGCGCGGCACTGGTGGCCGCCATCAGCGCGCTGCTGGAAAACGGCCGCCCGTCGCCAAGCACGAAACAAACTGGAAGATCTTCCAAGCGAACCAAGGAAAGCCGCGGTGAATAAAATCCCCGTGACAGAATTGAACGAAGCTGGAGAACCGGACCAGAGAAACTGGAGGGATGCTTCGTCGCAACAGTGGGCTGCGTTTCTCCGGAATCGGGAGGAACAGGTTTTTCTAGCTCTCACGCTGCTCATCGGCGCGCTCGTCGGATTGGTAGTTGTTGCATTTATTCTCGTGACGGAGCGATTTGGAGCCAGGCTGTATCCCGCGGGTGGAGCGGCATGGCGCCGGCTGCTCGTGCCTGTCGCGGGTTCGTTGGGCATGGGCTACCTGCTCTACCGTTTCTTTCCCGATGCCCGAGGGAGCGGAGTTCCGCAAACAAAAGCGGCTTTGTACGCGCGCGGCGGGCGAATCAGCCTTCGTACCGTAATCGGAAAGTTTTTCTGCACTTCGGCAACGCTGGCCAGCGGGCTTCCGCTCGGACGCGAGGGACCGGCGGTCCAGGTCGGGAGCGGAATCGCATCGGTCCTGGGGCGGAGGCTGGGCCTCCGGCCTGACAAAGTGAAAGCACTGATCCCCATCGGAGCGGCTGCGGCGATCGCCGCCGCGTTCAATACGCCGCTTGCCGCGGTGTTGTTTACTCTTGAAGAGGTTGTCGGGGATTTGCATGCGCCAGTGCTGGGGTCGGTAGTGCTGGCGTCCGCAACCTCGTGGGCGATGCTGCGATTGCTGCTGGGAAATGATCCGTTGTTCCAGGTGCCGCAGTATCAGTTGGTGCATCCCGGGGAATTCGGGATTTATGCCGTACTTGGAGTCGCAGGCGGCTTCGTCTCGGCGGCGTTCGTACGACTCCCAGTCTGGATGCGGGCGCGCTTTCTGCGCTTTCCGAAGAAGACTGTGTGGTTCCAGCCGGTGGCCGGTGGTTTAACGATTGGGCTGATGGGCTGGTTCGTGCCGCAGATTCTCGGCGTCGGATACAAGCACGTCGGCGAAGTCTTGAACGGACGCTTCGCGCTTAAGTTAATGATCCTCCTGCTGGTGCTGAAACTCTTCGCAGTGGCAATCAGCTACGCTTCCGGTAACGCCGGCGGCATATTCGGGCCCAGCTTGTTCATGGGCGCCATGCTGGGCGGAATTGTCGGCACGGTGGCCCAGCACTTTCTGCCGGGATACGCGGGTTCGCCGGGAGCTTATGCCCTCGTTGGAATGGGCACGGCGTTCGCCGGTATCATCCGGGCGCCGATGACTTCGGTCGTGATGATTTTTGAAATTACGCGCGACTATGCCGTCATCGTGCCGCTGATGATTTCCAACCTGGTGAGCTTTTTCATTTCCGCGAAATTGCAGAAGCAACCCATCTATGAGGTGCTGGCGCGCCAGGACGGCATTCACCTGCCGACGGCGGAGGCGCGACAGCAGTCAGCGAATCGCCAGGTGATTCATGCGATGCGCGATGCAGCGGAAGTGCTGAGCTCGGAGATGAGCGTTGAGCAGACGCTAGAGAAATCGAAGTCGAGCGAATTCCAGTCATGGCCGGTATGCGATGAACGCGGGGTGATTGGCGTGATCAGCCTGCGAAGCCTGAAACGTGTGAATGACGATGGACTTGGCGGGAAGCGGCTCAGGGAGATCATCGACCCGGGCGAATTCCCTCACGTCCATGGGGACCACTCGCTGCACCTGGCGCTGGATCGCATGGGCACGAGCCAGTTGGACCTGTTGCCAGTCGTCAGCCGCGCCAACGTACATCAACTTGAGGGCGTTGTGACGCTACAGGATGTGCTGGTGCTGTATGGCGTTGGGCCGAAAGAATCCGAGTAATCCGTCTGTTCGTCTCGGTGGAATCCAGAGGAGTGCGCCCCGCAAATGGAGCGTAAGACCGTATAAAGCCTAAGCACGTAATTAATGATTGGTATCGTGTTCAATTGTGGTCTATGCTTGCGGCGGCCGCTGGCGAGCTTCCCTCGACATGTTATTCAAAGCGCAGAGCGCATCGGTGTATGGGATTGACGCCTACCTCGTGGAGGTGGAGGTGGACGTGGGATCCGCGCGCATGCAGGACTTCAATGTGGTGGGGCTGCCAGACAATGCGGTGAAGGAGAGCCGCGAACGCATCAAGAGCGCGTTGAGAAATTGCGGTTATGAGTTTCCGTATGGGCAAGGGGTGACGATTAATCTGGCGCCGGCGGATGTACGCAAGGAAGGGTCGGGATTCGATTTGCCGATGGCGCTGGGGCTGGTGGGTTGTCAGGGGCAATTTTTTGGCAAGCAACTGGACAAGATGATGTTTCTCGGGGAACTGTCGCTGGATGGGAGTGTGCGTTCGGTGCGCGGGGCGCTGTCGGCGGCGCTGGCGGCGCGGGAGTTCGGATTGAAGGCGCTTGCGGTGCCGGAAGCGAATGCGAAGGAAGCGGCGGTGGTGGAAGGCGTGGACGTGTTTGCGCTGAAGTCGCTGCCACAAGCGGTGGACTTGATTAATTCGCCGGAGTCGTTTACTCCGGTAAAGGTGGATGCGCAGCAGATGCTTTCGGAGGCCGCGCAGTATTCAGTGGACTTGCGCGACGTGCACGGGCAGCAAGCGGCGAAGCGAGCGCTGGAAGTGGCTTGCGCGGGCGGGCACAACATTTTGTTTATCGGGCCGCCGGGCGCGGGGAAGACCATGCTGGCGAAGCGCATCCCCACAATCCTGCCGCCGATGTCGCTCGAAGAAGCCATCGAGACAACGCGCATTCATAGCGTGGCGGGCGTGCTGGAGGACAGCCGCGGGTTGGTGGGGACGCGGCCTTATCGGTCGCCGCACCACACCATCAGTGATGCAGGGCTGATTGGCGGAGGGGCAGTGCCGCGGCCGGGAGAAGTCTCGCTGGGGCACAACGGCGTGCTTTTTTTGGATGAACTGCCGGAATTCCAGCGGAACGTGCTGGAGGTGATGCGACAGCCGCTCGAAGACGGGGCCGTGACCATTTCGCGCGCGGCCGTTTCGGTGACGTTTCCTTCGCGGTTCATGCTGGCGGCGGCGATGAATCCGTGCCCGTGCGGGTATTTCGGCGATCCGACGAGAGAATGCCATTGCACGCCGCCGATGATTCAGCGCTACGTTTCCAAAATTTCGGGGCCGCTGCTGGATCGCATCGACATTCACATTGAAGTTCCCGCCGTGAAATACAAGGAGCTGCGTGCGCCGTCTTCGGCGGAGGATTCTGCGTCCGTGCGGCAGCGAGTGATTGCCGCGCGAAATAGGCAGCTCGAACGGTTTCAGAAAGAGAAAAAGACTTACGCGAACGCGCAGATGATGCCAAAAATGATCCGCAAACATTGTGCGATCACAGCCGAAGGCGAGAAATTGCTGGAGAACGCGATCACGCGGCTGGGGCTCTCCGCGCGGGCACATGACCGCATTTTGAAGGTAGCGCGCACAATCGCCGACCTGGGTGGCGGAGGAGACATTGAGCCAAGCCATCTGGGCGAGGCCATCCAATACCGGACGCTGGACCGCTCTTACTGGGCTTGACTCAAGCTTCAGGTATCCATCCGCAGTTCCCTTGTTACCGTGCATAGCATCTAAGTACTTAGAGGAGGACCGCGCTGCTCCATTGACTCCGTTTCCTCGGCTATGTTACCCATAAAGCGCTCATATTAGGGGCTTCAGGGGCAGCAGCAGCACAAAAGATGGCCTCCGACACCAAGCACCTGGAAATGACGCTGGAGACGCAAGTCGAAAGCGTCAATCTTGCCGAGGAGATGTGTCTCCGCGTTGCGGAAGCGGCGGGGTTTGGCGAGGACGACTGCTACCGCATCGGGATGAGTGTACGCGAAGGCGTGATCAACGCTTTTCACTACGGAAACCAGGAACGGCCCGAGAAGAAAATCCACCTGGCAGTGGACCTTACCCCCGACAAGATGATCATTCACGTGCTGGACGAAGGCGTGGGTTTCAAGCTTGCGGATGTTCCCGACCCGCTCGCAGAAGAAAATCTTCTCAGCACGTCCGGCCGCGGGATCTTCCTGATGCGTGCGTTTATGGACGAGTTCGATGTAGTTCCGGGGAGAACGGGCGGCGCGGAAATCGTGATGTCAAAGAAGCTGCCTGCCTCGGGGAGTAACTCCCCGAACGGCCAGGGCGGACACAACGCTACGCCGCAACAGGAAGCGTAAGGATAAAGATGGCATTACACGCGACACATCGAGAGGCCGGCATTGTCACCGTCGTGGATTTGAGCGGGCGCATCGTTCTCGGCGACGGCAGCGCTTTGCTGCGAAAAACAATCCGCGGGCTCCTGGACGATCAAAGAAAACTGATTCTGCTGAATCTGGCGGACGTGGATTACATTGACAGCTCGGGAATAGGCGAGCTGGTCAGCGGGTTTACGGCGGTTAAGAATCAGAGCGGAGACCTGAAGTTGCTGCACTTGACGAAAAAAGTCAAGGATCTACTGCAGATCACCAAGCTCTATACGGTTTTTGATGTGTTTACGGACGAAGGCACCGCGGTCCGAAGTTTCAGCTGATCTTCCCCCAATATAGATTTCAGGACACCCCCAGATTTTTCCTGTGGCTCGCTAGATACGCCTGACTGCGGCACAATCTTCTGGATGAAGCCGCGCGCCGATACGATATGGATTGTGGACCAGGCGAAGTCCTTGGGATTCGACCTCGCTGGAGTAGTTCGCGCTGAGAAGTTTCCAGAGTTAGAGCGGACGCCGGAGTGGCTGGCGCGCGGTTACGCCGGGGAAATGAAGTACCTCGCCGATCCCCGGCGAAGCGATCCCCGAACCGCCATGCCGGGAATTCGGAGCGCTATCGTCGGGTTGCTCAACTACAACACCGAGAGACCGCTTTCCACGGATCCGCAATTGCCCATCGATGCGCACAATCCGAGCGGATGGATTTCCCGTTATGCGTGGGGCAGCGACTATCATGATGTCTTGCGAGAAAGATTGGACGCGCTCCTTGGATCGGTGCGCGAACGCTTCAGAGAAGAATTTGAGGCGCGCGCTTATGTCGACACGGGACCTGTGCAGGAGCGGGTGCTGGCGAAATATGCCGGCCTGGGGTGGCTCGGGAAAAATACGCTGCTCCTCAATCAAATGCTTGGCTCGTTCTTTTTTCTCGGCGTCATTCTTACTACGCTTGACCTTGAACCGACGCTCGCGGCGAACGAGCTGCCGCCCCCGGATTTGTGCGGAAGCTGCCGGCGATGTCTCGACGCATGCCCAACGCAGGCATTTGTCGAGGCCTATGTCATGGACGCCCGAAAGTGTATCTCCTACTTGACCATCGAACTGCGGGGCGCCATCCCGGAAGAATTCCGCGAGCCGATGGGAAATCACGTGTTCGGCTGCGACATCTGCCAGGACGTTTGTCCGTGGAACCGGCGCGCGCCGATTTCAGCGATTCCGCAGTTCCAGCCGATAGTATTTCTTCCAAAAGAAGAAAACGGCACCGAGACGTCAGGGCCACTGCAGGAAGAATCGTTCTACCTCCCAAGAGTGGAATGGCTACTCGAACTTTCCGAAGCAGAGTTTCGTGATCTCTTCCGCGGGAGTCCGGTCAAGCGCGCCAAATGGCGCGGACTAATGCGCAACGCTTGTATTGCGCTCGGGAATTCCGGCCTGCGGCGGGGAATGACGGATTATGTTCGGATTCGCGTGTTATTGGAGCGGCTTGTGGCCTCGGAGGATCAAGTGATCTCCGAATCTGCCCATTGGGCGCTCTCGCGCATCCAATAAACGCGTGAGGAATCTGTTCCTGGGAGACCGGCCACAGCCAGGCTGCCAACAGGCCCCTGTGATGAGGGAGGTAGAGGTTGACTCGGCCCACGTTACCATCCTGCGGGCACAAGCGGTATAATCCCACCCGCAGACCGATTCGCCCTCCGCGCTTTTGAGGTGTTCATGGATCGCCGTAATTTCTTACTGAATACAAGCATTGTCGGCGCAGGATTGCTTGGGGCAGGAAATTCTGCAGCTGGTCTTTTGCGCGCCGGCACCGTGACCCATTCGGATTCAAATCTTACTCTGGAGGAAAAACCCGTGCCTTTTACTGTGCCCCCGCTGCCGTACTCGTTTGACGCACTTGAGCCGTACATCGACGCCAAGACGATGGAGATCCATCACGACAAACATCATGGCGCTTACGTGACGAACGTGAACAAGGCCCTGGAAGGACATCCCGACCTGCAAGCCAAATCGCTCGACGATCTGCTCAAAGGTCTCGATGCGGTGCCCGAGAGTATTCGCAATGCCGTCCGCAATAATGCCGGCGGACATTGGAACCACTCGCTCTTCTGGACATTGATGAAGAAGGGCGGCGGCGGAGAGCCCAAGGGCGATCTAGCCGCAGCGATCACTTCGACGTTTGGCTCGTTCGCCGGATTTCAGGAAAAATTCGCGGCTGCAGGACTGGGCCGCTTCGGTTCCGGCTGGGCGTGGCTGGTCGTGCGAGATGGGAAACTGGCCATCGACTCGACGCCAAACCAGGACACTCCGTATCTGCTCACTGGCGGCGGCAAGGCTGTGCTCGGGCTGGACGTCTGGGAGCATGCGTACTATTTGAAATATCAAAACGTGCGCGGCGATTACATCAAGGCCTGGTGGAATGTGGTCAATTGGGAAAAAGCCGCCGAGCTATACGGCGCAGCCAAGAAGTAAGCTTTTCGTTTCAGTATTCCAAAGAGAAAAGGCCCCCGATCGGGGGCCTTTTCTTTTCTATAATTACGAATGAAATCGGAGTCAGGCCATCAATTGCCGTTTGGCCAAGGGAACGACAGCTACGGAGCGCCGCGGCGCGGGATAGTGCCGCGCAACCGGCGCGAGTGTCTGAGCTTCGCGCGTCGCGGCTGGAAGGGGCATGGGCATGCCGCCAGTGGTTTGCCTCGTAGCTTCGCGAACCAATTCCATGCGGCCGCGCACGTGGAACTTCGCGAGCAGCGATGAGACATGGAATTTTACGGTGCGTTCCGAGAGATTCAAGTTGCACGCGATTTCCTTGTTGGCAAGGCTCTTCATCAAGCCGGAGAGAACTTCTTCTTCCCGGCGAGTCAGCTTCACTTGGCTCCGGACCGATTTGCCCGCCTCCAGGAGCTTGTCAGCCTTGTCGTTCAGGCCTTCCAGCATTTCGTCATCGGCCTGGACCATGACAACGTAATCGCCCGTCGCCTGGCCCCGCACCATGCAATGCATGGCTAGTAGGCCAGCAGCCTGGTCCACGGGGAACCGGCCATCCGGGCCTGCTTCGACATGAAAGTGGGCCACTCCAGTGCTCTTCTCATAGAAAAAGAATACATCGCGGTTAAAGGCCGGGCGGGAACTCCTCAATTGCTGCGGATGCTCACTCCTGCGGACCATCTTCACGTGCACCCCCTCAGAATGCAGCCTCGAGACGACACCGAAGCTATTCAGTTTTATGTTCTTCGCCCCTCGACGAGGCGCATTCCCCAGATGGTGTAGACCCGTCAGGCAAGAAGCCAAAAGAGGGCTGATGGCTCGCCGACTCTTACCCACCGACCAGCAACTATCAGGCGCGGACGGGGACTCCCTGAAAGTTCGCCTGAGACGGTTCTACCGAACCTTGTCTTTCCTGCAAGTGTTCTTCCGAATGGAAGAATATGCAACTCACTCAAAAATGGGGGGTTTACCTGAAGGGGTCGCCGGGTCAATACCCCATTTGACGGTAGGAATTGCACAGCTCAACGAATTTTTTCCATATTAATCAAGAATATTAGGTGTGAGCTGAGATTCAGAGAAGAAGTGGGAACTACTCAATGCCCTGTGGAAAAGTGCCAACACTGTACCGAATGGAAGAAACTGCTTCAAAATGAAACTATTCGCGTTTGCTCAGGGCCAATCAATTCGTATGCCATTCCTCGCCACCGAATTTTGCGTGTGACGAGAGAGTTCACAAAATTCGCGACGTAAAGGAATGGGATGAAAACTGTTAATAGAATGTAAATCCAGGCTTGTCCCATGATCTGGGACCGGCCGGCGGGAACGGCTTCCGTTACCCCAATGAGGCGGATGGAACTGCGGATCGCGGAAAGTAGAACGGGAAGAAGAGTGAGCATGACGATGTGAAATGCCGGTCTCTGCTGGAAAACGTCGCTGAGGATCAGAAGCAGGCCGAACACGAGCGTCATGCAATAGAGAAGATGCGTGACTGCTGCGGGCGCCCACACTTTATCGGCGTACACGCGGGTGATCAGGATTTGACGGTTGGTGAACTCCAACAACCCTGTGAAATCAGTCTCGACGTAAGAAAGTGTCAGGCATTCCGGAATGAAAACGATGGAACGATTGTTACGCTCCAGCGCGCGCGTCAAGGAATAGTCGTCGCTGACGGAGTTTTTCCATTGGTCCAGGACGCCCGATTGCTCGAAGACGCTGCGGCGTATGGCGGTGCCGCCGCCCCAGCAGAAATTTCTCCCTTTTTCGCTGAGCATGGTGACGACCGGCGCGTTCCACGCGGCGAGCAGAGTCGTCGGCAAATTGCTGCGATTGGGAATGAGCCAGCGCATGGTGGTGGTCGCGCCGATCCGCACGTCTCCCAGCGGCGCCACCATGTGATGGAGCCAGCTTTTGCCGGGGCGCCCGTCGGAATCGGCGAAGACCAGAACTTCAAATTCCGGCGGAAGTTGTTCCACGGTCACGCGCAAGTTGTTTACTTTCTCGCCCGAGTTAGTGGGACTGCCGGCGATGATTACGTGCGCCTTCACTCGCGAAGTCTTAGCTACGCGTTCGACGATGCTGCGCGCCGGATCTGAGCCGGAGGCAAGGATGAAGAAAATTTCATAATTCTGCCGTTCCAATTCCGTAAGTGAGATGAGGTTGCGCTCCAGGCCCGGTTCGATGCCCTTGCAGGGAATAAGCACCGCCACTCGCGGGGCGTAGAAGCCTGGATCGGAGTGCAAGCGCCGCCGCACATAGCCGAGCCACTGCAAGACATGCCAGATGAGGTACACCCCGAGAAGGATTTGCAAAAATGCCAGAATATAGAAAAGCGTCTCCACGTTGTATGAGAATAGCAGAGGAACAAGGCTCGCCGAGCCCCTTCTGAACGGTTAGAATCGCACCGGTAAACGTCTGTTCCGAGGAGAGCAAAATGCCACGAGTGGACTTTTCCATGGTTACGTCTGGTCTGGAAATCCCAGGCTATAAAATTGTGAGGAATTTCGGAATCGTGCGCGGGATTATTGTGCGCTCGCGAAGCGTGATCGGCAATCTTGGTGCGGCGCTGCAAACCATCGTCGGCGGAAACATCACCATTCTCACGAACCTCTGTGAGAAGACTCGCGAGGATGCCTTCGAATTGTTGTTGCAGCACGCCTCCGAACATGGCGCCAACGCGGTCATCGGCATGCGCTATGACGCCACGGAAGTCATGCAAGGCGTCACCGAAGTGCTGGCCTACGGGACCGCCGTCCAGGTCGAGCGCATTTCCTAGTAAATGTGCAGTGCATTCGCGGCGCGTACCGAACCAATGGTAGAATCCCCGCTTCCCATGTTCTGCTCGAAATGCGGCGCACAGGTTCCCCCGAATGGCAGGTTCTGCACCTCGTGCGGACAAGCGGTCGATCCGGACACGGGCACAACTCTGCTGGGGGACGAAGCCAGCCTCGAAGGTGCCACGATTGCACCGGAGTCTCCGGCCCCGCGTAGTACGCCGTCGTCCCGGCCTTCCGTGCACACTCCACGCACGCCAACTAATCCACTGACCAGTTCCGACCCCATCGGGGGCGGCCGGTTTACCCCCGGGCAAATCATCGCGCAACGCTACCGCGTCGTGGCCTTGGCGGGGCGCGGAGGAATGGGTGAAGTCTATCGAGCGGAAGATTTGACCCTCGGCCAAGTCGTGGCCTTGAAATTTCTTCCCGAGACGCTCTCCCAGGATGCGGCTGCGCTCGCCCGGTTTCACGCCGAAGTGCGCACTGCCCGGCAAGTTTCTCATCCCAATGTCTGCCGTATGTTCGACATCGGCGAAGCCGACGGAACTCTCTTCCTGACGATGGAGTATGTTGACGGGGAGGACCTGGCTTCCGTCGTGCGCCGCATCGGCAGACTTTCCCCGGACAAAGCCACGGAGATCGCGCGTCAAATTTGCGCGGGTCTGGCCGCAGCTCACGAACGCGGCGTGATTCACCGCGACTTGAAGCCGGCAAACGTCATGCTCGACGGCGCCGGCAAAATTCGCCTCACGGATTTTGGCCTTGCTGGCATCGCCGCGAGCATCAAGAGCGCGGATGTTCGCGCGGGGACACCAGCGTACATGGCCCCGGAGCAGCTCGCCGGGCGCGAAGTCAGCACCAAGAGCGATATCTATTCGCTCGGACTCATCCTCTACGAAATCCTGACCGGCAAGCGCGCCTTCGAGGCTTCCACGCTTCCGGAGCTCATGAAGCAGCGCGAATCAGGAGCGATCACCAATCCCTCCACGTTGGTCCGCGATCTCGATCCGTTGATCGAACGCGTCATTCTTCGTTGCCTCGAGACCAACCCGGAAAAGCGCCCAGCTTCAGCCCTGCAAGTGGCTGCGGCCCTCCCCGGCGGCGACCCTTTGGCCGCCGCGCTCGCCGCGGGCGAAACTCCTTCGCCTCAAATGGTTGCAGCAGCCGGAGAAAACACGGGTCTCGCGCCGCGCATCGCCATCGCGTGCCTCGCGGCCGTGATCCTGGGAGTGATTCTCTATGTGGCCTTGGGCCTTAGGGAAAACGGGCTCGCGCTCATCCATCCGGAGAATTCACCCGAAGTGCTCGCTAAGAAGTCCCGCGAAATCATTTCGAGTCTCGGCTACACCGGCCAGCCGGTTGACTGGGCCGGCGGTTTTTCGTACGACTACGATTTTCTCAGTTTCCTCAGCAAGAGCAATTCACCGCGTCCTCAATGGGATCGCGTGCTTTCTGAACGACCCTCACTTCTTCGCTACTGGTATCGGCAAAGTCCGATCGAACTCAGCCCGGACGGCTTCTGGAGTGTTTCCTTCACTCCGGGTGTCGTTACGTTTACGGATCCGCCTGTCACCCACTCCGGCATGATTGCTGTTCAACTCGATCCGGATGGCCGCTTGCTGGATTTCCTGGCCATGCCGCCCGAGAAGGAAGATACCCCCCTTCCTCCGCGCCCTGCCGATTGGCATCCGTTTTTCACCGCTTCCGGACTCGATCTCGCGCAATTTCGCCCGGCCGAACCCCTCTGGAACTCGCTTGCCGCCGCGGATTCGCGCGCGGCCTGGGA
>Ga0210406_10004461_pt1 | contig 14992 bp, 15 predicted proteins | sample IncBWC30MmetaG_FD_155454 | JGI IMG/M metagenome (GOLD analysis project Ga0210406, IMG submission 155454) | Forest soil microbial communities from Barre Woods Harvard Forest LTER site, Petersham, Massachusetts, United States - Inc-BW-C-30-M | ecosystem: Environmental > Terrestrial > Soil >... | reverse complement strand
AGCCGCCAGCTGGTTTTCATCATTACGAACCGTCACTCCTCGGGCCGGACACTGCAGCCACAGGCAGAAAAGCGCGCCAATGCAAGGGGAGGGGCGCGCCCAATGTAGTAAAAATGCCCCAGAAAATCAAGAACTTACCGCGTTACGGCCGCCTGGCTCACGACTTCGCCTACGAACCTTGCAAAATCCCGCACATCGTCTTCGGTCGTGTCGAACGAACACATCCAACGCACAACCGATTCTTCTTCGTCCCAGATGTAAAAGAAGTAACGCTCCTGCAATTGAGCGATAGCAGTTTGGGGGATACGGGCGAAAACTCCGTTCGCCTCAACCGGATAGATGACTTCGACGCCCGGAATCTGACGGACTTCTTTGTCGAGCAGGCGCGCCATGCGGTTGGAGTGCGAGGCATTAGAGAGCCAGAGATTGTTATCGAGCAAGGCTTCCATTTGGGCAGCGATGAAGCGCATTTTTGAGGCCAGCTGCATGCTTTGCTTGCGCCAGAACAAGAAGTCGTGGCTCAGCTCCGGACGAAAGTAGACGACAGCTTCCCCGCCCATGATGCCGTTCTTCGTACCTCCGAAAGAGAGTACATCGACCCCTAAGTCACGGGTGGCAGCGCGCAAGGTTTGGCCTAGAGCGGCGGCGGCGTTGGCGATACGCGCTCCATCCAAGTGCAGATACATCTCGTGCTGATGGGCGAAATTCGCTAGCGCGCGAATCTCCTCGGGCTGGTAAACCGTCCCATTCTCAGTGGATTGGGTGATCGAGATGACTTTGGGCTGCACGTGATGCTCGTCGCCGATGCCGTGGTAAGAGTGGCGAACAAGCTCGACGTCGATTTTGCCTTGTTCCGGCGTGATTGGAATCAGCTTGCAGCCGGTGAACCTTTCGGGTGCGCCACATTCGTCGGTGTAAATGTGCGCTGCGGCAGAACAAATCACAGCCTGGTAGGAGCGCGTCAAAGACTGCAAACTGAGCACGTTGGCGCCAGTGCCGTTGAAGACAAAAAAGACTTCGGCGTCAGGGCCGAAGTGCTCGCGGAATTTGCCGACCGCGCTCGCGGTGTATGGATCGGCTCCGTAGCCGACCACGTGCCCTTCATTGACCCGAACGATAGCCTTGAGGATCTCGGAATGGACGCCCGCGTTGTTGTCACTGGCGAAACTGCGCGAGGGTTTCATGACCCGACCAATTTAGCAGATTGAGCCCGTGAAATCAGGGTTAGGCACGTAATCCCAATTTGGGCCCTTCCGGGAAAAATCAAACGGATCTAGAGTCTTTTGCATCTTGCAACCCGGAAAAGACTCGGGTTACATTGGGGCCGAAAAAGGGGAACCGCGGTATGACTCTCATCGTGGGTATGGTCATTGTCGGGTTTGGGGTGGCGTGCTGGGCGGTTTGCTGGGAGGAGAGCCGCAACTTGCCGAAGTGTAAGAGACGGCAGAGAAAGACGGCCAGCGCTCGGATTGCCTAGATCCGTCCTCGCTGTTGAATCTCACAAGTGCAGCTCATCCGTTCTCGAGGGCTGCGTTCTACACTTTCCTCGTTGTTGAGACATCTCTAATTGGGCACGGTCGCCTGTGCGGCGCCCAGAACACGGCCTTGTCCGCTCTCCTGCAGGAAGGCGACGACGCGCAAGTTGTTGGGGGCCACGTCGCGGCCTAAGGTAAACGAAAGATCTTTGCCGAAGGGCTTGCCGCTTTCGGTAGTCCCTACAGTGCTTAAGCTGCGTACGACCGCTACGTGAGTTAAATGGCGTCCGGCATTTTCTCCGCGAGCCACTTGCGAATCGGCGTGGCTTAGGGCGACTACGAACACTACATCGGCCTTGTGCGATCCGGCGGGAAGGCTGTCGGCGTCGACGTGAGCGCGCAGTGTGCCGTCCTGTAGAGAGAGCGCGGGGATGTGAACTTGCACTTTGGGTTGAGCCTGAGACTTTTCGAAAGCCTCGCGCGCCTGCTTGTAGCTATTGCCGACAAACTCGCTGCTGCCGTCTACCACCATTTGTGGGGTATAGACGCTTTCGAGGTGGAATCGGTTGCCGTAATGATTCTGGCGCTCGGAGTAAGCCGCGGAAGAATACGGATCGGTCCAGCCGATGTGATTCCAGTAGTCCACGTGCTCGCTGAGCACGATGAGTTGCGCGCCCGCGAGGGGCTGCGCGTCGAGCTTTTGCAGAAGCTGGTCAGCGGGTGGACAGCTCGAGCAGCCTTCGGAAGTAAATAGCTCAACCAGAATGGGCTGGCCTGTGCCGCCGGAAGCCGCAGGGCCGGGTTTGTCATTGCTACGCGCGTCTAGCCAGATGCCGGCCGCAATCAACACGCCAAGGATTGGAATGGAAAACGTAGCTTTCATTAGCGCCTCAGCCAAATGCAATGGATCACGGGCTGCTTCAATGGATGCCGAAAAGAGGAGAAAGTTACGGCGAATGGCGGAGCCAGGTCTGGTTGAGCGATTACTCGGCGGAGCCGGTCTTGCTGACGCCGTCTCGTGCGGCGTGGCCTTCGTCGTGAGCGGTGGTCGAAACCGCGGGGATCGGGTCCGCGGCGGTGATGGTGTACTGATCGTACTCGATGATCAGGTCGGCGTGTCCGCCGATGCGAAGGTAGCTGGTGGTGCGGTTCTCAGCGGGAAGCCAGAAGTTGTCGACCTTCTTGTAGCGGTGGTGAACGTCGGTGTGCTTGATGAAGAACGAGGGATTCTGGGCGGGCTCGGCTTCGATTTTCGCGACGGCGAAGTCAGCGGCATCGACCCAGACCTTGCCGCGGTAAAGGAACTTGTTGCTGGTGCGCGGAGCAACTTTCAAGATGTAGTAGTTGCCCTCCGGCGTGTGGTCGGTGCCTACCAGCGAAAATTCGTAGTTCTTGGAGGTGAGCGCGTTGCGGCTTTGATCCTGCGCGGCTTCACGCTCGCTCTCGATCATTCGCTTGAAAACGTGGTCGATGATGAACTTCGAGCCGCTCTGCGAAACTACTTTAAATTCTTTGGTGGAGGGCGACTGGTAGCTGAGGGTGACCACCATTTCAGCGTCGTGATTGTTGGGGAACCCGCGATAGTGGAGCGCGTAGGTGCGGCTGCTTTCGAAGTGGTGGAGGGCGTTGTTACGAGCCTGATTACTGGCTTCGAGCTTATGTACGATCTGGTCGACGGTCAGCGCGGGAAGCGGAGTTGGAACAGGCGATTGGGCAAGAGCGGGGAAGGCAAGCACGAACAGCACGGGCAAGATCGGATTCAGTCGAAGATTCGATCCCACTCCCAGGGTCAAGCTGTAGCTCATTCCGGTTGCTCCTCAGTCGCGCCGGGTGTTTCCCACTCAAATAGCTTACGCCGGGTTGGTCAGCGCAGTGCGGCGACGGCGCGCACGAACTTTCTTGCCCGCTGGAATGCCGGTTCGCAAACCCCGTTCATATCCAGCGTACATATATTCGAAAACTTTGTCCCATGAGGTTGATAATGCATGCTGACGAGCGGCCATGCGCATGATGGCCAACTGGCCAGGGTTACGGGCGAGAGTCAGGACACGGTGAGTGATGTCTTCAAGCCCAGTCGTGATGAAGCCACTCTCCCCTTGCCGGACGATGTAACGTGGCCCGCCTTGATCGCTGACGACGGCGGGCACACCGGCGGAGAGAGCTTCCAGCACAACGTTGCCGTAGGTGTCGGTCATTGAGGGGAACACGAACACGTCCATGTTCGCATACGCGCGGCCCAGCGACTCCCCGGTGAGTACGCCCGTGAATTCGGCGTTCTGCAAATTGGAGCGGAGATAAGGCTCTTCGGCGCCTTGGCCAACTATTAGAAAGCGAAAATCGGTCAGACCCGCGCTGATTAATGCTTTTTCGAGATCCACAAGAAGACTGACGTTTGTTTCGACAGTGAGGCGGCCAACGAAGCCGATGGTGAACTGACTGTCGGTGCGATCACGGCGGGCGGGATCGAATTGCACGGTATCGACGCCACGTTCCATCAGGAAGCAGGGCTTGCGAATGCCCTTTTCGATAAGTTGGATGAGTTCCTGATTGGGCGCGTAGAGAATTTGTGCGATGTGGTAGAAGCGCAGGGTTACAGCGAGAGAGATTGCGCGGATGGAATGGCCGAGCGGTTGAGTAACCCGCCGGGGAAGCCAGGAAAGCGCGCCGACCGAGCGCTGCTGCGCATATTGATGCAGGTTCGTGTGCCAGGAAGCAGCGAGCGGAATTTTGAGACGGTGCGCGGCGAGGGTGCCGAGTAGACCTACGTCACTAGGGCCAGTGACGTGAATGATATCGGGATTGAAATCGTGAAGCCAGTGTTCGACTTGAGTCAGGTGGCGCAGAAAGAACGCGTCGAAATCGTGCTTTTTGTCGAGCGCGAAGGAGGAGAACTCTTTGCGCGGGAGCGCATGTCGGCCCTCGGCACTCGAGCACAAACGGTCGCTGTCGAAGCCGTGCACGACCAGAAACGGCAGCCCGCGGCGGCGAGCGAAGGCTTCAAACTGGCGACTGGTGTTCGCGACGCCGTCCACTTCGTGATAGGAGTCGGGGAAAAACGCGACACGAAGAGCGTCTTCGACGTGTACGGACGAAGTCATCGACCACCTCACTGACCTTGGCCGAGCGAGAATCGCAGCTCACGCTCGGGCTGGCCGAATGCCTTGTGTACCGCCCTTCGTACGGGGTCGGCGGTCAACAGGCGGAATCCGGCAAACGTGACATTGAGGAAGCCTGGGGTCTTCTCCCACAGAGTGCAGAGCGGGCGCAGAGCGCCCGTGCTGTCGGGATGGTAGGTCCGCTCGTCCCAGCGGCGCGAGCCGTCGGGAAAGTCGGGATATTCCTGAATGATGTCGATGAAAGTTTGCACCACACGCATGGCATGGGGCTCGGCGTATTGGGGCATGAGGAGAACGTGACTGACGTGCTTCTTGCGGATCTCATGCACGAACTCTGTAAAGCTTTCCGCGTTCGTGAGGTTGAGCACGGCGCCGGGCTCGCAACCGTGGCGGTCGCCGCCTCCAATGACGATTTGATTCCAGCCCTCGGCCAGGTGCAAAACGCGCTGATTCTCTTCCCAACTGCGCAGGCCGCCAAGCTCGAGTGCGTGGATGAACATGCCCAGATCAGCGAGGAAACCGCCGACGGTGTGTTCGTGGCGCTGGCGGCCAATGTGGGCGAGATCCCACATCGGGTGATTTAGCACGATGAGTACATCGGGCATCTCGTGCAGCATCAAGAGCAGAGCCGCCAACTCAGCCTCGTCTGGCTTGGCCGTGAAGGCCTTGAGTTGCGGCATGACGGCTTCGGCGCGAGCGCTGGGGAGATTGTGGATGCCGAGATGAAGGATCGTGTCGCGATAGGGCACGCTCCATTCAGTGGAAACCGGAATGCGGCGGGCTTCCGGGACTACGCGCAATAACATCGGAGCTTCAATGTTGTCGTGGTCCGTGATCGAAACCATGCTGGCGACATCGAGCTTTTGCTCGATCTGATCGCGCTCCAGTTGAAACGCGGCGAGAGCAGGCAGAGGCGGCGTCCAATGCGCGCGCTGGAAATCGAGGACGATGTCGGACTTACGCCGGGCTTCCCGGTCGAGCGAGGAGAGAAAGCCGCGCAGCCAGGGATGATAGTTCGCGTACTCCGCGATGAAGTAGAGACTCTCGCGGGAATGGTTGGTGTGCCCGTGTAGCGAAACAGCACTGCGGTACGAACAATGGGCTCGGGGTTCTTTCCACAAGTAGGTAACCTTGTGCTGCAAATCGCCTCCTCGGGACTGCCCGGACTTGAGGGATTCGGTCAAGGTTGAGTGTGTCGAAAAAACCTTAAAAGAAGATTACGTTCCAAACATTTTTCCATGAATTTGTTTTTCACACACTTTTAACCGGGCAGGTTGAGTGGGCTGCATAGAATTGTAAAGGTCATCCCGGTTTCCGTGCGCGAACGGCACCATTCTCGCCATCCCCAAGACCCGGCAGCCTCGCCGTGGCTGCACGATGTTCTGCTTGATCTGGTCTCTCATCCGGGCAAGGTTTTGCGCATGTGGAATTGGAAATCCGCGGCTCTGAGCATCATCCTGCGCGGTCCAATTTTCTTGATTGCCAGCGCTCGCCGCGGGTGGGAAGTTGCGATTGCGGCACTGATCACAGAGGCGGTCTTTTGCGCGGCGACAGCGGGCTTTTACGGCACACTCGTGCAGGCAGTGCGCAATGCCAGGCCGAAGTGGGCAACCGGTCTACTCATTACTTTTCTTATTCCTGCAGGCTTCCAGGGACTCGAATATGGAATGCACTGGCTGCGGGGAACGCCGCATCTGAAGGGGGCGGAGATCGCTTCCGTGATCACGAGCGCCTTGTCTGCGTTGTTCAACTGGTACGCGATGCGGCGAGGGGCGCTGCTGGTGGGCGGAGAGGGCGGCAACTTCGGCGGCGACATGCGGCGTATGCCTATGCTCATCTTCAATTTTGTAGCGAGCCCGGTGCGGTGCACAATCCGGCAATTGAAGCACCGAGAATTGACAGAGGATTGTCAGGGAACGCTGGCGGCGACCCGAGAGGAACCATGCTCCTGAAGACCCTGCATTTCACCAATGCATGGCATGAAACTTCAGGAGGGATTGCCACCTTTTATCGCGCGCTGATGGATGCGGCGAACCGGCGCGGGCACCGCATGCGACTGGTAGTGCCGGGGAGCAACGACCGCCTCGAGGAGCAGGCCCACACTGCCGGATTTACTACGTACGGGCCCCGAAGGCTCCGATGAATTCCGGGTATCGTATGATCTATCCGACAGAATTTCTGCTGCCAGGCGGCAAACTGCAGAAGATTCTGGCCGATGAAAAGCCAGACCTGATCGAGGTCTGCGACAAGTACACGCTGCATTATCTGGCTGGCCTGCTGCGAGAGAGGTTGCTGCGGGGCGTACCGTTCCGTCCGGCGGCCGTGGGCCTCAGCTGCGAGCGAATGGATGACAATTTTCGCAGCTACCTGCCCGGGGTTCCGCTGGGCGACCGCATCTCAGCGTTCTACATGCGGCGGCTGTATTTTCCCCTGTTCGACGATCACATTGCCAATTCGCGATACACGGCCGAGGAACTGCGGCAGGCTGGCGTTGAACAACTTACGCCTCGTTCGGTGTGGATTCGACCGATGGGGGTGGATTTCAGCCAGCTGTCTCCCGCACGCCGCAAACCGGAGTTGCGACGCCGGCTGCTCGCGAACTTCGAATTCGGTCCTGCAAGCGTGTTGCTGCTCTACGTCGGCAGGCTGGTTCCGGAGAAAAACCTGGGACTGTTGTTCGGACTGATGGAGCATTTCGCGCGGCTTCCGGAGAATCCATATCGCTTGCTCGTAGTAGGCGATGGGATGGAGCGGAATTTGTGGCAACGGCATGCAGAAAGAGGAGCGCCCGGGCAAGTGATGTTCATGGGACATATGCGGGACCGCGCGGCGCTAGCCGATCTTTATGCGAATGCGGATGTATTCGTGCATCCGAATCCGCGCGAGCCGTTTGGGATCGCACCACTGGAAGCGATGGCCTCGGGTCTGCCGATTGTGGTGCCAAACGAAGGTGGGGTACTGGCTTATGCCAACGATGAAAATGCCTGGACAGTGCCTCCGACCGTCAACGCCTTCGCGGGCGCAGTGGCCAATGCTGCCCGTGACGAACGAGCACGCGAAGAGAAAACATGCAGAGCTTTACGGACCGCCGAGCGTTACCGGTGGGAGAATGTGGCTGGAGAATTTCTGGATCTGTACGTAGAGTTTTGCCGGACGTGGCAAGGCCAGGAACCCGTGCTGCTGCCAGACATTTCATCGTCTGTATCGTCGGGGGCGCAAAAGCGGGTGTTGCATCTGGCGTCGGTGGCCGCGAAGTGGGCTTATAACCTCGGAACTGGACGCCGCAGGAAACCAGGCGTCAGCGAGTTGGAAAGTGGCGAGAGCCTCCCTCCCACGGAGAGGATGCCAAGCAGTCACTTGTCACATGGGTAAGTTCGAACGAAGATTCGAACGAACCTTCTTTTGGGAAGGGCAGGGGCCATTCCGATGAGTACGAGCGCATTGACAGAAGGCATTGGTTTCGTCGCGGCGGCCTGCACCACGCTGGCTTTCGTTCCGCAGTTGGTCAAGATTCGCAAGCAGGGTGGGCGCGATCTTTCGTACGTGATGCTTTCCATTTACCTGATCGGGCTGGGCTTGTGGCTGGCGTATGGCGTGCGCTTGCACGCTCCGGCGGTAATCGCAGCGAATGCGGCTGGAATCCTTCTGGTGGGAGCCGCCCTGGCGCTGAAGCGCGAAGCCGAATTGCCACAACCGATGCCACCCGTGGTGTACCGGGAGGAGTTTGTCTGCGACAACCCGCTGGGATTGTTTCCGGCTTATGCAGCGGAGGTCGAGCCGAAGAAGTTGCACGCCTCTGCACACTACGCCTCGCGTTGATTCTGCCGCTGTAACCACCTCCTTATTCTTTCCTGGGGGCTTGCGTACCATTCGGCGGGCATCATCCGGGGACGAAACCTGGCCAAGATGCTGCGTTACCACAGGCCCTAGGCGCATCGGCGCTAGATTTTGGTGAAGGTGGCTCGCGAAAGCGAGCCACTTTTGTTTTGGGGGAAGGAGGGTAGAAACTGACAAAAACTGTCAGGAGGTCTCGGAATCTGACACTGCGCCCCGGACTACAGAACGCGAACTGATGGCCCGAAGGTAACTGTTGTTATTGATTCGCCTAGACTTAATCAATGGCCCGTTGGAGTCTGCCGATAGGGTAAGTGTGGCGCTCAAGCTGCGAGTAAGCATGACGGATTTCAAAGAGACCAGGCAGGCGAAAGACTCCGATATGAGTAGCTCCCAATTTGGCCGCCCCACCAAGATGCCAGCTCTGCCACCGGATATGTCCCCGTTGGAGCACCTGATTGATCAGGATGTAACGCCGAAGCAGGTGTGCGGCGTGCTGGCCAAGCTTTTCAACGTACAGCAAACCGAAGTCGCTCTCCTGAGGCTGGATCGAGGGCTGTTGAGGTTTGTGTTCCCCGATGAGTTGAAGACCGCGGGATCGATTCCGATTTCGAGCAGCTCAATCGCAGCCCATACGGCGATGAGCAAGAAGTCCGAAATCTTCAACAACTTCGCTCGCGTAAAGCATGCGAGCATTTTCGAGACCGTAAAACTTGGAAGCACCGAGGGTGTGGATACGAGTGAGCCCTTGCCAATTCAAAAGCTGATGTCGGCACCGGTGATCGATGAGTCGGCAAAAGTTCTGGGCGTGATCCAGATTTCGCGGAAAGGTTCCGATCCTGCGTATTGTGGTTCAGATTTCAGCCGGGAAGATTTGCATGAGTTGGAACTGGCGGCCGGGATCCTAGCGACTTCGACAGTGATGAATGAGAGCTAGGACGAGAGAGCTTGCAGGACGGGGTTTTTGGGAGGAGAATCAGAACGGGTGGGGGACAGGTCCCTTCGTGTCTGCGCCTCACAAATAAATGTTTTCTTGGCCTCGGTAGTTGTGAATAATGGCGGTGTTGAAGCCGAGGAAGGTCCTGTAGTGAGAACGGACGAGACCACCGAGATGTTCGCACCGCATCCGAACCTGTCGGATGACGTGAACCGCAAGATCGTGCAGTCCGAGGTGGAAGGCGGCGTTTTTCTTTCGAACCTTCGTCCGCGCACCGTATTACAAATCCAGACTTGCCATCATTGCTATACCGCGGTTTTGCTGCGGGATAATCTCATGCTGCTGTGGGGACACCCGGAAATTTGTCCGCGGCCGGTGACGGTTGCGATTTCCGGATCCACCTGGGGCGGGACAATGCTAAAGACGCGGTTTCTTGGTCGGGGAATGCGGCTGGAGTTCCATCATCCTTCGTATCGAACTCCGATCGTGACGTCTCCCATTCGGGAGATCGTGGAGCGGGTGCAGACTCTGGTCGGACCCAGCTTGGCGCACGCATCGATCTAGGCACAGCCCCAACGCTTTCACATTGATGGCCGTCGAGTTTCTTCCTCATAATTTCCTTCCTTTTCATTCCCCTCCGCTCGTCCAGAAACTTGGCCGCAATTTGGACCTGCTTGCGCGCGCGTTATATGCTCTCGGGGTGCAGAGCTCGCCGCTGCGATCACCCAGCGCAGGCCTTTTCTTAGGACTCATCGTCACACTTGCGGCGGTGGTCGCATATTCGTGGTACACGACCCAGCAGATTTCTGGATTGCGCGCGCTGCAGAACAATCTCTCCGACCGGAACCGCAAAGACTCGCTGCAGTTGCTGCGCATTCAGAATGATCTGAACTCGTTGGCGTTGGGCATGCGGGACATGCTCGACAATGATGAGCCTTATCCGCTGACGGCATGGACAGCGCAGTTTCAGCGGATTCGCTCCGATCTAGACGACGCTTTGCGGACTGAGGAACAGTTCGCAGCGGCGCACCGGACTCCTGAACAGCAACAATTTCTCGCAACCTCGTTGGCGCAATTCTGGGACGCGGTGGATCGAACGTTTGCGTTGGCGGCCAATGGGAAAGCCGACGAGGCGCGCACGCAGATCCGGCTCTCGCTACAGGCGCGGCAGGCCGCGCTCAGCACCGCGGTGGCGCGGTTACTGGTTGAGAACAACGTGAGCGAGGAGCAGGCCGATCAGCAGATTCGGCAGATTTACAACCGCGTACAGCGGCAGGTTTATTTGTTTCTCGGGCTGACTCTGACGGCGATTTTGCTGACCAGCCTGTATTTGATCCACACTAACCGGCGGCTGTTTGCGCAGATGGCGGCGCTCTCGGAACAACGCAGCGAACTGGCGCAGAAGTTGATCGCAACCCAGGAATCGACGCTGCAATACATCTCGCGGGAATTGCATGACGAGTTCGGACAAATTCTGACAGCGGTCGGGTCGATGCTTGGGAGGGCGGAGAAGCATACGCCGGAGGACTCGCCGATACGCACTGAGTTGAAAGAGGTCCGTGCCATCACGCAGAAGACGCTCGACAATGTGCGCAGTCTGTCACAGGCGCTGCACCCGGTGATGCTCGAGGAAGCTGGGCTGGAGAGCACGGTCGATTGGTACGTGGTGACGGTGGAAAGGCAGACCGGACTTCACATATCCTACGAAAAATCAGGAACGCCGTTTGCATTGAACACGAATGCCGCGATCCACGTGTACCGGGTGCTGCAAGAGGCGCTGAACAATGCCGCGCGTCATTCCGGCGCGCAGAATGCTGAGGTGCGATTGCGTTATCTTGCAGACCGGCTTGAGTTAGACGTTGAGGACCATGGGAAAGGCTTGGCGAATGAAAGTTCGCGTAATGGGATTGGTTTGGTGGCAATGCGAGAGCGAGCGGAACTGCTGGGCGGGGCGATCGAGTTCACGCAACCTGCCGAGGGCGGAACGCGAGTGAGCTTGCGGGTGCCGCGAGAGAGTGCGGAGTCGAATGTCTGAGAAGATTTCTATTTTGCTGGTTGATGATCACAGCCTCGTACGGCAGGGCTTCCGGCGGATCCTTGAAGACGAGCCGGATTTGCGGGTGGTGGGGGAGGCAGGTGACGGCAACGAAGCGGTGAAACTGGCGCGCGAACTGAAGCCCACGGTGATTGTAATGGATTGCGCGCTTCCAGGAGCCAGCGGATTGATCGCGACACGCAAGATTCTGGAATCGGCACCGGAGCAGGTGATCCTGATGCTCAGCATGCACTCGGAGGAAACCTGGGTGCGGCAAGCTCTGGATGCCGGGGCTCGCGGCTACATTCTGAAAAACGCGGTTGATTTGGAATTGCCGGCGGCGATTCGGAAGGTGGCTGCCGGAGAAATCGTGCTCGATCCGCAAGTATCGCGGCCGGCCGCGCTGAAAGGCGAGCGCAATGCCGGGTTGACCACGCGCGAGCTTGAAATCCTGCAGTTCATTGTCGATGGCAAGTCGAACAAAGAGATCGCCGACGTTTTGAAGTTGAGCGTCAACACGATTGCCGTGCACCGGGCGAACATTATGGATGCGCTCGGCATCCATAAAACCGCGGAGTTAGTCGTGTATGCGATTCGCAATGGCCTGGTGAATCTTCCGTGAACCGGCGGTTTTTCCTGGCAGGTATGGGGACGGCATCGCTAGCGGCGATGGCGCGCCGAACCTTTGGCGCAGCGTCTGATATGGGCATCGGTTTTCGGCTGACTGACTTCACTGCGAACGCCGGAATCCACTTTCAGCACAATAGCGGGGCATATGGCGGCAAGCTGCTGCCCGAGACCCTGGGCTCCGGCTGCGCGTTTCTCGACTACGACGCCGACGGCTGGCAGGACATTCTGCTGGTGAATGCGATGGACTGGCCCGGCCACAAGAAGCAGCGCAGCACGCTGCGCCTGCTACGCAACAATCGTAACGGAACCTTCAGTGACGTCACGCGCGCGGCTGGTCTTGATATCGAGATGTATGGCATGGGCGTGGCCGTCGGCGATTACAACAACGACGGATTCCCCGACATCCTGATCACGTGCGTGGGGCAGAACCGGCTCTTCCGGAATACTGGCAAAGGGACCTTTGTAGACGTGACGCAGAAGAGCGGGTTGGGTGGCCGGCAGGCTCTGAGTACCTCCGCGGTGTGGTTTGATTTCGATCGCGACGGCAGACTCGATCTCTTCGTCTGCAACTACGTGAAGTGGACCGAGGCGCATGACGTTTTCTGCAGTCTCGACGGTAAACACAAATCGTATTGCACGCCCGAAGCGTATCGCGGAGAAACGTGCTGGCTGTTTCACAATCGAGGCGATGGCACGTTCGAGGACGTGACGGCGCAGAGCGGCGTCTTTGACAGCAGTTCGAAGTCGCTGGGTGTGGCGATGTTCGACTATGGCCGCGACGGCTGGCCCGACCTGCTGGTTGCGAATGACACACAGCCCAACAAGCTCTACCACAACCTGAAGAATGGAACGTTCAAGGACGTTGGCGTTGAAGTTGGAATTGCCTTTAGCGCGGAGGGCAAGGCGCGCGCCGGAATGGGCCTCGACACGGGAGACTTTCGAAACTCCGGGCTGGAAGGGATTGCCATTACGAACTTCGACAACGAGATGGTGGGCTTGTACCAGGGCCTGAAGAACGGAAGCTTTGAAGACGTCGCGCTCCCGTTAGGTGTCGGGATGGCCTCCAAGAACAGCCTGGGATTCGGATGTGTGTTTGCGGATTTGAATCTGGATGGGGCGCTGGACCTGATCATTGCCAACGGTCACATCGACGAAACGGTGCGCAACATTCGGGGGAACGTGGGATATGCGCAGCCGCCGCAGCTTTTTCTCAATAACGGCAAAGGAATGTTTCGAGACGTTGCGCCAGAGGCCGGAGAGGCGTTTGCGCAGCCGAAAGTTGGCCGTGGTCTTGCCGTTGGAGATTTCGATCGAGACGGAGACTTAGATGTACTCATCACCTCAAACAACGGACCGGCCTATCTGTACCGCAATGACCAAACGACTGGGAACCGCAGTATTCGTTTTCGGCTGATCGGGCACAAATCGAATCGCGATGCGATCGGAGCGACGGTGCAAATTGAAGCAGGTGGAGTCACGCAGTCGCGCCTAGTGCGGGGCGGATCAAGTTATCTTTCGCAATCGGAGTTGCCGGTCACGTTCGGGCTGGGAAAACTGGACCAAGTTGATCGTGTGGTCATCGAGTGGCCGAGCGGGCATAGTGAGGAATTCAAGAAGCTTTCTGCCGGAAAAACCTATGAATGCAGTGAATCTGCGGGCATTCAGCCACTGCCCGGCTACTAGTATTTTTAGAGTATTGTTCGTTTTTTCATTCCACTCTAAAGTTCACTCACTTCATAAGTCCTCATCAACGCCCCACGCCGGCGTACTTGAGGCGCCCTAGAACCGGCAGCCGGACACTGCCGGTGCAATCATACGATCCCCAGCCCGCCGCAAGGTTGGCTGGGGTTTTCTAAATTAGGGGTCGGGGTCGTCTGCACTCACTTCGTATTCGGGGTTTATCAAAATGAAGCTGCTTTCCACTGCCGTACGCTGCGCACTTCCCATCCTGTTGGTCGCCGCGGTCTGGGCCGCTGCTCCTAAACCTACGAACGCCACGGTAAAAGGCTATGTTCTCGATTCCGCTTGCGCCTTCACAAAGGGTCTCGAGAAACCGATCAGCGCAGGCTGCGCCACTGCTTGCGCAAAGGCCGGTTCGCCGCTAGTGATCCTCACCGACGATGGCACGATTTACTGGCCGATCGCCGACACCACTCCGTCTACCGGCCAGAACGAAAAGCTGATGCCTTTCGCCGGGCAGAAGGTAACGGCCAGCGGCAAGGTGTACGAGCGTAGTGGCTCCAAGGCGCTCGTGATCGAGAAGATCGAAGCCGTCGCTTCGAAATAGCACTCAGAAATCTCTAAACAATTTGCGCGGGAGAGTGGGGAAGATGCGCTGCCTCAGAAGCTTGATCTGCGTCTTGGTGGTGGTGTCGGTTGGTTTGACCGCGGTTGCTCAGCAAATCACTGCCAGCATTCGAGGAAATATCTCTGATCCCAGTGGCGCCGTAGTCCAGGCAGCGACTGTGACGGCCAGGCAAGCCGAGACCGGCCTTGTCCGAACCGTGACCTCTGCTCGCGACGGCAGCTATCTCCTGGTGGAGTTGCCCGTCGGCCACTACACGCTGGAAGTAGCGGCGAAGAGCTTTCAGAAGTACAGGCAAGAGGGCATCACGCTCGACGTGAATCAGACGGCGACGATTCCCGTTCGCCTGACGGTTGGTGCTGAGACCCAGCAGGTTGAAGTTACTGCCGACGCGCAACTCATCCAGACGACCACCAGCAGTCTTGGATTGGTCGTGACCGAGGACGAACTGCTGAACCTGCCCCTCGACGGGCGCAATTTCTCGCAGCTCGGATTACTGCAGCCTGGTGTTGTACCTCTCACTGCCGGCCTCAAGCAAGCCGGGGGATCGCTGCGCGACGGGCAGGCTTACGCGGTCAACGGGCAGCGCCCGGAATCGAATAACTTCCTCATCGACGGCGCCAACAACGTCAACTCGGTGGACGCCGGATTCGTATTGAA
>Ga0210406_10004460_pt1 | contig 14992 bp, 11 predicted proteins | sample IncBWC30MmetaG_FD_155454 | JGI IMG/M metagenome (GOLD analysis project Ga0210406, IMG submission 155454) | Forest soil microbial communities from Barre Woods Harvard Forest LTER site, Petersham, Massachusetts, United States - Inc-BW-C-30-M | ecosystem: Environmental > Terrestrial > Soil >... | reverse complement strand
CGTCGCGCCAAGCGCGCCGGATCCGCCTGTCCGCTGAGTGACCATGAGCGCAAGTGCGACCGCGACGAACGGCGTAAGGTTCTCGACATAGTTCACCAGGGCCCGCGTGGCTCGGCCGAACAGTAAGCCGCTCGCCGCGGCAGGCTTGTCGCGCGAAGTAAACAAATACCCGAACGGCAGCTCGATGTTGCCGACGGTGGCCTGAACAAGGACATGGACCAACCACAACGCCACGCTCAATTCGAGACACGTCAACTCGCTCATGGCATCCTCCCCGGTGGCCCTCCATGGGGCCTTCCTCAGAGGTCTAGCACGAGCCGCGCCGGGTCTTCGAGCGCCTCCTTGACGCGGACAAGGAAGGTCACTGCCTCCCTGCCGTCGACGATGCGATGGTCGTAGCTCAAAGCCAGATACATCATCGGTCGGATTTCGACCTTGCCGCCGACGGCGATCGGCCGTTCCTGGATCTTGTGCATGCCCAGAATGCCCGACTGCGGCGCATTGAGAATGGGCGTCGACATTAGCGAGCCATAGATGCCGCCGTTGGTGATGGTGAACGTCCCGCCCTGCAACTCTTCGAGCGTGAGCTGGCCGTCGCGGGCGCGCTTGCCGAGCGCAGCGATTGTCTTCTCAACCTCGGCGATCGAGAGCTTGTCCGCGTCGCGCACCACCGGCACGATGAGGCCCTTATCGGTGCCGACGGCGATGCCGATGTGGTAGTAATTCTTGTAGACAAGGTCCGCGCCATCGATTTCGGCGTTGACGGCGGGAATCTCCTTCAGCGCCTGAACACACGCTTTGACGAAAAAGCCCATGAAGCCGAGCTTGGCGGCATGCTTTTTCTCGAAGGCGTCTTTGTAGCGTGAGCGCAACGCCATCACTTCGCTCATGTCGACTTCGTTGAAGGTCGTGAGCATCGCCGCGGTATTTTGCGCGTCCTTGAGGCGCCGAGCGATCGTCTGACGCAGCTTGGTCATGCGCACGCGCTCTTCGCGAGCGCCGTCATCTGGCGTCGTCGTCCGCGCTGCGGGCGCCGGAGCCGGAGGTGAAGCCGGAAGCGGCGCGGCTGCCGGCGCCTGAAGCGGCGCAGGGACGACCACCGGCACTGGCGCTTGGGCCGCCGCAACAGCGGCGAGCACGTCGCCTTTCAGCACCTGACCCCGCTTGCCGCTACCGGTGATTGAGGCAAGATCGATCTTGTCCTCGGCGGCGATCTTGGCCGCAGCTGGCGCAGGCGGCATCGCAGTCCCGGCGGCGGGCGAAAACGGCGTCGCAGTCGCAGCGGCAGGCACCGACTCAGGCGCGAGCTTTGCCGCCGCAGCTGGAGCCCGCGCTGGCGCCGGGGTCGCCGCGCCGGCCGCGACCTGGCCGAGCAGGGCGCCGATCGCGACCGTTTGACCGGTCTCGGCGACAATCTCGCTTAAGACCCCTGGACTCGGTGCATTGACCTCAAGCGTCACCTTGTCGGTTTCAAGCTCCACAAGCGGCTCGTCGGCCTGCACGGGCTCGCCGGCCTTTTTGAACCATTTGCCGACAGTCGCTTCGGTGATCGATTCGCCTAACGTCGGAACACGGATCTCAATCGCCATTTCGATCGCGCCGTGAGGCGCCCTTCTCTAATCCTTACGGAGATATGGAAGTGATGGGCGCGAGAGGCTGGCTGGGACGCACCGCGATCCCCAGCATGCGCCAGTTTTCATAAACAAAGCCACGGCCAGCGGTGATGGCTGGATCGGCCTCCAACATCGCCTCGAGCGCCGCCTCGGAAACCGCTTCGATGATCGCGACGCCATAGCCGCCGCTCGGGTCGGCGACCGGCCCCATTGCGATCACCACGCCGGTCTCGACTTGGGGCGTCCAATATTCGCGGTGGGCGCGCATGAGCTGGGCTTCGTCCGACGTCATATCCGAGATGAACGTCGGCCGGGGCGGCCTCAGCTTGCAAAAGTAATGAGGCATGTCGAGCTGGCTTCGTTCAGGCCAGGCATTCGTCGATGAAGGCCTTGAGCTGCGCCAGATGTTTCGACATGAGACCAGTCGCGGTCGCGGCCGAGGCAGCCCGTCCGGCATAGCGCGCGCGCTTCGACTTGCCGCCGAGCTGGCCGAGCACCCATTCGAGATAGGGCTCCACGAAGCTCCAGGCGCCCATGTTCTTGGGCTCCTCCTGACACCAGACCACCTCCGCTTTCTTGAAACGGGAGAGCTCCTTCAGCAGCGCTTTAATAGGGAAAGGATAAAGCTGCTCCACCCTGAGCAGGTAGACGTCGTCGATACCGCGCTTCTCGCGCTCATCGTAGAGATCGTAGTAGACCTTGCCCGAGCAGACGACAACGCGGCGAATCTTGTCGTCCTTGGCGAGCTTGATCTTTTCGCCCTTATGCGTCTCCGCGTGATCCCACAACAAGCGGTGAAAGCTCGTTCCCGGTCCGAAGGCTTCCAGGTTGGAGACAGCGCGCTTGTTGCGCAGCATCGACTTCGGCGTCATCGCAATCAGCGGCTTGCGGAACTCGCGTTTGAGCTGGCGCCTCAGCGCGTGGAAGAAATTTGCCGGCGTCGTGCAGACGACGACCTGCATATTGTCTTCGGCGCAAAGCTGGAGATAGCGCTCGAGGCGAGCCGATGAATGCTCCGGCCCCTGGCCCTCGTAACCATGCGGCAGCAGGCACACGAGACCCGACATGCGGAGCCACTTCTTTTCGCCGCCTGAGATGAACTGGTCGAACACGACCTGGGCGCCGTTGGCGAAGTCGCCGAACTGCGCCTCCCATAAAACGAGCGCGTTCGGCTCGGCGAGCGAATAGCCGTACTCGAAGCCGAGCACCGCCTCTTCCGACAGCATCGAGTTGATGACTTCGTAGCGCGCCTGCCCGTCGCGAATGTGGTTCAGCGGGATGTATCTCGCTTCGGTCTCTTGATCGATCAGCACCGAATGGCGCTGCGAGAACGTGCCCCGCTCGCTGTCCTGGCCGGACAGGCGAACCGGAAAGCCCTCGTCCAGAAGCGTGCCGAAGGCGAGCGCCTCGGCGGTCGACCAGTCGATCCCCTCGCCGACCTTGATTGTCGTGCGGCGGTTTTCGAGAAAGCGAGCAATGGTTTTATGAATGTTGAAGCCTTCAGGCGGCACTGTGATACGCTCGCCGAGCGCCTGTAGTCGATCGAGACTGACGCCGGTCTTGCCTCGGCGATCGTCGTCGGCGATCTCCCGCGCCGCCTTGACGCCCGCCCAGCGGCCGTCCAGCCAATCGGCCTTGTTGGCGGCATAGGATTGGGCGGCCTCGAATTCCGCCTCCAGCCGTTGCCGCCAGTCCGAGCGCATCTTATCGACCTCGCCCTGGGTGACGACGCCTTCAGCGATAAGTTTATCGGCGTAGATCTGCTGCGTCGTCGGGTGCGAGCGGATGAGTCGATACATGATCGGCTGAGTGAACGAGGGCTCGTCGCCTTCGTTGTGGCCGAACCGCCGATAACAGAACATGTCGATGACGACCGGTTTGTGGAACTTCTGCCGGTATTCGGTCGCCACCTTGGCGCAGAACACGACCGCCTCCGGATCATCGCCGTTGACGTGAAAAATTGGCGCCTCGACCAGCTTGGCGACATCCGACGGATAGGGCGAGGAGCGCGAATAGCGCGGATAGGTGGTGAAGCCGATCTGATTGTTGACGATGAAATGCAGCGAGCCGCCGGTCCTGTGGCCGCGCAGGCCCGACAGGCCGAAGCATTCGGCCACCACGCCTTGTCCGGCAAAAGCGGCGTCGCCGTGGATGAGGAGCGGCAGAGCTTTCGATCGCTCAATTCCGTCGTTGAGCTGGTCCTGCTTGGCGCGCACCTTGCCGAGCACGACCGGATCGACAATCTCAAGGTGAGACGGATTGGCGCTCAGCGAGAGATGAACAGTGTTGCCGTCGAATTCACGGTCTGAAGACGCGCCGAGGTGATATTTGACGTCGCCTGAGCCCTCGATTTCATCGGGCGAAGCCGAACCGCCCTTGAACTCGTGGAAGATGACGCGGTGTGGCTTGCCCATCACCTGGCTCAGCACATTGAGCCGGCCACGATGGGCCATGCCGAGAGCGATCTCCTTCAAGCCGAGCTGGCCGCCACGCTTGATGATCTGCTCAAGCGCCGGAACCATCGCCTCCGCGCCGTCGAGCCCGAAGCGCTTGGCGCCAGTAAATTTGACGTCGAAGAAATTCTCGAAGCCCTCTGTTTCGATTAACTTGCCAAGGATCGCGCGCTTGCCCTCCCGCGTGAACTGGATTTCCTTGTCAGGCCCCTCGACGCGCTCCTGAATCCAAGCCTTCTCGGCGGGATCAGAAATATGGACGAATTCGAAACCGATGGTCCCGCAATAGGTCCGCCGCAGGATCGCAAGCATTTCGCGCACGGTCGCGTATTCGAGCCCGAGCACATGATCGATGAAGATCTTGCGGTCGTAGTCGGACTCCTGGAACCCGTAGGTTGAGGGATGGAGCTCCTCGTGGTCCCTCTGCTGTTCAAGGCCAAGCGGATCGAGATTGGCGTAGAGGTGGCCGCGCATGCGATAGGCGCGGATCATCATGAGCGCGCGGACGGAATCGCGCGTCGCCCGGCGAATGTCGTCGTCGCTCGGCGCCGCTTTTGGCCCGGCCTCCTCCGCCTTGGCCCGCAGCTTCTCGGCGACCGCCTTTTCCGTCGCCGGCCAATCGCCGTCCAGCGCGTTGATGAGATCCCCCTTGGGGGTCGCCGGCCAATTGGGTTTGCGCCATGACGCGCCGCGCTCGGCTTTGGCTACGCTTGCCGGATCATCGCCGAGCGCAGCAAAGAATTGCCGCCAGCCGGGTTCGACCGATTGTGGGTCTTTCTCGTATTGCGCCTGCAACGCTTCGATGTAGGCGCTGTTGGCCCCATACAGAAACGAGGTTTGCAGCAGCGCTTGATTAACGTCCTGACGAGCCACCGAGCGGACTCCCTTAGTTGCCGTGCAAAAGATCGACCAGTGTCTTGCCGAGCCGAGCAGGAGAGGGCGAGACGCGGACGCCGGCCGCTTCCATCGCCGCAATCTTATCCTCGGCGCCCCCTTTGCCTCCAGCGATGATCGCGCCTGCATGCCCCATGCGCCGCCCGGAGGGAGCGGTGCGTCCGGCGATGAAGGCGACAACCGGCTTTGAGCGGCCGCGCTTGGCCTCGTCCTTCAGAAACTCGGCAGCGTCCTCTTCGGCCTGGCCACCGATTTCCCCAATCATCACGATCGACTGGGTCTTGGGATCGGCCATAAACATGGCGAGCACATCGACAAATTCCAAGCCCTTGATCGGGTCGCCACCAATCCCGACGGCTGTCGTCTGCCCCAGACCTTCGCGCGTCGTTTGAAACACCGCCTCGTAGGTCAGCGTGCCCGAACGCGAGACGACCCCGACGCTGCCGCGCGTAAAGATGGTGCCCGGCATGATGCCGATCTTGCATTCGCCCGCAGTCATGATTCCGGGACAATTCGGGCCGATCAGGGTCGACTTCGAGCCTTGCAGCGCCCGTTTGACACGCGCCATGTCAAGGACCGGAATGCCTTCGGTGATGCAGACGATGAGCGGCGTCTCGGCGTCGATTGCTTCGCAGATCGCGTCTGCAGCGCCGCCCGGCGGCACGTAGACCACGCTGGCGTCGGCGCCGGTTTTCTCCCGCGCTTCGGCGACTGTGTTGAAGACCGGCAGCCCGAGATGGATCGAGCCGCCCTTGCCGGGTGAGACGCCGCCCACAAGCTTCGTGCCGTAAGCCATCGCCTGCTCGGAATGGAACGTGCCGTTCTTGCCGGTAAAGCCTTGGGTGATGACCTTTGTGTTGGCGTCGACGAGGATGGACATGAGAGGCTTTCGGCCGTTGGCGGTTCAATTCGATCGAAAAGGATTTTTGCAGCGCGCGCGCAGAAATGTCTCAGCGAGATTAAACATTTGGCTATGAAGAACGCCCGCGAGGGCGGGGTTGTTCATCCAAGCCCCGACGCACAACAATTATATGTGTAACCACGCACAAATTCCATCGTTTTAGCGGATCCAGCGAGATGTTCCTCATCACGGACCTAAAGCCGGTCGAGTTCGCGCACCGTCAACGCACTCGCCGCGTCCCCGGTATTGAGCGTCGTGCTTGGCTCGAACATCAAAACGACAGGCTCCGGCGAAAGCGACCGAGGCCGGTGTTCGACCCCGCGCGGGACCACGACAAAATCACCTTCGCCCATTTCTGAGACACCATCGCGAAAATCAATCGCGATACGTCCGCGCAGCACGAAGAAAGCCTCGTCTTCGCCCTCGTGCGCGTGCCAATCGAACTCGGCGCCGAACTTCGCCACCTTGACTTGGCTGTCGTTGACATCACCGACGATAAACGGGTGAAAGACTTCCTTAACCTTCCGGTCGACCGCCTCGAGAACGTTGATTTTGGATGGGGGCATCGGCCTGTCTCCCTCGTTGCGAGATGCGCGTGCGTGTTTAGACTCTCGCTCTCACCGCGTTCACGATCTTGTGCGCCGCATCGTCGAGGTCGTCCGCCGGAATCACGTCGAGTCCAGAGTCGCGGAGGATTTTCTTGCCGAGGTCGACGTTGGTGCCCTCGAGGCGCACGACCAGCGGAACCTTAAGGCCCACTTCCTTCACCGCCGCAATCACGCCCTCGGCGATGATGTCGCAGCGCATAATACCGCCAAAAATGTTGACCAGAATGCCCTTCACGTTCCGATCAGCGGTGATGATCTTGAACGCCGCGGCGACCTTGTCCTTGGAGGCGCCGCCGCCGACATCGAGGAAGTTCGCCGGACTTTCCCCATACAGCTTGATGATGTCCATCGTGGCCATGGCAAGCCCGGCGCCATTGACCATGCAACCGATCGAGCCCTCGAGCGTGACATAGTTAAGATCGTGCTTGGAGGCCTCGATCTCCTTCGCGTCCTCCTCGCTCTCGTCGCGCAACGCGGCAATGTCTGGGTGGCGGTAAAGCGCATTGTCGTCGAACGACACTTTGGCGTCGAGGACGCGCAATTGGCCGTTCGACAGCACGATCAGCGGGTTTATTTCCAGCATTGACATGTCTTTCGCCAGGAAGGCGGCGTAGAGCTTGGCGATGAGGCTCTCCGTCTGCTTGGCGAGATCATCCGTAAGCTCGAGTGCGCGGGCCGCAGCGCGCCCGTGATGAGGCATGATCCCGGTCGCCGGATCCACAGTGAAGCTGTGGATCTTTTCCGGCGTATTGTGAACAACATCCTCGATGTTGACCCCGCCTTCGGTCGAGAGGACGAAGGCGACTCGGCTCTTCTGCCGGTCGACCAGCGCCGAAAGATAGAGCTCCCTGTCGATCGTAGCGCCGTCCTCGATGTACAGGCGATTGACTTGCTTACCGTGAGGGCCCGTTTGCGCCGTCACCAGCGTCGCGCCCAGCATCTGCGTCGCGAATGTCTGGACCTCGTCGACCGAGCGAGCGAGTCGCACGCCTCCTTTGTCCCCTGCCGCGGGCTCCTTGAAGCGGCCTTTGCCACGCCCGCCAGCATGGATCTGGCTCTTCACCACCCAAAGCGGCCCGGCGAGTTTCCTGGCGCCGTCCACCGCCTCTTCCGGCGTGAAGGCGGGAAAGCCGGAGGCGATCGGGACGCCGAACGCCCTCAGCACCGCCTTGGCCTGATATTCGTGGATGTTCATGGCGGCGAATACCTCAAAGAAAAGAACGCCCGCCGGGAGCGGGCGCTCAGGGCGATCAGGCTGCGAGGGCGGGATTGATCGCCTTGCAGGCCTCCATCAGGGCGTGGACCGAGGCGACCGACTTGGCGAACATGGCCTTTTCGCTCTCGTCGAACGTGATCTCGATGATGCGCTCGACGCCGTTCGCGCCGATCACCACCGGCACGCCCACATAGGTGTTGTGCACGCCATACTGTCCGCTCAGATGCGCCGCGCAGGGCAGGACGCGGCGCTGATCCTTGAGATAGGCCTCGGCCATGGAGATTGCTGAAGCGGCCGGCGCGTAGAAGGCCGAGCCGGTCTTCAACAGATTGACAATCTCGCCGCCGCCTTTGCGAGTGCGTTCGACGATGGCGTCGACTCTTTCCTGCGTTGTCCAACCCATCTTGATAAGGTCTGGCAACGGGATGCCGGCCACGGTCGAGTAGCGGGCGGACGGCACCATTTCGTCGCCGTGTCCGCCGAGGACAAAGCCGGTCACATCCTCGGGCGACACGTTGAATTCCTCCGAGAGGAAATAGCGGAAGCGTGCCGAATCCAGTACGCCCGCCATCCCCACGATTTTCTTGGTCGGCAGGCCACAGGATTTCTGCAGCGCCCACACCATGGCATCGAGGGGATTGGTGATGCAGATAACGAAAGCGTGCTTCGCGTGCTCCCGGATCCCCGCGCCGACCGCGTCCATCACCTTGAGATTGATGCCCAGCAGGTCGTCGCGGCTCATGCCGGGCTTGCGCGGAACTCCGGCGGTGACAATGACCACGTCGGCGCCGGCGATCGCGGAATAGTCGCTCGCACCGGCCAGTCGCGCGTTGACGTTCTCAACCGGGGTCGATTCGGCCAAATCCAGCGCCTTCCCCTGTGGCACGCCGTCGATGATATCGAAAAGGACGATGTCGCCCAGCTCTTTCAGGGCCGCCAGGAGGGCCAATGTTCCGCCAATCTGCCCGGCCCCGATCAAAGCTATCTTCTTGCGCGCCATAGGATCTTTTCTTCCGCATTACGTGACCGCCATGCTCTGTCTCGCGGCGGTCGCTTCGCCGGTGCTATCGACCTATCGACGCACGTGATCAAGCCAAACTTTTGGCCGAGGAGCTGAAAAAAGCGTGACAGCCCACCCAGTGCAAATCAAATCCATGTATTTTTCCAAGTCCATGCTCTGCCCGCGAAATGGCAGAAGATCGGCTCAATCGCATGATAGCGGCGCCCAAGTGTCCGCGCGCTTCTATCTCGCGGTGAGACGCTCTTCCGTTCGACCTTCACTGCTTCGATTGCTTGCCAAGGCTCAAGCGGAGACTCTTATTGCGTTTCTTCCGAAGAGAGAGTTTTCCAATGCCGACTTTCCTTTTTTCGTAAACAAAAGTGGCGCCTATTTCGTAGGTAAACTTACAGGCAGCAATGAGAGTTGCAGGTGACGCCGGATCCGCTTCTTCTCTTTTTACCAGATATTTAGCGTCAATCTCCTTGGCTCCGCCGCAAGTCTAGGCGCTTACTGCGCGTCCGCCTTATAGACGTAGCGCCCGAAGAGGCTCGCCGTCAGGTCGACCAGCAGAAGCGCGCTTTTGCCCCGCTCGTCGAGGAACGGATTGAGCTCGACGAGATCCAGCGAGGGCGAAAGACCGGATTCGTACAACAGCTCCATGACAAGATGCGCCTCGCGATAGGTGGCCCCGCCCGGAACCGCGGTGCCGACCCCCGGCGCAATCGCCGGATCGAGAAAGTCGACGTCGAGACTGACATGCAAAAGGCCGTTGCGGGCGCGAACCCGATCGATGATCCGGCGGATCGAGACGGCGAAACCGTCTTCGTCCAACCTCCGCATGTCGGTCACATCGACGCCGCGATCTTGCAACAACCGCCGTTCGCCCGAGTCGATCGACCGGATGCCGAACAGGTGCAGCCGCTCGGGATCGACGAACCCGTGCGGCTCGCTTCCAAACACGCCCTCAAGACCTGGCTCTTGGCACAGCATCGCGAGCGACATGCCGTGCATATTCCCGGACGGCGAGGTCAGCGGCGTGTTGAAGTCTGAATGGGCGTCGAGCCACAAGACAAACAGCTCGCGCCCAGCCTCGGCCGCGTGGCGGGCGACACCGCCGATCGAGCCCATCGCGAGACTGTGATCGCCGCCGAGCACGATTGGCGTGCGTCCAGACCGTGCGACCGCATAGGTTTCGCCGGCAAGCAACCGCGCCCAGGCTGCAACCTCGGCGAACCGATGAGCCTTGCCTTCCGGCGCGGTCGCGTGGGCCAATGAAGACGGAAGGCCGAGATCACCCCGGTCCTCGACGTCGTGGCCGAGATCCCTCAGGGTCTTTACAATGCCTGCCGTGCGCAGCATGGCCGGTCCCATCGCCGCGCCAGGCACGCTCGCCCCCGCCTCGACCGGCGCGCCGAGAATGGCGATCGCCCGCGGAAGCGGCAAAAGCGCCCTGGCCTCGAGATCTTCATCGGCGATCATCTTGCGGTTCAAGACGTCTCCCTTTGCACGAACTCAGGCGGAGCCCGCCGCGGGCAAAACCGTGCGCCAAACGAAGGGAAAATTTCGCCCTGCGAAACGAAGCGAAACGACAAGCCCTTGAAATCATTGGGTGCGAAATCGCGCGATTTCGCGGAATCGTTTGTTTTCAAAGGCTTAATCGGCTTTTCATTTCGCCGTTTTCACGAGGAGCCTTAGCGCAGGCACGATGCACGCCCGCCTCTCATGATTTCCGGCCCACCCATCATAGCCGATAATTCTGAAGACCGGAATGATTTGTCGCGGCCAATTCTCTGTCCCGCCCGCATCCGCGTCTTGACAATAAGGCCCCGCCTCTCCATTGCATGCGCATCATGACGCCCGCGCTCCGCATTACCCGGATTTGCATCATTAGCCGCTAGCTCCCTGCTGGCTGGTTCGCGTCTCCTTATTCCTTAAACCCATCGAGAAGCGATCATCCGGCTAACCCGGGCGACGCCTGTTCGTTCGCCTTTTCTGAATGACGCCGACGAGAATTGCCGATGAAGTCGCCGCCCCGACCCCAAGACGAGACGCCCGCGGAGGCGACGGAGGCGCGGCTGCGTCTCTACAACACCCTTACGCGCCGCAAGGAAGATTTCGCGCCGATCGACCCAAGGGCGGTGCGTCTCTATGTCTGCGGGCCGACGGTCTATGACTTCGCCCATATCGGCAACGCCCGGCCGGTCATCGTGTTCGACGTGTTGTTCCGACTCCTACGCCATCTCTACGGTGCCGAGCATGTCACATACGTCCGCAACATCACCGACGTCGACGACAAGATCAATGCGCGCGCCGAGCGCGACTTCCCAGGCCTGCCGCTCAACGAGGCGATCGCCAAAGTGACGGAAGCGACCGAACGGCAATTTCGCGAAGACGTGGCTGCGCTCGGCGCGCTGCCGCCAACGCACGAGCCGCGCGCCACCCAATACATTGATACGATGCGCGTGATGATCGAGCGGCTGATCGCCCGTGGCGTCGCCTATGTCGCCGAAGATCACGTGCTGTTCTCACCTAACGCGATGGATGCGCTTGACTGGGCGCCGCGCTACGGGACGCTCGCTCATCGCTCGCTCGACGAGATGCTGGCCGGCGCGCGTGTCGATGTCGCGCCCTACAAACGCGACTCGATGGACTTCGTCCTCTGGAAACCCTCGAAGCCGAACGAGCCGGGCTGGCCAAGCCCAACCGGTATCGACGCGCTCGGGCGCCCAGGTTGGCATATCGAGTGCTCGGCGATGTCGATGGCGACGCTGCTCGAACCGTTCGGCGGCGGTCTTTTCTGCGACGACCCGAGCCGCAACATCTTCGACATCCATGGCGGCGGGATCGATCTCGTCTTTCCCCATCACGAGAACGAAATCGCACAATCCTGTTGCGCCTTCGGCTCAGACCGCATGGCCAACGTCTGGATGCACAACGGCTTCCTGCAGGTCGAAGGCGAGAAGATGTCGAAGAGCCTCGGCAACTTCGTCACCATCCACGAACTGTTGCGAAGTTGGATGGGCCAGCCATGGAGCGGCGCGGCAATTCGCTTGGCGATGCTCGAAACGCATTACCGGCAACCGATCGACTGGACGCTTGACGGGCTGACTCGCGCCAAAGCCGAGATTCAGATGGTTGCGCTCGATACTGGCTACGGGTCGCCCGAGCAGAACGATTTCCGCAGCCGCGATGCCTACGAACAGGCATGGCTTTCAGATCCGGATCCGTCGGCGCAGATTCTCGAGGCATTGTCGGACGATTTGAATACTCCCGCAGTGCTCACTCACTTGCGCGGGGCGATTTCGCAGTCTTCAACGCTACCGGACGACGAGCGAATTAAACTCGTGCACGACATGCGGTTCCTGGGCATTCTTCGGGACGATAAACAGAGAGCATGGCTGACGGGTCCTCCAAGACTCTCACAAACGCCCCGGAGTTTATTGGTCGAGGCAATCGCGAAAGGTCGCGCCTACAAAATCGGGAGGGCAAACAACGACCTCGAGTTCGTCGCGGAAACTGAGGAATGGTTTCGTTCCAACAAATTCGACGTCGATCCAGAAGACGGGACCATCACTTTCAGACCAATTGGCATCACAGAAGACACCATCGATGCCCTGTTGGAACGGCGTCGTGAAGCGCGAGGACGCAAAAACTGGAAGGAAGCGGATCGCATACGTGATCAGCTGATTGCTGACGGCGTTGCTATCAAAGACAACAAGGACGGCACGACCAGCTGGGAACCCAAGCGATGACCTCGGTCTCCCTCCGTCCGTATCTGCCAGCCGACGCGCGCCGCTGCGCCGAGATCTTTCGATCGAGCATCGAGGAGCTGGCGGCCGAAGATTATAGCGAGGAGCAGCGTGAGTCCTGGGCGGCGCGCGCAGACGACGAAGAGGCTTTCGGCGCAAGGTTGGCCCAGGCATTGACCCTGCTTGCCGTGATCGACGGCGCGATCGCCGGCTTCGCCAGCCTCAAAGGCGCAGACGAGATCGACATGCTCTTCGTCGAGCCCGAATTCGCTCGCCAGGGCGTCGGCCGAACGTTGGTCGACGCCTTGACGAGGCTAGCGCAGGCGCGCGGCGCAAAGCGCCTCACGACCGAGGCAAGCGATGTCGCCAAGCCGCTGTTCGAGCGCCAGGGCTTCACTGCGCGGAAGCGCAATCTCGTGCGCATCGGCGAACAATGGCTCGCCAACACCACGATGACCAAAACACTTGGCGCCGAGTCCGCGCCCCCGACCCGGCACTGAGAGCCCCATGGCCAAAGAACGCCTCTATCTGTTCGACACGACGATGCGCGACGGCGCGCTCACCACCGGCGTCGACTTCTCGCTCGACGACAAGCGTCGCATCGCGGCGATGCTCGACCGGCTCGGCGTCGACTATGTCGAGGGCGGCTATCCGGGCGCTAACCCGCTCGACACGGAATTCTTCAAAAAGAAACCCACCACCCGCGCCCGCTTCTGCGCCTTCGGCATGACCAAGCGTCCGGGCCGCTCGGCCGCCAATGATCCGGGCCTCGCAGGTCTCATCGCCGCCGACGCCGACGCGATCGTCTATGTCGCCAAGTCGTGGGATTATCACGTCCATGTCGCGCTGGGCTGCACGCTCGACGAGAACCTCGAGGCCATCGCCGACAGCGTGAAGGCGGCGATCGCCGCGGGACGCGAGGCGATGGTCGATTGCGAACATTTCTTCGACGGCTACAAGGCCAATCCCAAATATGCGCTCGCCTGCGCGCGCGCCGCGATCGACGCAGGCGCGCGCTGGGCGGTGCTCTGCGACACCAACGGCGGAACGCTTCCGCATGAGGTCGAACGCATCGTCGGCGAGGTCGCGCGCTTCATTCCTGGCGAGAGTCTCGGCATCCATGCCCACAACGACACCGGCAACGCAGTCGCCAATTCGCTCGCCGCTGTCCGCGCCGGCCTGCGGCAGGTGCAGGGGACGCTGAATGGCCTGGGCGAGCGCTGCGGCAACGCCAATCTTGTCAGTCTCATCCCAACATTGGCTTTGAAGCCGGAGCTCGCGGAGCGTTTCGACACCGGCGTGACGGCGGAGGCTTTGCGCGAGATCACCCACGTCTCGCGCGCCTTCGATGAACTGCTCAATCGCGCGCCGAACCGGCACGCGCCCTATGTTGGGGCGTCGGCCTTCGCCACCAAGGCGGGCATTCACGCTTCCGCCCTCGCCAAAGACCCGCGCACTTACGAGCACGTTCCGCCCGACAGCGTTGGCAACCAGCGCGCCGTGCTGGTTTCGGATCAGGCCGGACGCTCCAATCTCCTCGCTGAACTCAACCGGCTTGGCGTCGAAGCCAAGGCTGACGATCCGCGCCTTGGGCGCCTGCTCGACGAGGTGAAGGCGCGCGAAGCGCAGGGCTTCGCCTACGAAGCGGCAGACGCCTCGTTCGAGCTTTTGGCGCGCAGCGTGCTCGGCGGCGTGCCGGAATATTTCGCGGTCGACAGCTTTCATGTCGGTGTCGAGCGCAAGGTGGTCGCGCCCGGCGTCACCTATTCGGCTTCGCAGGCGGTCGTGAAGATTCGCATCGGCGAGGAGCGGCTCATCTCCGCAGCGGAAGGCAATGGCCCGGTCAATGCGCTCGATCTCGCGTTGCGCAAGGACCTCGGCGTCTACCAGAAATATATCGAGAACCTCGAACTGCGCGATTATCGCGTGCGCGTCTTCCAGGGCGGCACAGATGCGGTGACGCGCGTTCTGATCGAGTTCGGCGACGGAAACGGAGACACCTGGTCGACGGTCGGGGTGTCGGGCAACATCATCGACGCCTCGTTCCAGGCGCTGGTCGACGCCATCACCTATCGGCTGCTGAAGGTCGGCGTCGCGGCGCAATAGACGCGTTCATCGAAGCGCTTCCTGCGTCCGCAAGATTGCGGCCGGGTTCGAGGACTTGGGTGATTGCAGGAACAATACCGGGGAAATCAACGTTTTTCGAAATGAACATAAGGCGTTCAACAGGAGGACTGCAATGCGAGTTGCTTCCTGGGCCTCAATGGCGGCCCTGACGACACTGCTTGCCGGATCGGCTGAGGCGATGCCGACCGCTGCGCCTTATCACGCAGATTCGGGAATCACTCTAGCTGCCGGTGGTTGCGGGCCCGCTTACCACCGCAACGTATACGGCGCATGCGCGCCGAATGGTTGGGGCGGTGGGGTCGTCGTGGCGCCAGGATTTTATGGCGGGGGCGGCGGCTATTATGGCGGCGGCTGGCACGGCGGCGGCTGGCACGGGGGCTACTATCACGGCGGGGGTTGGCACGGCGGGGGTTGGCATGGCGGTGGCTGGC
>Ga0210406_10004459_pt1 | contig 14996 bp, 17 predicted proteins | sample IncBWC30MmetaG_FD_155454 | JGI IMG/M metagenome (GOLD analysis project Ga0210406, IMG submission 155454) | Forest soil microbial communities from Barre Woods Harvard Forest LTER site, Petersham, Massachusetts, United States - Inc-BW-C-30-M | ecosystem: Environmental > Terrestrial > Soil >... | reverse complement strand
CGGGTTCTATTATGGCAGCCCAATTTGGGACAACCAGCGCGAGTACTACAATCGGACGATCGGCGTCGGGCTGCGCTGGACTCTCACTCCGGAGAAAATCTAGACAGCACTTTCTCCTATCGAACCTGACGCCGGAAGTATCTGGATTCGGCCCGCCGTGCCTCAGAATTGCCCTGCGCCTGCGGCTATCGCCGTCTCGGCTGGTGCCCTGAGACGCGTGAGCACTCCCAGCAGCTCATCGAAAACAACCGCGCGCTTGGCCTGAGAATCCGTGATAGCGCGAATCACGTCGCTCTGGCGATCGACCCTCTCGCCGAAGCCGGCCACTTTGCGCGAGATCTCCGAAAGGGTGGATTTCAACCCCGTCAGGTCTTCCTGATGCAGACCGATCCTGGCTGAAAGTGCATCCATCTGGTGAGCCACCACCGTGGCGTAATCCTTGGCGTCGGTGCGCAACGCGGTGGTTTCTCCACGCAGAGCGCCGATCTCTTGGTCATGACGCGCCGAGGTCGCCTCCAGCGCCGCCATGCCCGTAGAAAATTGATCCTGCTTCTGACTCGAAGCGGAGGCTGAGGCGCGTACTTCTGTTACGGCATCCGACAGATCGTTGAACTTCGCCTGCAATTGCTCCAGGCTGTTTACAGACGTCTGCAGGCGGTCCAACTGTTGCTCGAACGAGCTGCTGATTTTTCGGCCCTCGCCCAGGATGTGGCGCTCCAGCTCTTCAAATGCCCCGGTGAGAATCGTTGACAGACTATCCGCCAGTCTGGCCGCCATGTTTGCCATGGTTTGCTCGTCCGCTTTAGTGCGCTCCTCTGATTTCGGCCGGCCGGCGTGGCTCGCAGCGTTTTGGCCAAGGGCCGATTGGCCCGATTTAACAGCCAGCATGGCCTGTGCCTTTTCCATCACGGCGCTGGCCTCAATTTGGCGTCCCGCGGCAAATAATTGCGCCGCTTCTTCCGCCAGCCGCTTTACACTGTTCTCGGTGTTGAGTTTCTGCAGTTCAAAAATAGCTTCCTCAAGGTTCCGATCGGTCATCTCAGGTAGTGTATACCTTAGTGAACGAGAAGAAAAGTAGTGAAGCGTTTTGTTTGGTTCGGCTGGTGATGGACGGATTGGCAGCCCCAAAGACGCCGGGCCGGTCAGGCGACAGATTGAATCGGCCGGGAAGCGGCTTTCAGATCCTCGCGCGGATATTGGTAGTGATCGCCGAGATACGAGAACTGTTCCATGTCCCGGTCCTCTACCAGATTGTCGATGATCGCGCCGAAAGGAATGGTATGATACTCGTTCAACGGCGCCATCGTTCGGGAATTTAATTTTCGCGCTTCGATTGATTTCGTAAGCTCAAATTTGCCCATGGCGATTCCGACGATTTCCCCACAGTCGAATCTTAAACTATGTGCAGGATCCGACACAATATATCTCGTTTCGTTCTTTCCCTTAGCCTCCGCGGACGCGCTTCTGATTTCACGGATACAAAGGACATATGCTCAAAAACGCCGTAATCTCGATAATTTCGGTTAACAATCACTCCGGCAAACCGGTTAACCTATCCTTCCCAACTAACGACAGTCTTGTGTTAACCCACTTAAATTCACTAAAAAGGAGATTGAAATATATACTGGCGGCTACCTAAAAATGTCAAGATCCAAACGGTTCTCGTGCGGCCGGATCTCGGGGATATTGTGCCTGATCCTCCTCACGGCAGCAACGGTTAGCGCGGCGGAGCCATCGATCTCTCTTTCGGGGGGATCAGCTGCACCTGGTGGAAGTGTCAACGTCAGCATGACGTTCAATGCCAATGGGACGCAGCCTACCGGAGCGCAGTGGGTCCTGAATTATTCTGCTACGGACTTCAGCTCGGTAACCATTACGACCAGTGGCACAGTCACCTCCGTTTCGGGCGAAGTGCTTTCGTGCTCCACCGGTGCCAGCAGTGCGAATTGCCTGGTGATCAACCTCAGCTCCACCACGGTGCTCGTGCCCAACGGCACATTGGCCGTCGCCAACTTCCAAATCTCTCCGACGACGAAAAGCACTTCGTCGTCCATTTCGCTCGCCAGTCTTTCGTCGACAGATGGTTCTGGCAAGAGCCTGGGACTTTCGGGGAGCGGCACTACGATCACCATCAATCAGCCACAGTCTGCGCCCACGCTCTCAGGCCTGGCGTGCTCACCCAACACGCTCACGCCGCCGGGAACCTCGACTTGCACGGTGAGCCTCAGCGGGGCAGCCACCAGCAGCATAGTGGTGGGGCTGTCTAGCGGGAACGGAGCGGTTACCGTACCGGCTTCGGTGACCATCGGCGCCGGATCTAGCAGCACAACGTTCATCGCCAACGCCGCTGCCGCGGTCAGCGCGACTGCTTCGGCTGTCTTGACCGGGACGTTAAATGGGAATTCGCAAACCGCAACCCTCACTCTAAACCCACCGGCCCGGGTTCTCTCAAGCCTGACGTGCACACCCAATACGTTTACGCCGCCGGGCAGCTCGACATGCACGGTGAGCCTGATCAATCCGGCGACCAGTTCTGTGAGCGTGAGTTTGTCCAGCGGGAGCCCAGCGGTCGTCGTACCATCATCTGTGACGATCGGCGCCGGACTCACCAGTGCGACGTTCACCGCCAATGCTCCAGCGGGAGTCAGCGCCAATAGCCCGGTGCTTTTGACCGCGTCGCTGACTGGGAGCTCAAAAACTGCAACCCTGTCGCTCGACGCCGCGCCGGTTCCTGTACTCTCCAGCCTGACGTGCGCGCCCAACACGTTCACGCCACCGGGCACCTCCATCTGCACCGTAAGCCTGAGCATCGCTGCAACCAGCCCGGCAAGCGTGAGCCTCTCGAGCGGGAACGCCGCCGTCACGGTGCCGGCATCGGTAACGATCGGGACAGGAACGTCCAGCGCGACATTCACCGCCAACGCGGCGGCCGCAGTGAGCGTGAATGGTTCAGCGCTGCTGACTGCAACCTGGAACGGAACGTCCAAGACAGCCACCCTGACGCTCAACGCACCAGCCCCCGTACTCTCCAGCCTTAGTTGCACGCCGAACACGTTCACGCCTCCGGGCACCTCGACTTGTACGGTGAGCTTGACAGCTTTGGCAATCAGCCCGGTGAGCGTAAGCCTGTCGAGCGGCAACGCAGCCGTCACGGTACCGGCGTCACTAACGATCGGGACGGGAACGTCCAGCGCGACGTTCACCGCCAACGCCGCGGCCGCAGTGAGCGCGAATGGTTCAGCGCTGCTGACTGCAACCTTGAATGGCACCGCGAAGACGGCGACCCTAGCGCTTAATGCGCCGGCCCCGCCGGTGCTCGGCAGCCTGACGTGCATACCTGCCACCTTCACGCCGCCGGGCAGTTCGACTTGCATGGTAGCCCTGACGAACGTGGCGACGGGAATCACGAGCGTGAGTCTGTCGAGCGGCAACGCAGCCGTCACCGTGCCATCGTCAGTGACGATCCCAGCGGCAAAGTCCAGCGCGACATTCACCGCCAATGCCTCGTCGGCGGTAACTGCAAATGCCTCAGCGCTACTAACGGCAACCTGGAACGGCGCGTCCAAGACGGCGACCCTGACCCTCAATGCGCCGGCGCCGGTTGTGCTCGGCAGCCTGACGTGCACTCCTGACACGTTTACGGCGCCGGGCAGCTCGACTTGCACGGTAGCCCTGTCGAACGTGGCGACAAGCGCGACGAGCGTGAACCTGTCGAGCGGCAGCACAGCCGTCACCGTGCCCTCATCGGTGACGATCTCGGCAGGAAAATCCACCGCGGTCTTCACCGCCAACGCCGCGGCCGCCGTGAGCGCGAACGTTTCAGCGCTCGTGACCGCAACCTGGAACGGAACGTCGAGAACGGCGACCTTGACGCTCAATGCCGTGGCCCCTCTACTTGCCAGCCTTAGTTGCACCCCGGGCACGTTCACGCCGCCAGGCACCTCGACTTGCACCGTAAGCCTGGCAGGGACTGCAACCAATGCAGCGAGCGTGAGTCTGTCGAGCGGCAACCCTGCCGTCACAGTGCCGTCATCGGTGATGATCGCGCCAGGAATGTCCACCGCAACGTTCACTGCCAACGCCGCGGCCGCGGTTAGCGCGAATTCGTCAGCGCCATTGACCGCGACATGGAACGGAACGTCCAAGACCTTCGCGCTCACCTTAAGCGCGGGTCCGGCGGCGCAACCGGGTATCGCGTCGCTTGTCTGTAATCCCACCACTGTGGTCGGAGGCGGAACGGTCAACTGTGCGGTGACACTCACTGCGGCAGCGCCGGCCGGCGGAACACCGGTTGCCATATCCAGCAACACCTCGACCCTTACGCCTCCCAGCCAGGTGACCGTTGCGGCCGGGGCTACGAGCGCCGCGTTCGCAGTGGGTACGCAGGCGGTCAGCGCCGCTCAGACTCCCACTTTGACCGCGGCCTCGGCGGGCACCAGCAAAGCCGCTACCATTACTCTCCAAGCAAGCCCCGTCAACCTGACCATGGTCTGCAGTCCTGCGAGTATCCAGACGCCGGGAAGCAGCACTTGCACCATCACTCTGGCGAGTCCAGCGGCCGTGAGCTACAGTTTCTCTCTCACCTCCACTAGCGGGAGCCTGTCGGTCCCTGCATCGGTGACTATTGGGCCGGGAATGACCAGCGCCACATTTACTGCTCAGGCGGCTGCTGTGAGCGTCAAATCGACTGTCGTCGTGAGCGCCCCGGGCGGCATATCGCAGGCTTTCATGCTCCTGCCTCCGGCGAACTCGGTTCCACCCCCTTCATCGGTTGGGTTTAGTTGCAGCCCGGCCGCCCTGACCGGTGGCGGCTATACCAGCTGCGCGTTAACGCTGCCGTCTTCGGCGCCGACCGGAGGCTTAAGCGTTCAGCTCTCATCCAGCAGTTCGCAGGTCATTGTGCCTCCTGTGGTCCAAGTTGCCCCAGGCAGCAGTACGGCACAATTCACCGCAACAAGCGCGATCATTAGTCACGACGAGAACGTAACCATTAGCGCGGCAGCGGAGAATTCGTCGATGCAGACTTCACTCGTCCTGGTCGGGCTCAAGCCGCTATCGCTTTCGTGCTTGCCAAAGACAGCCGTCGCCGGAACACCGGTGATCTGTCAAGTGACTCTCAATTCCACCAATGCGACCGGCACGGCGGTACTGGCCATTTCCAGCAGCGACACGCATGTGGTCCCCCCGGCTTCAATCTTTAGCCAGCCCGGGGAAGCCACCGCCCAGTTCCAAGCAAGAACCACCGCCATCGCGCAGACTCAGGCCGTCACCATCTCGGCGGCTCTCGATGGTGTCGCCGTGCAGGATAACGTAACCCTTACCCCTACCGGACCGATCCTTAAGGTTCCCGGAATACAGTCGATCCAGCCGGGGAAGCCATTGAACTTCACCGTGAGCGCAAGTGACCCCTCTGGAGCACCCGCGCTGGTCGCTGCCTCGGGTTTGCCGGCGAACGCCTGGTTTGATCCCACCCGCGGAGCGTTCTCGTGGATACCCACGACGTCTCAGATCGGCAGCCACACTGTGCACTTCACCGCAACCGATGCCGCCCAGGCTACCAGTTCGGCGGACGTAATCGTTAACGTCGAGTCAGATACACCTGTCGTCCTGAGTCTGATAAACGCTGCCAGCGGTGTGGACGATGGCGGTTGCAGCTCAGGGTCTATCGTGACGTTGTTGGGCGGCAGCTTTACCCATGCTCCAGGACAGGCGGCGAATGTTAGTCCGGTTCCCACCGCATTGAATGGAGTCCGCGTGACGGCCAACGGTATAGATTTGCCCATCCTGTACGCTTCCGAATTTCAAATGCACGTGCTATGCCCGCAGCTGGCGCCGGGTACCCCGCTGTCCCTGGTGGTGGTAGGCTCGAACGGATCCTCTTCCCCGCTCTCGTCGACAGCGCGATACGCGACGCCTGGCATATTCTCTCTCGACGGATCGGGTACCGGTCAGGGCGCTATCCTGATTGCCGACACCGGCACTGTGGCCATGAAACATGTAGACGGCGTGGCAAGCCAGCCAGTCAACGCGGGAGATTTCATCTCGATCTACGCAACCGGACTCGGCCCTGTTACGCCGAACCTGCCCGAGGGGCAGCCAGCACCGCTCAATTCCTTGGTGTACTTGACTCCAAAACTGGATGTGCTGATCAACGGCTTGGCAACCGAAGTGGAGTTTGCCGGCCTGGCTCCAGGCTACACCGGACTTTATCAAGTGAATGCCAAGGTTCCGCCGAAAACACCGGCGAACGCTGCGGCATCCATTCAGCTCGTCGTTCATCTGCCTGATGGCACAGGCGCGCTCAGCAATGTGGTAACGATTGCTGTCGCCGCCGCCCATTAACCGGCCGCGCTTTGTGGGCTTTTTGTACGGCACCGCACGCGCGTTTTTGACAGTCCGGACAAGATGGAATAGCCTTCTTTTTATCGAATCATTTTGCGCTGTTGCGCTAACAACGCGCATTAATCAGGTCCGGCCGCCGCTTTGCGGCCCGATGAGAAAGGAAATCCCATGAGCAGAATCCACATTATCCAGTCGATCGTATTAGTTACTATTGTGCTGGCTCTTTGCAGCCCGGCATTTTGCCAATCTGGTACGTGCAGCGGAATGACCGTGGGCCAACTCACCAGTCTCAATGGCTTCGTTCCGTTTCCTATCAGCAGTCTGTGGAACACTGACATATCCAGTGCTTCCGTCGATCCGAATTCAGCTAACTACATTAACTTCATCGGCTCGACGGTGACACTGCACCCGGATTTCGGATCCGGCACTTTTCACAACCAAACCATCGGAATTCCCTACCAGGTAGTTGCTGGAACGCAGGCCAAGGTCACGGTGACTCTGGGGGCGTTTGCCAGCGAGAGTGACCCTGGGCCCGAGCCCATCGCTTCGAACGCGTTGATTGAGGGATATCCCAAACCCGGCAACGGCGATCGTCACGTCCTGGTGTTGGAGAAGGATGGCTGCTGGCTGTACGAGCTTTATCACGCGGCATTGAAAAGCGGCCAGTGGAGCGCTGACTCTACGGCTATTTGGGACATGACCATTAACGAGCAGCGGCCGTACACATGGACCTCGGCGGATGCGGCCGGCCTGCCCGTCTTCGTGGGGTTGGCGCGCTACGACGAAGTCGCCGCCGGGGCCATCAATCACGCGCTCCGCTTTACCGTACCCACCACGCAGAAGGCCTTCGTGCTTCCGGCCACCCATTGGGCTTCCACGACGACGAATCCGAACGCACCACCGATGGGCCTGCGCCTTCGGTTGAAAGCCAGTTTTGATATTTCGACTTTTCCCGCCGACGACCAGGTGATCCTCACCGCCATGAAAAAATACGGCCTGATTCTGGCCGATAACGGCAGCGGTATTTTCATCAGCGGAGCTCCGGACAGCCGGTGGAACAATACCGATTTGAATTTATTGAAAAGCATCACCGCGTCGAATTTTGACGTCGTGCAAACCGGCACCGTCTATACTCCTGCTAATGTGCCCACGGGATCTAACCCGGCGATCAGCAGTTTCACCGCGAATCCGTCAACCGTCTCGGCCGGGCAGCCGGTGACGCTGAGCTGGAGCGTAACCAACAGCACCTACAACATCATCGATCCGCAGGTGGGTCCGGTGCGGGGCACGAGCGTTGTCGTCACACCCTCGGCCACCACAACCTACACGCTCTATACAACCAATTCATTTGGGCGGACCACAGCGACGGTTACGGTTACAGTGCACTAGACGGGCGTACACGCTGCGACCGGCGTTCAGTTCATCGAAGCCAGCCAGTGCTGAATCTTCTGAATGTCCTGTCTGGCTCGTTCGCGCTCTTCTTGCGTGTTTGCCAGCTCGAGGTATCGCGCCAGGTCCTGTTTGGCTGCGGCGAGTCTGCCAGCCTGCACTTCGAGGATGCCGCGCTGCCGGTATTCTTCGGCGGAACCGGGCGTGGCGCGAATCAACAGGCTGAGTACGTCGATGGCCTTCGCCGTCGAACCCCGTGAACTATAGGCGGCGCCGAGATTTCTCAACATGCGGAGGAGAATATCGCGCCTGCCCACCGGAGCCAGCCACTTCGGGCTGGGCTCGATTTCGACGTGCGAAGCCTCGCGCGCCAGCGCAATGCACTCGTCCCGTTCCAGCTGGCGCCCGCCGTGGAACGGATCGAGGAAGACGGAGTATAAACCGTCGTCGTAGCGCACGATAAAGTGCCCCGGCAGACCGATTCCCTGAACTGGCCGCTCGAGTCTCCGCGCGATCTCTATATAAACCAGCGAAAGTGTGATCGGAATGCCTGTGCGTGCCGTCAGAACCTCGTTCAAGCAGCTGTTTCGCGGATTGTAATAGTCGTTCGTGTTCCCATGAAATCCCAGTTCCTCGAACAGATAGCGGTTGGCTTCGGTTACGTACGCCAGGCCACCACGCGCACCGCCGAGGCGCGCCCTGAGCTCCTCGGCGTGCGAATCCAGAACCGCCAAGAACGCCTCGGCGTCCAGCTCTGGAAACTCAATCCTGGCCAGCTCGAGCGCTGCGCGATCGAGTGGCACATCCGCATTCCGGCCCGCGATCAGTTCCAGTAACCCGTCCACCCTGCCGTAGAATAGCACTTCGATGGCCAAGCGTTTCGCCGTGATCTCTCTTGTCAGCGCGGCCGCACGCGCTGGCGCAATTTCGTAGTGGGAAAATCTCACACCAGATGGCAAGCTCGACCCGCATGACGCGGCTGCGCTATCCTGAAAGACCGCATGAAAATTGCCGTTGCAGCCGACCACGCGGGTTTCCCGCTCAAGGATCGGATCATTGAAGAGGCGAACAGGCTGGGCCACCAGGTATTCGATCTGGGTACCGATTCGACCGATCCTGTGGACTATCCGGATTATGCCCGCGCCGTCGCCGAGGCGTTGCGCAAGGGCCTTGCCGAACGGGCGGTGCTGATTTGCGGCTCCGGTGCGGGTGCGTGCGTGGCTGCGAACAAGTTTCGGGGCATTCGCGCGGCCACTTGCCACGACACTTTTTCGGCCCACCAGGGCGTGGAAGACGACGGCATGAACGTGTTGTGCCTGGGTGCGCGAGTCATTGGACCGGAGCTGGCGACGGAGCTGCTCCGTTCCTACCTGAGTGCGCGTTTTTCGGATATCGAACGACATCGCCGGCGTGTCGCCAAAGTGGAGCAGTTCGAAGAAGAGTTCGGCGCCGAGTCGCCCACCGCCGCTACCCGCCTCACAAGGTAAGATGGAGTCGCTATGGAACTCAAGGGTAAACGCATCGCTATTTTGGTAGATAATTTTTACCAGGAGATGGAAGTCTGGTATCCCTATTTTCGCTTCCAGGAAGCTGGAGCAGAAGTTGTTACTGTCGGCGCAAAAGCCGGCGAAACCTACACCAGCAAAGTCGGCTACCCGGTGAAGAGCGACAAGTCCTACGATCAGGTGCGCGCCGCGGATTTTGATGGAGTCGTGGTTCCCGGCGGTTATGCACCCGATCATATCCGGCGTCATTCCGCCGCAAACCGCTTTGTGCATGATATGAACCAGCAGGGAAAGCTGGTCGCGGCAATCTGTCACGGCGGCTGGGTCCTGTGCTCAGCGGACATGCTGAAAGGCCGCAAGGCCACTTGCTTCTTTGCCATCAAAGACGACGTGATCCACGCGGGCGCAAAATACGAAGACGCCGAAGTAGTGGTAGACGGGAATCTTGTGACCTCACGCAAACCCGAGGACCTGCCGGCTTTTTGCCGCGCCTCGATTGGAGTTCTCTCCGCAGTGCCCGCGCTGACCCGATGACGCGTCGCTCCTGGTGGCGCAGGCTTCAGCCTGCGAGCCTGTTGCTATTCTGCATCATTACTTTCTGCCTTTTCGCACAAGACAACACCACGCACGCCGACTGGCCGCATTACGGGGGCCAGCGCAGCGCCTGGCGGTACAGCTCGCTCGACCAGATCAATCGCTCCAACGTCGGCCGGCTGCAAGCCGTCTGGGCCTTTCAGACCGGCAAGGTGGACGGCGGCTTTAACGCCACACCTCTTGTGATCGACGGCGTGATGTACGTTGCGTCCTCATGGAACCGCATCTTTGCGATTGAAGCGCACACCGGGAAGGAGATCTGGCACTACTTCTATCCGAACCCGCGCGAGATCGGCATCATCTACAGTCCCTGGACGCGCGGCGTGGCGGTTGGCGACGGCCGTGTATTCACCGGCACACTCGATAATTATGTCGTCGCGCTCGATCAAAAGACCGGACGCGAGTTGTGGCGGGTAAACGTCGAAGATATGCGCCAGTGCGGCTGCAATATCACTGGCGCGCCGCTGATCGTCAAAGACAAAGTCATCGTCGGCGTGACAGGGGGCGATTCCGCGCACCGCGGTTATCTCACCGCCTTCGACGTCAATACCGGCCGCCGGGCCTGGCGGTTTTGGACCATTCCGGCGCCTGGCGAAAGAGGCCATGAAACCTGGGCCGGTGATAGCTGGAAGTCCGGCGGCGGCGCTACCTGGATGACCGGCTCTTACGATCCCGAGCTGAACCTGCTCTACTGGGGCGTCGGCAATGCTGCCGCCGACTTCTACGGGGAAGCACGCAAGGGAACCAATCTCTATACCGACAGCATCATCGCGCTCGATCCCGATACCGGCAAACTGAAATGGTATTACCAGGAGGTCCCGCACGACGTGTGGGATTTCGATGCCGCATTTGAATGCGTGTTGCTCGATGCGCCTGTGAACGGAGTGCAGCGCAAGCTGCTGCTCAACGTAAACAAGGGCGGTTACACCTTCGTGATGGACCGCATCACCGGTGAATTCATTTCTGCCTGGCCCGTGGCCGACAGCATCAACTGGATCCAAGGTGTGGATGCGAAGGGGAACCTCGTCGGCCGCAACGAACCCCCGGTGGGTAAGACCTCTCTCGTGTGTCCCAGTATTGGTGGCGGCCGGCAGTGGAATCATGGTTCATACTCGCCACGAACGGGTTGGTTCTACACCACCGGCATTGAATGGTGCGAAGAGGTCACGGTATCGCCGGAAGATCCAAAAGAGGGCATGAACTTTTTCGGCGCTGTTTTCCGGCTCAAACCGCCTCTGCACGGCAAGGCGGGCGGGCACCTGGACGCTTACGATCCTGTAACTGGCAAAAAGTTCTGGTCGTATCCGTCCAAATACCCGCTGCTGGCTTCGCAGCTTTCGACGGCTGGTGATCTCGTTTTTACCGGCGACCCTGAAGGAAATTTCTTCGCCTTGGACGCCATGACTGGAAAAAAGTTATGGAGCTTTCCGACTGGCTCAGGGCACCGAGGCTCTCCCATCGCGTATTCGGTGAACGGCCGGCAGTATGTGGCGACCCCGTCAGGCTGGGGATCAGCCCTTGCGGGTCTGCTGCCACAGTTGTGGCCTGAGACGGAAAGCTTTCCGCCCGGATCGACGTTGTTCGTCTTTGCTTTACCGGCGGAGGAGCGATGATCGCGTTAGCGCTCTTGATGGCCCAGAGTTTGCCAGTTCCGGCGGCCGTCGCGCGCGGTGAACAAATTTTCACGCAGAACTGTTCGGTCGGATATTGTCACGGCATTGCCGGCGCGGCGGGACGCGGTCCAAGGCTTCGTGGCCGCAGCTTCGCCAAAGACTACCTGTACAACGTGACACGCGACGGCATTCCCAGTTCGGCCATGCCTGCCTGGAAAGACCGTTTGAAAGAGGACGACATTCGAGCGGTAGTAGAATACGTGGCCAGCCTGGCTACGTCCAGGGATCCCGCGCCTCCCGCTAATCCCATGCCGCCGGGAGCCGGTCCGGCGGCCTTACCGAGCTTCAAAGGCCCCGCCGCGGCCGCTCACGGTCACGAGCTGTTCTTCGATCCGGTTCGTGGAAATTGCGGCGTCTGCCATTCGCTGGGAGAGCGCGGGATTGCCATCGGCCCCGATCTCACCGCCAGCAAGCCGACGGAGATGCTGAGCGAAATTGGCGCCACTCGCTCCCGGAACGTTCTGACGGCGAAGCTGAAAACGGGTGAGGAATTTCCCGCGCTGCTTGCCGGGCAGAGCGCGCAAGAAGTCCGCGTCTACGACGTGACCCAATCGCCCCCGGTTATGCGCACGCTTCTTGGCGCGGAGGTCGTTTCGCTTGTCCCAAACGCCTCCTGGCGGCACAGCGATTTCGTGAAGGATTACTCTCGGCCTGAACTCGATGAGATCGTGGTGTACTTGCGGTGGGCAGCGTCCGGCAAGTGATCCGCTGACCAGAGCAGCGGACCACGTGACCAAAGCCGCCGGACTAGCTACTCTTAGGTTTGCTGGTCTGCGGCTTGTGACTGGTGTGCTTGGAACTCTTACTGCGGCTGCGATGGGTACTTTTGCCCGCCGAATGGCCGGACGATCCCGATTTTGATTTTGCCTGAACGGGAAAAAAGCTGATGGCGGCAATGAGCATTGCCGTCATCAGTGAACGGATCTTCATGCCACTATAGTGGTGCGCGCCGGGTTTTGTCGCAGGCAGGCGAAAGAGAAGCTAGCGCTTTGTGCGCTTGAACTTCGCCTTCTTGAATTTCTTGTTTTTGAATTTCTTGTTTTTAATTCTGTGCGAGCTGGAATGCTGCGGTTTGGGATGCTTGGTCTTTGCTTCAGCGACCTGAAAGCTGCCGACGCCGATCACCGCCGCGAGCAGAATTGTATAAAATCTCACAAGGACGATTATACTACTGGGGGTTTGAAAACCACAAGTACATTTCTAGGAAACTCAGTGCTGTCAGTGCGATACAGACAACAGCCATGAGTCGCCAAAACCTCTCCGCAGTGTTTGATGAGATCCTAGGCAATCCCGCGGCATAGCCGACGCCAAATCCGGCAGCGAGTCCGCCGATATGCGCGGCGTTATCGATTTGTGGCAGCAACAGTCCGAACACCAGGACGTAAACTGCCCATCGGATGTAGACTCCGCGAATGTGATCTCCAAGGGCGCTGCGATGCCGCACGCCGAGGGCGATCATGGCGCCGATCAGCCCGCAGATGCCAGCCGAGGCGCCTACTGATAACCCGGGATTCCACAGCGTGCTGGCGAAAAAGCCGCCCACCGTCGAAACAAAATAGAACGTGATCATGCGGCTGGTGCCATAAACCTCTTCTACCTGCGCGCCCAAATCAAACAGCACCCAGGAATTCATCAGAATGTGAAGAATGCCGCCGTGCAGAAATCCGGCTGTGACCAAGCGCCACCACTGGTGGTATCCGAGAATTGCAAGCCTGTATTTCGCGCCGAACGCCAACAGCGCCGGGCCTTCACCGACGTCCTTTCCGTATACCGAGGTCGCCACAAAGAGCCCGAAATTGATGAGGAGAATGATGACCGTGGTGTAACGCGCGTGCGAGATGAAGCCGCCCAAAATAGCGCCAGGCTCGCGCCGGTCGATGGCTCGCGGGCCGACCGATTCATTGCAATAAGGGCATACGCGGTCACTCGTCGTGATGAATGCCCGGCAATGCGGGCACATGCGGCGATTATCCATGGTCAACCCATTGTACTGTCTGGCCTGAAGCAGTCTGGTACAATTTGGAATTCCGAATGGCAAAGAGCGAGCGCGAATTGCGCCAGGATATTGTCGATATCGGGCGGCTCGTCTATCAGAAGGGCTGGGTGGCCGCCAATGACGGCAACATCACCATCCGGCTAAGCCCGGACCGTATTTTGGCCACGCCCACCGGCATCAGCAAGGGCATGATGCACGTGGACGACCTGATCATTGTGGACAAGCAGGGAAGCAAGGTGGAAGGCCGGAGAGAGTGCACGTCTGAGATTTTCATGCACTGCACGGTTTACAACATGCGGCCGGACATCCATAGCGTGCTGCACGCGCATCCGCCGGTGGCCACGGGTTTCGCGACAGCGGGCCGGCCGCTCGATCAGGCGCTGCTGCCTGAGGTCGTTATCGGTCTGGGTTGCGTGCCGCTCGCTGCCTACGGCCTGCCCGGCACACCCGCGCTCACCGAACCAATGCTCCCTTACATTCCCAAATATGATGCCATCATGATGGGCAATCACGGAGCGGTATGCTACGGTGAGGACGTTTACAAGGCCTTCTTCAAGATGGAGACCGTGGAGCACTTCGCGCGGATTGCCTTGGTGGCCGAGCTGCTGGGCGGCGCGAACGTGCTGCCAAAGACGGAAGTGGACAAGCTTCTGGATTCGCGCTCCCGCTACGGCATCAAGAAGCGCGCGGGAGCCGAACCGGGCTGCCCGGTGGTGGCCGAGGATCTGGGCCAGGACGGCGAGAAATTTTTCGTTACCCGCGATGAGCTGGTAGCACTGGTGGATGAAGCATTGCGTGCGCGCGGTGTGCAATAAGGATGCGCCGGGCGACGAGTCTGTGGAGGTTCAATGGGTGAAGCGTTAGGCATGATTGAGACCCGGGGTCTGGTGGCCATGATTGAAGCTGCCGACGCTATGGTCAAAGCCGCCAAGGTAAACATTGTCGGCTGGGAGAAGATCGGTTCCGGCTATGTCACGGCGATGGTGCGCGGAGATGTCGCCGCGGTACGCGCGGCGACGGATGCCGGCGCGGCGGCCGCCCGGCGCGTGGGCGAGTTGATCGCTGTGCACGTCATCCCGCGCCCGCACCCGAGCCTGGAAGACATTCTGCCGATCGGGAAAGCCCAGACCGCGGCCAATGCGCGGTAAAGCGGCGCTCCACAGGACCGCATGATACTGGCCCGCGTGGTCGGCACCGTGGTTGCCACACGGAAAGATCCCCGCCTGGAAGGCAAGAAACTCTTGATTCTCAAACCGGTCTCCCCTGAAGGGAAAGATGAGGCCGGGTACGTCGTCGCCGTGGATACGGTTAGCGCCGGCTTTAAAGAGAAGGTTATCGCCGTTTCCGGCAGTTCGGCGCGTATGGCCGAGGGGTGCAAAGATGTGCCCGTGGACGCGGCCATCGTAGGCATTGTCGACGATGTGCAGTTGGATGAAAAGTAGATGCAATTCGGCCGGGTTGTGGGTTGTGTCTGGTCGACGGCCAAGGCGCCAAATC
>Ga0210406_10004455_pt1 | contig 15002 bp, 13 predicted proteins | sample IncBWC30MmetaG_FD_155454 | JGI IMG/M metagenome (GOLD analysis project Ga0210406, IMG submission 155454) | Forest soil microbial communities from Barre Woods Harvard Forest LTER site, Petersham, Massachusetts, United States - Inc-BW-C-30-M | ecosystem: Environmental > Terrestrial > Soil >... | reverse complement strand
AAGGAAAAGCTGCAGGAGCGCGTTGCCAAGCTCTCCGGCGGAGTTGCCGTGATCAAAGTCGGTGCCGCGACCGAAATCGAAATGAAGGAAAAGAAGGCCCGCGTCGAAGACGCACTGCACGCAACCCGTGCGGCCGTCGAAGAGGGCGTGGTCCCGGGCGGCGGCGTGGCGCTGGTGCGTGCGTTGAAGGCCATCGAGAAGCTGGTCGGCAACAACGAAGATCAGACCACGGGCATCAAGATCCTGGCCCGTTCGATCGAAGAGCCGCTGCGGCAGATCGTGAGCAACGCCGGCGAAGACGCCGCTGTGGTGCTGAACCGAGTCCGCGAGGGCAAGGGCACGTTCGGCTACAACGCTGCGACGGGTGAGTACGGCGATATGATCGAAATGGGCATCCTGGATCCCACCAAGGTGACGCGTCTGGCTCTGCAGAACGCGGCCTCGGTATCGGGCCTGTTGCTCACGACCGAAGTCATGATCGCTGAGTCGCCGAAGGAAGATGAGCATGCACATGGCGCCCCGGGCGGCGGCATGGGTGGCATGGGCGGTATGGACATGTAATACCCCGGGAGCAGGGTATTCGGTCAAAAGAGAGCGGGCTTCGGCCCGCTCTTTTTTTTGTGCGCGGAATTCGCCCGCGGACACGGAATTCACCCACGGGTTTGCCATAATTGGCGCTGATACTGTCCAGAGCGTCAAACAACAATCGGGGTGGTTCCATGGAGGATGAAGCTCGTTCGTCGGCGGCGAGGGCGGCCTTACCCGTTATCTTGATGGCGGCCGTGGCTCAAGGATGGGTCCTGTACGGCCTGCACCACGCCGTCAAAGAGCATCAGTGGCCGGCGACGGATCAACCGTGGTTGATTGCGCTGTACGCGCTGTCGGTGTTCATTCCGGCCACCCTGCAGCTCTTGGCGGAGCATGCGCGCAGGGCGGCGCTGTGGCGGCTGGTCGCGATGCTAACGGCCGCCTATTTCTATTTTGGGTGGCACCACGGCGCATCGGTTTCCTCGGCAGGCGAGCCATTCAGCCGCTCCGAGGGATACTTTCCGCTCGCTCTGTTGTTGACGATTCTGTGGCTCATGGCGCTGCCCTTTGCGCAGAGCCGGCTGACGACGGGTCACTGGACCATCCAATACCACTCGCTCTTCGCCAACGCCTGGCGCAACAAGCTGATGCTCGCCGAAGCGGCGCTGTTCACCGGCCTGTTCTGGCTGCTGCTGTTTCTCTGGCAGATGCTTTTCCACATGTTGGGGATCGATTACTTCCGGGAATTGTTCGAGGAACCGATCTTCATCTATCCGGTCACTTCGCTGACATTCGGATGCGCGTTGCATCTGATCGGCTCGATCGAGCGGCTAACGGCCGTCGTGCTCGAACAGATACTCAATGTGCTCAAGTGGCTGGGACTGCTGGCGGGCGTCATCCTCGCGTTCTTCACGATTGCGCTGGTATTCAAGCTTCCGGGCTTGCTGTTCACCGGGCAGAAGGCGATCGGGGCCGCGTGGCTGCTGTGGCTGACCGCCGTCGTGGTGCTCTTGTTGAACGCTGCCTATCGGGACGGCTCCGTGTCTCAGCCCTATCCGAAATGGATCGCGCAGTTCCTGCGCGTGGTGGTGCCGCTCACGGTGATCATTTCTCTGACGGCGCTCTATGCGCTGTGGATGCGGAGCCGTCACTATGGGTTGACCGTCGAACGGGTATGGGCATTCGTGGTGGCGGGCGCGGCCCTGCTCTATTCGGTGGGGTATTCGCTATCGGCGTTTCGCCGGGGCGCCTGGTTCGCCGATATGGCGCGAGTCAATGTAGCCGTTGCGATAGCGCTCATCGCGGTGATTTCCGCGGCGCTGACTCCGCTGTTGTCGCCGTACCGGCTCGCCGCCGATAGCCAGTTTCGATTGGTTCGAGAGAGGGGAATTGAGATCAATGACGGCAGCCGTGCGAACGAAGATCGCTATGGCCGCAGCACGCCCTTGCACTATCTGCGATTTGACGCGGGTCAATACGGGGTGAGGAAGCTGAAAGAGCTGGCTGCGATGCAGACCGGTCCCGATGCAGAAGCGGTTCGCCGAAAGGCGAAAGGCATGCTGGACCAAAAGCAGCGCTGGGGATCTTTGCCCAGTTCCGATGTTCCGGAAGTGCTCGCCAAACTAAGCATCTTCCCGGCGGATCGCACGCTTGATCCAGATTTGAAGGACGAGCTGATGTCGGACCTACTCAAGCCGGAAAACGGATTTGCGTTTCAGCGCTTGTCGGAAGAGACAGTGGCGGGCATCTTCGTCGAATTGAACGACGATAACTCCGACGAATTCGTATTCCTGACTGCCAATCGCGGGCTGGTGTATGAAAGGCGCGAGGGTCATTGGGTGCTGGTGGGCGCCATGAGCGCAAAGTCCGGTGATTTCTCGCAGAGGTTGGATCTGCTCGGTGAATTGGCGAAGGGCAACATGTCCACGGCAGCGCCGAAATGGAAGGAGTTATCTATCGGCGGGCGGAGGTTTCGGGTGGATGCGCGGAGGTAGCGGGGGGTTATTGGCTGCGCTTGTAGAGACCGTCGAAGACGGTCTCCCACGTCGACTTCTCCGCCTTCATCATCTGCCAGTGCTGGCGAACAGAGCCATCCCGCTGCGGTGTCCAGGTAATACGGTGCCGGACGGAAATATTAGTTTTCGCGTCCGGACGCTCGCCCTCGAGAATCATGCTCCCACTGACCAGTCCCCCGTCGAGTTCTAGCGCTCCGCCGCGGTCGTCAATCCAAGTTTGGTGCCATCGGTGCCGGCTGCGGTCGTAGAAATTGATGCTCCGGCCGCGGCTGCCATCGACGGACACCCAAGATTCAAAGAGCGCACAGCGCTTCAGGTCCAGCTCGATAGTGTTCTGGCCAGCCGGTTGTTCGCCCTCAACCACGCTCCATCTTCCGATCCAGAAGTCGAACTGCCGATATTCCACCGAATCGCAGGTGGGCGTCGGCGCGGAGGGGGCGGTCTTCGCCTCCTCGGCTGTTGCGCCCAGATTCCAGAAAAGCGCAGTGGATGCGGTAAGTGTTACATGCCAGTTTGACGACCACAGCATCTTTGTCTCCCGAGCGAATGTGCCTCGAGTCTAGCTCAGTCGCACCGAATCAGGCCGCTTGCCTCACTGCTTTTTGCAGGAGGGCAACGTGGCGCCCGTCGGAGGTGTGCATCCGACCGATTTGGGTGAACCCGTAACTCGTGTGGAAGGCCATTGAAGCAGGGTTCGGCGGGTCGAGGTTGACTTCGCAGTTCAATGAGGCGCATTGCTGTTTAGAGCCCCAGCGCTCGAGTTCTGAATACAACATGCTTCCGATGCCTCTACCGCGGTACGACGGCGCCAGCGCGACTTGATCCACATATACAAAATTCTGCGTTCGCTGCTTGAACCAGGCGAATTCTTCTCCGCCGTAGCTGGTCGAGCCGAGAAACGCGATGAGGTAGCCGGCGATGCGCCGATCCGCAACCGCGACCCAAGCCAAGGTCGCCTCGGTAACCAAGCCCGCAATGCCGCTCAGGTTGAGCTGGGTAACTCCGGGTGACGATTCCACATTGATGCGGAGCATTTCCGGGAGATCGTCGGGGCGAACCTCGCGAATAACAATAGGACTACGCATACTCGCCCGGAGGATGGCGGACTTTCCCCGATCTTGGCAATGACCAATCATTCATGGCGAGGAGGGGGTCACCGGGGTAAGCTGATCAAACCATTTCGACGGACGGACATTTGACAGTCGTCAACTCTTTCAAGGAGTGAATTCAATGCTCATTGCGATTGCAATCGTGATAGTTCTCGGACTATCCGGGCTCCGTGTAGCTCAGGAGTACCAGCGCGGAGTCGTTTTTCGACTGGGTCGCTATGTCGGCCTGCGCGGACCGGGATTGTATTGGATCATTCCGCTCAATATCGAGCGGGCAGTTACCATCGACATTCGTACACGCACCGTCTCGGCTGAGCAGCAGGAGACGATTACGCGCGATAGCGTAACGATCAAGGTCAACGCCGTGCTGTGGTATCGGATAGTCGATGCCGCAAAGTCCGTCATTGAGGTGACGGACGCCCCCGCCGCCGTCTACCAGTTAGCGTTGACCGGGCTGCGCAACATCATCGGACAGCACGACCTTGACGAAGTCCTCCAGGAGCGCAATAAGATCAATGATCTTCTCCGCGAGAGCATCGTGAATTCTACGATGGCGTGGGGGTTAGAAGTTCAGCGGTTTGAAATGAAGGATGTGGAGTTGCCTGAGGCCATGCAACAGGTGATGGCGATGCAGGCTGAGGCCATTCGCGAAAAACGGGCGCGAATCATCAAAGCCGAGGCTGAGCTGGAGGCGTCGCTGAAGCTGTCGGCGGCCGCCGCGCAGATGATGGCAAATCCCGCCGCCTTGGAGTTGAGGCGGATGCAAATGATTTCGGAAGTCGGAGCAGAGAACAACAGCACGACGGTGCTGATGATTCCGTCGGACTTTGTGTCGCTCTCTCACACACTGGACAAGTACTTGCAGCAGCGTAACGCAGACAGCGCCGCTACAAGAGACAGTCATGGCTGACCGTATCGCGATCCGCAGGCTCAGACGCCATCTTGAATGTGCTATTGCTATTGGCCTGTCTGCTCTTCTCATTGGTTGTACTACTTCGCCTGCGGCAAAATTAGCCGCAGATAAACAGCATTTGCAGAGGGTCGCGACCGCGCTTGCAAAGCAGACTGATGCTGATTCTCTCGCTGCTGCAGGGCTGTTGAGCCTGCCAAGTCGCCCCGATGACTCTGTTGCTCTGATCGGTCGAGCTACAGCGGCGGCACCCGAGCGCCCGGATCTCGTTTGGCTACAAGCGCAAGTCTGTCAGACAGTAACTCGCTGCGATCCAGAACCTATAGAGCGCCACCTGCGCGAGTTGGATCCGTCCAACGGTGCCGGATGGATGGGCGCCCTCGCCCGGGCCCACTCGTCGAGGAACGACGAGGCAACGGACGCTGCGCTCTTAGCGATAGGCCATTCAGACCGTGTCGATATCTATTGGACAACGCTCATCGCGCGACTTAGCCGCGCCACCGCCCAGACCAAGACGATATCGCTAAAGGAAGCCGACCTAGTGATCATTGGCGTCCTCGCAGCTTACTCAATCCCCACCTATAGTGGCGTCTCGGGCGCCTGCAAAGGAGAGCGACTGCAACGCGCGGAGATCATCGGGGCCTGTCGAGGCGTCGCGGGAGCCTTCGAGCGCGGGGATACCTACATCACCGAAATGATCGGAGTTGCAATCGCTAAGCGCGTATGGCCTGAGGATTCTCCGGAGTGGAAAGCGGCCGCCGAAGCTCGGCGCGCGTTCGAATATAGGTCTAAGTTCTGGCCGGCGTTGGATAGAAGGCACATGACGCACACCGAAGAGTATCTGACGTTATGTGCCCAGAACCGCCGCGAACAAGATGTATCACGGGCACAGTTGATTGCTGCAGGTAAGAACCCCAATCCGCCGGCGGAATGAGGCTGCCCCCATCGGCAGGTGTGCGCGCATCTGCCTCGCGCTCTCACCAAATCGGCGAAACGGCCTCGCTTCGCACGATCGGAGTTGGACCGGGGGCGCCATTACCGTCCCTATTGGCAAAATGCAGCCTATCTACGAAGCCCTGCGCCTGCGGGTCTATCGACACGGTGATCGTCCCCGCGGCACCGCCGACGCCCGAGTGTCCATCCCATCCATTTAGACCATCATGACCGGATAGACCGGGTGGAAAGCCGCTTCCGCCCGAGCCGCCTCGGCCGCCGCGCCCACCGGACCCACCAGCGCCGCCGGCACCGCCGTTCGCGTCCACAGTCAACGTGCCTCCATTGGGACTCACCAGAAAAAGCTGCTCATGTGTGCTACTCGCGGCGCGCACTTGCAACAGCGGGGGAACGCCGGCTTTGAGCGTGACCCAGACATGCACGTTCTCTCCGCGTTGGCCCGGTTGCCCGTTACCGCCGTCGCCACCGTTCGATCCGTCTGTCCCATTTCCGCCCGCCGACGGGTTAGTCAAGTCAATGGACCCATCGGATCCTGCGCTGCCGTCAAGGCCATTCAGTCCATCGAACCCTTTTGATCCGGCGCTTCCCGAAAAATGCGCGGCGAAAGCGACGTCATAGCGTACCGGGATATCAAGTTCAGCAGTTATATCCGGGTGCCCGATTGCGGTAATCCGAACATGCGGCATGGCGGTCTCGCTGATGCGTGGATCCGCCGGCAACGAAACAACGCCCTTCTTGTTGACCGTCGCTACAGTCGCGTCGAACGTGAAGCTATCAAAGAGAACCTTCCCGCGCCCCGGTCCGACGGTGACCCATTGCTTGCCGTCGGTGGTCGTGGCGGTAATCACGAGCCGGCCCGATTTTCCCGGACTCAATCCGGGATCGGGAGACAGCGACGCGGATAACGCCGTTACGGGAAGTTTGTCGAGCCGAGTCCTTAAGCCTAAGGCCACCTCGATAGATCCACAGCCGACGAGCGACAACAGTGCGGCGACGACTAGACCGACGCCGCCGAGGCGCAGCCGACGTCCGACGGCTGAATGCGAACGGGCGCGGACCGCGACATCTCCCCTCGACCGAGAGTTGATCCAGTTCATGATCTAGATCCCTCTAATAGTTCCATGTCGGGTTAAATATGAAATTTAACGCGATTGTCGGTGATTCCAACGCAAAGATGCGTTATTGGCGTGTGAATCTATGTGAGGATAAAGACCATCTCGTGTCGGCGGCGGGCTTCGGTACGTGATCGATCGAAGGGCATTTGGGGGGTGGTGGCGGAGAACGCTGCATTGTCAGCACGCCCTTGGTGGCGGCTGACGGACTCCAGCACCGATGACGGTCCGGCGCACGGCGGGAAGTTCTCCCTAAATCTGCGGAGGGCACCGACCTCAGGCGAGCGAGCTCTCGCTTGGCTGCACGCGCATGCGACCGCGAAGGACGAGTAGCGAGCCCAGAAGCAGCGTCAGAGCACTCGCAGCCGAGGCCGTATCGATTTCCGGCGCTGACATGTGGCCGCCGCCACCGGAACCTCCGCTGAAGTTGCCTCCACTAAAGCCTTTGCTTCCATGGTCGTTGACACCGCTTCCCAGACTGCCGCGACCGGAACAATTGTTGGAGATTGTATTGCCAATCATCGTCACGGCGCCGGTCTCCGCAATTGCCCTACCGCAGAGAATTTTCGCCGAGCTGTCAAGGCTGACACTGGCGAGCGCAAGAATATTTCCTTCAAATAACGTGCCCGAGCCAAGTGTGGCCGAGCTGCCGACTTGAAAGAACACGCCGTCCGTCGCATTGCCATTTTCAATGATGACTTTCGAACCACTTGCGCTAGTCAGCGTGCTTCCAAGTTGAAAGACGAAATCTTGATGGGACGCGCCGGCGAAGTTGAGCGTGAGCGCTCCTGTCAATTGGGCCGATTTATCGTAGTGATAGACGCCTGGTGTGAGAGTAAGACCGCCCAGGTCTTGACCGGTCAGATTAGCCGTGGACGGGAGGGCCGCAAGGAAGTTGTACGCCTTTGTTTCATCGATCTGCGCCTGGTGGGCCAACGCATCTGTCGCGTGTACCGTTCCAGTAAGGACGACGCTTGAGAAGCCCGTTATCGAGGTCCCTGGGTAAAGACCCACATCGCCATTGATCGTGGTCGCTCCCGTGTTGGTCACGGTCGACGCACCAAGGACGGCAAAGCTCTCGGCCGAGCCAAGTATTTGCGCATCCGCCCCCGCGGAGAGACCGATCGCGCCGACACAGCCGAGTGCAAATACGGCGCTGCCGAAGAGAGTTCCTTTTGATTTCATGTCAGTCTCCAGAATTGGTCTTATGATTCTCCAAGGAGTCGATACCACCAGGGCCGCAGATTGCGGCCCGGGGTGCAGATGCTCACATGCTCCCGCGACGCCGTCTGTCTGGTAGCACACTGATCAATGCGAATACTCAGGCACAGCAAGAACTAAGTCGCGTGTGACTATTTGACATATGGCGCCAGCAATGCGCGATTGAGTGGCGGCGCGGATGGGTTGCGCAGCGCAGAGCGGAGCGATCTGTTCGGCCGAGTATGCAGCGCCGCGTAGCCCTACTTCTTTGACGCTTCGATGATCTGAAACGGCGAATGCGTCGGGAGCACGCGCTCGAGCTTCAAGCCCGAGGCATCGAGGAGCAACTTGTACTCCTTCAGCGCCCGCTCGCGGCCCGGCAGCATGACCATCATGTTGAGGTCCATCAAGGAGGCGAAGCTTGGCGAGTTGTCGTCGGGTATGACCATCTCGACGATGTACATCCTCCCGCCGCCCGCGAGCCTGCGTGCGCAGTTGGCGAGAATGGTCCGGCACTGGTCGTCGTTCCAATCGTGGAGGATCTGCTTGAGCAAGTAGACATCGCCCTCGGGCACGTCGACGAAAAAATCGCCGCCGATGACTTCGGTGCGACCGCCCAGCCCATTTGCTTGCAGTGCCTGGCGGGCGCGGTCCGCCACATTGGGCAGGTCGATCACGACGCCGGACGTACCGAGATTCTTCTTCAGCACCGCCGTCAGGAGCGTTCCGTGCGAGCCGCCGACATCGACAATCTTCTTCGCCTTCGAGAAGTCGCATACGCTCGCCACCTCGCCCGCGACCATGTCGGCCAGGTTGCTCATGGCGCCGCCAAAGACTGCTCCTTCCTGAGGGTGCTCCTCGTACCACTCGAAGATCTCCTTCCCCAGCGCCTTGGGCGCGGCGCGTTCTCCGGTCTTGACCGCGTCGAATAGGCGCCCCCAGGCCATCCAGTGTCCGTGATCCGTCTCGGCGATGGAGAAGTCGCGCAGCGATCCCGGCGTGTTGGACTTGAGCACATCGCCCAGAGGCGTCAGCTGGAAGGTGTCCGGCCGGATCTCGTTAAAGAGCCCCAGGCCAGTTGCGGCTCGGACGATGCGGAAGGTGGCGTCCGGGTTCGAGCCGCATTTCCTCGCGATGACCGCGCTCGTCAGCGGCTGCTCGGCGAGGGCGTCCGGGATACCGAGGCGGCAGAGCGCGCCGACCAGCTGGCTCACCCAGTATCCGGTGATCATCTGCATGACGAGGGCAGGCGGGGAAAGTTGCTCTGGGCCGTTCAGCTGGTCCATTAAATGTCTCCTTCGAGGAGCGTGTTGGTTTTGTGCGATGGGGAGTTTAGATCATTAAGTGACGTATATGCTCTTTTCTGGACTTCGCATGCGTCGCGATCCCGATGGCCGGATTGCAGACGTTCGTCACCGGCCGGCTGGGGTCGACTCGCGACGCATGGCGGTCAGCGAACCGGCATCCGTCTCAGAACGGCCAAACCCGGTCATTCAAGGTGCCGGATTGCCTGCGGGAAAGCGGTAGTTAATATTTGGCGCGGTCCGCTCGGGTCGGTATTGGCGCCGGGGCGTGGTGATGGCGAGGCGCTGATGCAACGCGCGCTGAATGATCGCAATGCCTGTCATTTGCTCGACGTCCGCTTGACTACAAGTCCGTTTGCTTGCCTCCAAGCGCGTCGATGAGCGCGGGGTCCCCTATCCGCTTGGCAATTTCGAGGGCCGTCGCACCCCGAAACGTAATCTTTGAGTAGTTGACTCCGCTTTGCCGCAACATCCGCACCGCGTCAGCATCGGCGCTGAGCACCGGTAGGAGGGCTACAGGAAGCCCTGTCGCCCCAACCGGCGTGTCCGGATGAGCGCCGAGCGTCAAGAGACGCCTGGCTGCGGCCAGATCCTGATTTTGCAGCGCGTAGGCAAGCGCCGTCAGCTTCTCGTTATCCTGCTGGTCAATCGGCTCGCCCACAGCGATCAACTTTTTCGCTGCCGGTGTGGTTCGATCACTGGTAGCCAACAAGTACAGCGGCTTCGGACCTGCCGGCAGGAATATTCGTGCTTGATTCAGCGACTCTGCGCTGATCGGTCCCGTCGTGGCGGCCCACTTCACGTATTGCGCGAGCCCTAGGATCTCGCGCGACTCGGTGTCATCGCAATTCTGGTGCAAGGCTCCCGTTGCCAGATCGATCGCTGCCTGTGTATTGCCACGCACGTCGAGAAGGAATCTCGCGTAGTCGGCGGTATAGCAGCTCCCCGGGCCAAACTCGGCGACTCGCTGTTTGTACAGTACCTCCATCCCATCCGGGTCCTTTCGAGCCTTGAGTAGATTCAAGAGCTGTGAATAGGCTGTAGCGCGGGCCCGATCGTACGTGTCGTGAGTCATCGGATGCGCAATCGCCTGCCGATACTTCACGATTGCCTGATCGGTCTTGCCCTCCATCAGCAGCAGTTCGCCCCAGTTGCTCCAAAGCCATAGATTATTGGTATTTGTCGTTGCGGCCTGGGCGAACAGCGCTTCCGCCTTGGCGAAGTGCTGCTCGTGCGCATAGACGTAGCCCAAGAGAATCTTTGCGTTGACACTGTCGGGCCTAATCTGCAGGGAAGACGAGAGAAGGGTTTCCGCCTGATGCAGTCCCTCCGGCACGCCGTGCAATTTCATGGCGACCCGGGCCAGTTCGACGTAGCCGGCATCGAATTTTGGATTGTCGCCGATTAGTCTCTCGAGAATCGATCTGGCCTCGTTCAATTGCGGCTCTTCTTCCGAGTCGATGAGAGCAACCGCGCGGTTGAAATTCTCTTCCGGAGAGGCTTTTGCAACTTGCTGGTCGCGGACCCACGTCTGGAAGTCGGGCCAATCGATCACCTTGTCAATCTGCTGACGAGCAACAACAACAGGGCTGAACATCTGGCTACGAATCGTTACGACAACTTTTAAAGTTCTCTGCTGAGCACCGGGATAGCGAATTTCCACGCTCGCGTGGTTCGCTCCCCGTAGGGGACGCTGGAGGAATGTTTGGTATTGTTCGGCCCCACCTAGGCCGAGTGGCGAACCCGATTGAGGGATCAATTCGACCGCCAGCGCGGCATTCGGCGGCTCGCCCGTATAAAAGTAATCAAACTCCGCCGTCCACACACCCGCTTTCTTTTGGTCGACGTGCAGACCGGATACCGAATCAGTGCCGGCGAGCGGTGGTGGCTTGGGAGAACCGGCCGGGTTCTCTGCGCTGCTCTGGGCGCGTAATGATCCGAGAGACACACAGATCGTCGCTAGAAGGAAAGAAACGGCGATGGCGGTCGCGGAGCGTCGTGCTGACATTGATCAATTCCTTTTGCGGGTCCTACGCTACAATCAAAATATTGCCGCAGGATCGCTCAGCCCGGGCTGTCGTTGATCACATATTCGCGATGTCATACTCCTCGTGAAGACGGTGCGACCCGCTGGGCTGACCGGTACCGGCGCGCTCCTAGCGTGGAAATGCTTAGGGTCCGCGACGGGTCGGTGGACGGCGATCGCGACCGCCAGCGGCTCCAGCCGGGCCAACACCGGTCGGTGGACACTCTGAATTGATCGTCACTAAGCGGCCGCTCGCGGCTTGCGGTAGGCTGACCAGGCGGATAATCAAATTGACGACGCAAACTTTCCCATTTCTGACCCGAATCGGGAGTGTTTCAGAAAGACTCAATTCAATCGCAAAAACGCTTGATTTCGCACTGGACGAACCTATGCGCATCCATCACCAGTTGTGTCTGTCCATTCTGCTCCTGGGAGCTGCACTGGGCTCGGGGAATTGCCATGAAGCTGGCGAAGCAACGCATCGCGTCGTTGCAGCGTCGCTCGTAACGGAGTGCGCCAACCGGTTTCTTGCTGCGCTCGACACCGATCAGCGCGCCAAAGCAATGCTTCCGTTCGATACGGACGAGCGCACGAACTGGCACTTCATTCCCGACGATACGACGATCGCGGTCGATACGTTGAAGCAGCGCAAGGGTCTGCCGTTGCGCGAAATGTCGCCGTATCAGAAGCATCTGGCCGGCGCACTGCTCGCGGCAGGCTTGAGCCAGACCGGCTATGTCAAAGCCCTCACCATCATGAGCCTGGAAGATGTGCTCAAGCTGATGGAGAACGACAGCGGAGAACGCCGCAATCCGGAGAAATATTATTTCTCCGTATTCGGCACGCCGTCCGATAACGGCACGTGGGGTTATCGTGTTGAAGGCCACCATCTGAGCCAGAACTACACCTTGGTCGACGGAAAAGTTATAGCCGCGCCGAGCTTCTTTGGCGCGAATCCTGCGGAAGTGCGGCAGGGGCCACGCCGGGGTCTGCGCGCCTTGGCCAAAGAAGACGACCTTGGCATCGAACTGATCCAGGCGCTCGACGATGAGCAGCGCCGGACGGCGATCGTGGATTCCAGCGCTTACCCAGAAATTCTCTCTGCTGCCAGTCGCAAGGCAGCGCTGGAAGGACGACCGTCCGGGCTCGCCGCATCGAAGATGAATGCGCGGCAATTCGAACTACTGCTGAGCCTTCTGGACGAATACGCAAGCAACGTGCCCGGCGAGCTGGCCGCGCGCCGCATCGCACAGTTCAACAAGGCTGGCCGCAATATCCATTTCGCGTGGTCGGGCGGCATCCGCCGCGGTGATCCGCACTATTATCGCGTGCAGACCGCGGATTTTCTTATCGAATTCGACGACACACAGGACAACGCCAATCACATCCACTCGGTCTGGCGCGACTTCAACGGCGACTTCGGAGAGGACTTGCTCAAGCGCCACTATCAGACCAGCCACCAGAAAGAGTAGTAGCAGACGCCCCAATCCCGGTCATGAGCCGATACGTCGAGTTCAGGCGCGGCGCTTCTTAACATTCCGATAAATAACCGTGAAACGGAAAGTAAGCTTGCTGTATGGATACACGGTTCATTTTGATCTCCGTGTTAACGGAGCATGATCTAACTGCTGACCGCTGGGGACCGTAGCGCCTAACTCATGACATCAACGCCCCCCGCAACAATGCCTCTGGATACGGCGCGACTTCACCTGCGCCAGCCAGTCGAACAAGACGCCGCCGCGATCATCTCCATCGCCGGCGACTGGGAAGTCGCGCGGCGGTTAGCTCGGGTTCCCCACCCCTATACGGATGCCGATGTACGCTTTTTCTTAGACCACGTAGTGCGGAACGAACCCACTTGGGCGATCTTGTGGCGCCAGACCAGCCGACTCATCGGTATGATAGGCTTGGTTCCAGCCCCAGACGGGCGAAGCGCCGAGCTTGGCTACTACATCGCCCGCAACCATTGGGGCCGAGGCGTCGCCACGGAGGCCGCGCTGGCAATCACCAGGGTTGGCTTCGAGTCTTTCGGCTACCTCAAGCTGACCTCAGGGTATCACGCGGATAACCCAGCCTCTGGCCGCGTGCTAGCGAAGCTTGGCTTCACTATTGTCGGCACTTCGAGCCGCCCATGCCTCGCCGAAGGCAAGGACAAATCCTCTGTGGACGTTGAGTGGGTGCCATAAAATGGTCGAACAGGCTTCTTCTCCCTCGCTTCTTGTCTTTCCGATAAAGAGCCTTAAATGAACGAGTTAAGGGACCGGCATCATTGTGTCGCAGGGAATTGATTCTTCTATGGTGCACCGGCGCCAATGCTCGTTTTTGGGAAAGTCCGCGATTGGATTGCTCGCAAGCTGCCGGTCGTATCGGGCAGTTCAGGGTCGAGAGTGCTCACTCAATGTACCGCCGCAGTCGGCGACTTTGAGATATTCGAATAAGCGAATTCGCCTCCGCAAAGCCGCATAGGCGCCGCCACCGACAGGTTGTTAGAGAAAGCGCGTAAATCCGTCAGGGCTCCATGCTTCGCTGCCCACGCCGTGGTGCACGAAGAACAACCCGTCGGGATCATATTTTGCTTTCACGGCAAGCAGTCGGTGATAGTTGTTGCCCCAAAAGGCCCGCTGCCAAGATTCGTTGAAGTAATTGCTTTCGGAAACGTACGAGCCTGGCACGGGCACTATTTTCCGAAGCTCGGCGGCCGCTTCGTCGACCGCCCGGGCATGCTGGTGGGCAACACTCTCGTCGAAGGGTTGTCCCGGTATGCGCAGCGGCCCTCCGTTGGCGATGATGGCCAGCGCGAATGCATCCAGTACTGCAGGATTGGTGGCGGTGTCGCGCGCGGCAGCGATTGCGTCGGCGGGCGCACCGGCAAGACCCTTGTTGAAGTGCAGCTCAACTTCCCAGCGCCGGCTGGCGGCGAACAGCGCCCCGGCAAGGTCTGCCTGCTTAGACGACAGCAATAGCGATGCTGGAAGCCATATTGATTCATACCCATGGAGAAATGCGCTGACCTGATCCTTGTCGCCCGACCACCAGGCATGGGACACGAGCGCGCTGGGGCGCGGATCGCTTATCATTGCGTCGCTGCCACGCTTCTTTCTCGCTTCGACGTCCCACCAAGCGCGCGCGTGCCCGCTACCGGCGCCGAGGCCGGATGCACTATATTCGTTTGAGTTTTTCACCCAACCGAAAAAAGACTTCCAAACGTCCGCGGCTTGCTCGTTGTCTAGCCCCTGACACACCATCGAGAGTTCAAGTGTATTGTCTGGCTTGATCTTGACGCTTTCGCCCCAGTGCGGATTGAACAGGCTGTCGTGATAGAACCCCACAAAGCGAGCAATCAATCGCCGGAATGCGGCATCCGATTTCGCCTTTATTGTGCCTTCAGAATAACCAAAAAATTCCGGCAGCTCATGCGTGCGCAATGTGAGTTTGGTGACGACGCCCCAGCTGCCACCACCACCGCCTTTGAGCGCCCAGAAAAGGTCAGGATTCATGCACGCGTTGACTGTGCGGACAACACCGTCGGCCGTGACGATTTCAGCTTCCAGAAGCCCAGCTGCCGCAGTTCCGAAGCCCTTTGACATGGAGCCGAATCCGCCGCTCTGGATGAGCCCGGCCACGCCGACGCTGGCGCAGCCGCCACCCTGGACATAGCGGCCCGCCTTTGTCGTTACGGAATCATATACGTCGATCCACATAGCTCCTGCTTCAACCGTCACAGCCGCCGTCGGTGCTTGCTTGCCCTGACAGCCTTGGCCGACAAAAGCGTCATGAGTGCTGACCTTATTCATCGCCCGCGTCCACACGAGCAGCGAGTCAGGCGCGTTGGACGTGCCCTGGT
>Ga0210406_10004454_pt1 | contig 15002 bp, 14 predicted proteins | sample IncBWC30MmetaG_FD_155454 | JGI IMG/M metagenome (GOLD analysis project Ga0210406, IMG submission 155454) | Forest soil microbial communities from Barre Woods Harvard Forest LTER site, Petersham, Massachusetts, United States - Inc-BW-C-30-M | ecosystem: Environmental > Terrestrial > Soil >... | reverse complement strand
CGTGATTCCTTTGAAAAGGGGGACAGAGAGCTGCACCGTTATTTCCTCTTCGTAGTGCTTCGCAAAAGCACATTCTAGTCGCTCGCTGCCTTCATTCCAGAGCATGACCATGAATAGGTGATAGTTTAACGAGCTTTTTGACGCGGTCCGACGCAGTAGGCAAAGTCAAGTACTGGGAGCCACTTTACCGATAAGGCGACCAATCCGGAGCTCAGCGGCGCCTGATTCTAACTTCCTCAAACACAAGAGCGACATCGCAGAGAGCAACTAGCACGACCGCCGCTCACAACAACGAACAAAAGTTACTGACCCTGTCGCTTCGATGAGTTCTTATACCGCTTCCTGCTGCAGGTGCTTCCCAAAGGTTTCGGGCGCATCCGTCACTTCGGCTTTCTCTCCAGCCGGCGCCGCGCCACTGCCCTGCCACTTTGCTTCCAGCTTCTCGGCGCGGCACCGCCAACTGAGCAAGAGGCCTCCTCCGTGAATGACGCGAGTCCTCTTCGACGATGCCCAAAATGCGGCGGACCAATGAGGGTCATCGAAAGGATTACGGCTGATGAAATCCAACTGCGTTCTCCACCGGCTAGAGATGCTGTCGCCGCATGAGCTCACGACCAACGCCACGAAACCATTGCCTGTTTCGGCAGGCACCGTCCTCTTGTGTCTTCCCATCCAACAAATCTCTCCTTCCCATAGCACGAGGTCATCCTTTCGCAGCGCTACCGGAGTTTCCACGACGTTTTCTCCCTCACGGTGGAAACTGGCTCTCCGCCGCACCGTCACGCCTGTTTTTCCCACAATTGAATTTGCATAGACGCCGCGTCCGCCGCAAACTGGACGCCCACGTTCAAACGGCTTTACCGGACGCGCGCAGAGCACTTCGCCTCACTGCGGCAATTCCTGAAAACGCGCCTCCCGTAAAGCGCTAACGTTTACTAGCCTGTTAATGAACCGAACCGCGAAATTGCGCTAGAGCAATCGCAAGGTTGCGTGCAAGCAACGACGGCAACCAGCTGGCATGTGATGCTTATACTGCTGCAATTAAGGGAGCTTCTCCGCCCATTGGAAATGTCAAAGGACTCTGGAAGGACGATTACGCCGTTAAGACAGAGGGCGGTAACAGGGTTGCTGTGAATGGTGCAAATGCGATAGTAGTTGGTCTATCCCGAACTACTCCGTCACACGATTCGTTCATAGCTGCAGGGACTCGGAGATTCCGTGCAACAAATTTGCGTTGCCGCGCTCCTAACAAGAACAAAAATGGAGGAGCGACTTGTCATTAATTCGCATTCTCGTGGTTGACGATTTCAAGGATTGGCTACAGCAAGTCCGTTTGCTGCTTCAATCCCGGCCAGAATGCCAGGTCATCGCTGAAGCGTCGGATGGATCAGAAGCCGTTCAGAAGGCCGAAGAATTGAAGCCGGACTTGATTGTGCTGGACGTCGGTCTCCCGAATTTGAGTGGAATCGAAGCTGCGCGGCAGATACGACAACGCTCCCCCAACTCCGAGATTATCTTCCTAAGTCAGAACAGTGATCTCGACGTCGTCCGGGCAGCTTTGGACACGGGCGCGTTGGGTTACGTTTGTAAGACAGATGCCGGACGCGAACTATTGCCTGCCATGGATGCGGTTCTTCGGGGTAAGCAATTCGTCAGTAGCAGCTTAAAAGACTACCAGTCCACCGGCACCTCAGCAGAGAAAGCCCATCACAGCCATGAGGTTCTGTTCTATGCTGATGAAACGGTTCTTCTAGATAGCGTTACTCGCCTGATTGCTGCCGCCCTAAGGGCCGGTAACGCGGCGATTGTGCTCGCAACGAAATCACACGGGGATAGTCTTCTTCAGAGATTGAAGGCAGGGGGTGTGGATATAGATGGCGCCGTTCAACAGGGTACCTACATTTCATTGGATGCTACTGACACGCTCTCAGCAATCATGGTGAATGGTTTGCCTGACCCGGTTCGATTTTTCGGGGGCGTTGGTGGTTCCATTGAAGCAGCCGCCCAAGCAGCGAAATCAGAGCAACCTCAGGTTGTTGTGTTCGGCGAAGCCGTGGATCTCTTGCAGGCGACAGGCAAAGCGGACGCCGCGATTCGGCTTGAACAACTCTGGAACGAGGTGGCCAAAACCCTCGAGGTGCATATCCTCTGCGGGTACGCGTTGAGCAGCTTTCACCACGAGGAAGACGAGCACGTTTTCCAGAGCATCTGTGCGGAACACTCAGCCGTTTATTCTCAGTGAGAAGTAAGACTCAATTCTAGATTAACCTGCGGGAGCGGCGTCTCCCTTCGAGAGTTGGCGCAGTTCAGCTTCAGGAACAGCAAATTCCGCGGTGCCGCAATCCAAGCAGACAACAACCTCAGGAAATGCCCACACGACGGGCTTGCCAATGTCTTTTAGTTCCGGAAAACGGATGGCCATCTCCGCGCTAAATTTCTTCTGGTTGACTGAACCGCACGACTTACAAGACATACCGGCTCGGATTCTCCTTTAGAACACGTCTATGTATGGAACGCAGCTCCTTATGGGAAGGGGTACGACCCTTGAAACCAAAACTTTGTTGCAAACATGCACGTTATTTGATTTGAGTTTCGTGAAGGACTCGTCTTAGTGCTTGGTTGTCGGCAAACCGGACAAGTCCGGCCCAGTGTCTACATGGATATCTAGTGCAACGGCGTTTATCTGCAGTTATCTCAGCGAAAACTGGGGTTCACAATTTGCGGAGTACAAGGCGAGGAATATGAAGCGTACCTCAGTCCGGGCCACCAGAAGAGCCTCGCCGGTCGCGCTTCATGATGCGGATGATGGACAGAGCGTCGTGGAGGGCAATCTTCTCGACGCGACTATCGTTTCCGTGGTGTAGTTGCTAGAGTCGCTCGAGGACCAGAGTTTCTGCGCTCTGTATTTTTTCAGGCATCTTTTGTGGGTCAAACTCGAGGATTAGTTCCTGCAGAGGGCCCTGCCATTGTGGGAATTTCAACTCTGCATTGCTCATTGAGAATCTCTCTGTGTCTGACTTCCGGAGGACAGTCGCGCGCCGTGTCCGCCATCGAACTTGATGACCAACCTATTCCCCGTGTTTTGATTCAAGAGTAGATACTCCCCAGGTGCAAACCCAGCTATTTGCCGAACATGTTCCTGAGCTTCGTCAAGGGTTAGCGCTGACCCAACCCAGAGCACCCCACTGTCTTGTACTTGAAAAATATCGAACGCAGGAGTTTTCATCTCACCCTCGTTTCACTTCATCGACCGTGGTTTCTGCTAAAGGGGCCTCTTCCAACTCTTCATTCCTGGAACCTTGCGCCCGTTCCGCTGCCTGTTTCTGCTTGAGTTCGTCGGCAAGAATCTTCTTGGCGACCGCCAGCGGAACTTGCTCGAAATGTGTTCTTAGCCTTCGCATCACAATCCTCCTCCAACACATCGACGCTAACAGACAGGAAGTCATACGGGTTAAATCCTTAGGAAGTCTGTCCGTGGCTTTAGTCCGTTGAAGCTTTCGTGTTTGCGGAGAGTGACTTTTATATAGCGTCGCCATCAGCTAGCGTCGCGCGCTAATCTGTACGCCCGTCATTTTAGTTGCAGAGCTCTTTACGATCTGTTACGATAACGCCTCGTCTGCGGGAGGATAAGGAGAAGGGGCGGGAGGATGACATGCCAACACGTGCGGGCAAAAAAACAGAGATGCACTTCAAAACGATGATCCAAACGGACGTACCTCAGGGTCGCAATGGAAAGCATAAATTGATTGTCACTACACTTCTCAAAGACCTCGCGCAATTGAATGACGGCGCGGCGATCAAAGTACCCCTGGCCGAACTGGACGCATCGAAAGAAAAAGTACGCTCCGCGCTCAATCGAGCCACTCGCAAAGCTGGGCTCAAAGTTGCGACCGCGACCGATGCCACTTTCTTATACATCTGGAACGTGAACGACTGAGTGGATAACCGAATTTATCGGTAATCGCTCTGTGAAACTGAGTTGAGTCTCACTTTCGGTACGCACCCGGCAGCAATGAACCGATCGGAGCCGCGAAGCAAGAATGCGGTCCCATGCGCATAGATTGGGGGATCGTTGCCGGGAACGATTCAGGAGCAGGAGTTGGTGTTTGAGGAGAAGTGACTCCGCGACGATGGAACGGACACCGCCAGGTCCGAGCAGGCGGACCAGGATAGCAAGGAGATGGATGAAAAGAACCACCCGATGGCGCATCGAAGAATGCTAGCAAGACGGGAAATCCCGGGGAATCATTAGCGAAATAACACAATTCGCCACCCACACCTACCGTCGGCATACGACCCGAGGATAATGCGCAGGCAATCGTTCGGCACTGGAGAAGCTGGCTCGTTATATCGAGCAGCAAGGGGTCGATCCGATTAAGACTGCAGCCAGAAATGGAGATGATCTGATACCCGATGATGCCGCCATTCTTCGACATGATGATTGCTCCCAACTAACGTCGCCCCTTTCAGGGCTGGGACTTGGTTGATTGGCGCCGATACAACAGCTCAACAATCCTGGTCTTGTAAGCGACTACGTTCTTTAGATTCCATCTCTCTTCGCCACCGGAGTTATCAAACAGACGCAGCCCGTCACACAATAGGACCGGGATAATCATCAAGCTGATTTCATCCACCAGGCCGAGCCTGAGAAAACTCTGGCACAGCATCGCCCCTCCCACGAGCCAGATGTTTCCGTATCGCGGCGCGAGAATCTCATCAACCAACTTCTTGAGATCACCTGAATAGAACTCAACGCTCTTCCTCGTGGAGGGAAGCTCTCTGTTTGTGGTCACGATTGTCGGAGTGTCGCCATATGGCCAGCCGAGTTGAAGCGCATGCTCATATGTGCGAGAACCGAGCACAAAGCAGTCGATGGAAGTAACGCCGTCGTCAGCATTGCCTTCAGAAATCCCTTTTTCGTAGACGTCTCCAGAGCCATCCAGCCACGAAACACTGTTGTCCTTCTTGGCGATTATGCCATCAAGGCTTGAAACCATGTGAAGGGTTACGGTCGATCTCCTTGCGCTCACCTCACCACGTGACATATTTCCTCCGCTGCGGGCCGACCTCGGTCGCGCATACGTTCCTTTCTTGATCCCATTCGTGCGCCGCGTTCGTCAAAATAGGTTATCAGGACCTTGCTAACAACTGAACGTCTTTGGGCTTGCTGCCAAGCCGCAAGGGGGGCGACTGACTGTAGGTCTTCATTCCGTTGGCTTTCTCGCAAAGACCACTGACGAAGCCGCGGAAATATTCTTCCAGGGTATGCGCACACCTTTACCGAAATCGGCAAGGAGCGCGGCTGGCCAGCCGCCACACGCGGTCAGTTTGACGCCTTGCGCGGACCTACCGGCGCGCTGCTAATCGGCGACGCCAAAACGGTCGCGAAAAAGATCCTTTACGTGAGTGACGTTCTCGGCGGCATTTCCCGCGTCACATTCCAAATGGGAGTCTCTACGCTTGCGCATCAAAAAATGTTGGAGGCCATCGAGATCCTCGGCACCCAAGTGGCACCTATTGTCCGGAACGAGCTCCGCGTCACTTCTGTGCGCGACTGTACCGGAAGGTGAAGTCGATGCTACGATCACTCGTACTTGAGAAAGTCAAACACCCAGCGTCATTCCTCCCGCAACGCTACCATTGGATCGACCCTGGTGGTCCGCCATGCTGGGATGAGCGTAGCGGCGAATGCCACCGCGGCCAAAAGCGCCGGAACTACAACGAAGGTAATCGCATCTGTTGTGCTCACACCGAACAACATGCTGGCCATTACGCGAGTCAACACGGCCGCACCAGCGAGACCGGCCAAAATACCAATTGCGGCTAGTTCCATCCCCTGTCGCACCACCAACTTGATAATGTCACCAGGCAGTGCGCCTAATGCCACCAGCACACCAATATCGTGAGTGCTCTGGGTTACAAGGTATGAAAGCACGCCGTATAGACCCATGGCAGCCAACAACATCGCGAATGCCGCAAATGCGCCGAGCATCGTACTCGAAAAGCGTTGGCGCGCCAGCGAATCGTAGAGACGTTCCTGCATGGTCCGAATTCCGTAAACCGCGACGGACGGATCGACCGTGTGGATTTCATGCACGATGGCAGAAGACAGCGCGGCCGCGTCGGAGGAAGTGCGTGCAACGAGGAACATCCCAGTCGAGGGATCTTGCTCCTGCGGGAAATATGTCGCGATCTTGCCATCGGTCTCAAGGCCGTATTGTTTGACGGTTCCGACTACGCCGACAACCGTGATGGCCTTCTTAGGATCAAACCACAGGTGTTTTCCGACGGCATCACCGGCGGGCCAGAAGCGCTGCGCGAATTTGTCGTCAATGATTACGACCCTCGGCATATCCGCGTTGTCATATTTGGAGAAGAATCGGCCTTTGAGCAGCGGAATCTTCATTGCTCGAAAGTAATCCGTGCTCGCCGTGCGGAGGTCCACCTGCAACTCCTGGCCGGGGGCCGGGGTATAGCCTTCCACATTGATGCTTCCCCAACCCACTGACCCGGTTAGTGGCAGAACCGAAACCACGCCTTCAGCAGTCACGCCTGGCAGGCGGGCGATACCTCCTTCGATTTCCCGATAGAAATTGGCTGCGGCTTTGTCGTCGCGGTACTTTGGATCACTGGCAGCAACTTCCATCGTCAGCACGTGGTCTATAGTGAATCCCGGGCTAACATTCTGCAGACGTACGAAGCTGCGAATCAGCAGCCCGGCTCCGATCAGCAGCATCAGGGAAAACGCCAACTCGGAGAGGACCAGTAAGCTGCGCAAACGGTGCCGCCGCAGATGCAGCCCTCCATCGCTTTGCCCGCTCCGGCCACCGGCTTTCAACGACGTATTAGGATCCAGCCGGATAGCGCGCCAGACCGGTGCCGCTCCGAATAGAATGCCGGTCAGCAGCGAAACGCCGAACGTGAATGCCAGCACCGCCCAGCTAATTCCGATGTCCTCAAGTCGGGGAATATTCCCCGGATTCATTGTACGCACTACGTAGATGCTCACCCGAGCAACTACGAGCCCCGCGGCGCCGCCAAGGATTGCCAGGAAAACGCTCTCGGTAAGTAATTGCCGCGCCAGCCGCTGCCAGCTTGCGCCCAAAGCCGTCCGGATGGCTACTTCCTTCTCACGTGCCGCCGCGCGAGTGAGAAGCAGGTTCGCGACGTTCGCGCAAGCGATGAGCAATACCAACGCCACGGACCCCAACAGTACAAGCAGCGCCCGGCGCACGTCTCCAACCACCTGCTCCTGCAGACCTACTACATGCATACCGAAGCTGTTGTCACGCTTGTCCTTCTCTCGGATTCGGCTGGCAATCACGTCGACATCGGCCTGTGCCTGCTGGAGCGAGGTTCCAGGTTTTAGCTTCACGACGATATTGTAGTTTTCGTCGCCTCTGCTTTTCACCGCGTCGGCTCCCAACGGCAAGGGAACAAAGACGTCCACTTTGTCCATGGGTCCTTCCGATGGCATCACTTCGGCGTTGAGCAAGAACCCGCGCTGCAGTACTCCAGCCACCGTAAAGGATTTGCCATCGAGCGTGATGCTCTTGCCCACAATGTCGGGGTCTGAATTAAACACACGTTTCCAGATTCGGTCGCTCAGAATAGCGACCGCCGGTTTCCCGGCCTTGTCCTCCTCCGGCAACAGGAGACGGCCAAGAAGAGCTTTTGCGCCGAGCATCTCCAGCAAACTGGATTGCGTTCGCATGCCGTCCACCAGCTCGGCCTGCTCGCGGCCAGTCAGCGTGAAAGGGCGGCTCTGCGCGAGCGCCATCTGTTCGAACGAATGGTTCTCGTTTTGAATGTCAACGAACTGGCCCGGCGAAGGCCAGTCGCGGAAAATGCCAATTGCCGGTGAATGTAGCCAGACAGCGGCCAGACGTTCCGGTTGTGGATAAGGAAGGGAACGCAGCAGCAGCGCGTCCACCACACTAAAAATGGCTGAATTCGCGCCGATTCCGATGGCCAAGGAAGCCAAAATCACCAAAGTCGACAGCACGTTTTTTCGAAACACGCGCCAGGCGTAGCGAACGTCTTGCAGCCACGTGTGCATGATCCCTCCCGCGTCTGAATGCACGATGATATGACCTGCCCAGATTCCTGGCTAGACGGATCTCGCGAGAGTTCAGTTGCCACTAATTGTTTTTTTGTCGCCAGTGACAGCGTAGGGCTGTCCCCCCGCTCGGAAGTTGTTCATTATTCTGATAGCTGGGCGCCTGCACTTGGCCGCTGCGCAGCGATGCGAGCCAGAAATCCGCTTCAGGGAAGTTGCTCCGTTGCCACTCTCAGCGGGCCCAGCTCGCGCAAACTTCCGCCGGCTGCAAATCCCGTCGAGACAAACCGTCACTCAGTCGCAAGAAGTGACCCTCGAGCCGCCTCGAGTCACCCGACCTCCTTGCGACACTTCATCAACCCTCGTCCGAATCAAGTTCTTCCACGGTAGACCCACTGAGAGCCAAACCCCACGCCACGGAAGTAAACTGATTTCCAGTCCTGATGCGTTGCTCTCCGAAGCGCGTCGTAAAGATTCTTCTCACTGCTGGTACAAATGACGATCCGCCGGTCAGAAACACTGCATCTACGTTTCTCGGGTGAACTCCACTTACCCTAAGCAAGGAGTCCAAGCAGGACTCAATCTGCTTCAGTTCCTCGGAGATCCAGGCTTCAAAAGAAGGACGCTCTACTCTGGCAGTAAGATCAACTATTCCATCATGGAAACGAAACGTCGCTGCCAGATTGTTCGATAGATCGTACTTCACTGCCTGAACAGACTGGTGCAATTGATATCCGAGATCCTCTTTTATGAGATGGATCAAAGCGGCGATTTTCTGAGGTTCAATCGCATCATTCTTGATACGGTTGAGCAAATCCATCACATCCTTGGCCCTCAGAAACGAGAGGTGATGCCAGCGTTCCAACTTGCCATAAATCCAAGAGGGTATCGGTAAAAGCCTCTTCATCGAACGCATGTCCGTTCCAGCGCCCAGCGCGGGAGACATAAGATGTCGAATTAGCTTCGCATCGAACGAATCGCCTGCCACTGCGACGCCCGCGTTACCAAGAAGGTCAGCTCCGCTTCTACCCCGGCAACGGATACTTGGACCGGCCCGCACCAAAGAAAAGTCGCTCGTGCCACCTCCGAAGTCTCCTATCAGAATTAGTTCATCGTGATCAAGCGTTGACTCATAGTAGTGAGCTGCCGCTATCGGCTCAAATTCGAACTGTACAGACTCATATCCGGCAATCTTGAATGCCTTCCTGAGACGATTTTCCGCATAGCAATCCTCTTCCTCGGTCTCGGCTCCGACAAATCGTACCGGTCTGCCGACTACGGCTTGCAAAATTGGGACACCAAACTGGGAAGCGGCCTTTTCACGCAGGTCTCTCAGGATACGCGCGATCAGTTCTTCGAGCGCGTATTTTCGGCCAAAAACGTCCGTGCTCTGGAGGCTTCGACTACTCAGAAAGGACTTCAGCGATTGAATCAGCCTGCCTTTGTGGTCCGCAGAGAGGTAGTGTTCAATACCTTCCGGTCCGCTCCACGACTTGAGCGCGTTTACACCCCGCTCTTTTATTTGCTCGAGATAGAGGAGTGACCGATAGGCGGCTGTCACTTCGCCCAGGTATGGGAAGTGCGCAAGCTCAACCTTGCCCTTGTCGGTGGCACAAGCAATAGAGCTATTCGTCGTGCCGAAGTCGATACCAATCGCAACCGTAGTCATTCTTACGGATTTTAGAGGCCATCTACTTCGCCGGCAACTGGCCCCACCATCCCAGCTAGCAAACCAGTTTTGATCGAGATGTGGACCTTGCCTCGCCGGAACATGCGACTGCGCACTTATCGTTCCTTTCGGCCGTGGCGATTCGCCCAAAACCTGGCTCTGCCATTGGCCAGAACCCCGTTTCGGGCACGTGTCCGGTAATGTGACGCAATCGGGCACACCGAGACGCAGCCAGCAGTATAGTGTTCGTGGAACGGGAATCTGAGTAAAGGCGAGGAGGTTGCCATCTATACAGTCGGGCTTTACTGAAAGAAACAGCGAAGGCGGTATGATAATAGACGTGTATCCGACAATGAATGATTCCTGTAAGAAATTGTTGGGCCGAAACGCGCGCCGCTCATTCCTTGGGGCCGGCAGATTACTCTGGCTAAGCCTGAGCGTCCTGCTCTGCGGCTTTCCCGTTCTGGCCCAGTTTCCTCCGCTCCTCATCCTTCACGGAGTGGAGAGCGGCGCGGTTGGAACAACGGGAGCAGAATCACCCGCCGGTGCGCAACAGCCCGACGAGCGATTGCCAGGAAGCATCAGCGGAACAATTATCGATCAAACGGGAACTGCCGTCGTTGGAGCCCGGGTAAGACTCACCCGTGAGGATCAATCTCCAAACCAAGAGATGACCACCGGCGACGATGGGCAATTTTCCTTTGCCAACATCGTTCCCGGGCCCTTCCATCTCACAATTACTTCGGAGGGCTTCTCTGCGCAATCATCCTCTGGAATCCTGCATTCCGGAGAGGTCTGCATCGTCCCGCAAATTAAGTTGGTAATTGCTACCTCGATCACAGAGGTGAAGGTCGAGCTCTCGCCGACCGAAATGGCACAAGAGCAGATCAAGGAGCAAGAGAAGCAGCGGGTGCTCGGGATCTTTCCGAATTTCTATGTCAGCTATGTCCCCAACGCCGCTCCTCTCACCTCGAAGCAAAAGTTCGAGCTCGCCCTGAAGACGACAGTGGATCCAGTCAGATTCGTGACTGTGGGAGCCATTGCGGGAGTGGAGCAGGCGACAAACCGTTTCAGTGGATACGGGCAAGGCGCCCAAGGGTACGCAAAGCGATACGGTGCCTCCTACGCGGACTTTGCGACAAACGCCTTCATCGGAGGCGCCATACTGCCATCTCTCCTGAAACAAGATCCGCGTTATTTTTATAAGGGTAGTGGTAGCGGGCGATCGCGGGCTCTGTATGCGATTGCCAATGCAGTGATTTGCAAGGGGGACAATGGACACTGGCAGCCTAATTATTCCGAGATTCTCGGAAGCCTGGCCGCGGGCGGCATTTCCAATCTTTACTACCCAGCCAGTGATCGCAATGGCGCGGCATTGACATTTGAAAACGCGCTCATCGGAATTGGCGCAAGCGCTGCGATCAACGTCCTGCAAGAATTTGTCCTCCGCAAGGTCACGCCGAATGTTCCTCACTACGCTCCCACCACACCCTGAAGCACGTTCGGCAAGCCGTTGACTCCGCTCCTCCATAAGTTCAGTTTGCTTTGCCGAAAGCCATGCCAAGTCGGCCTGTAAGGCCGAAGACGACTCCCGAAGATAGTGATATTATCCTTCCCAATCGATAGGGGGCTTGGTGTCCATCACCCGTCGCATTTATGTTAGCTTGCCTGCAGACCCTTGGCTGCCTCCCAACCTGAACGAACTCAAGTGGGGTATTGTTGAGGAGGTGGAAAAACTTGGCTATACGCCCGAGATCTTCACCAATCCCAAGGGGAAACCCGGCCTCGCCTCACCAAAGGCTTGGAATCCGCGCGATGCGGACGAGATTGCCCGGCGTTGCGTTGGAGCTGCCGTTCTCGGAATGCCGCGCTGGAACTTTCAGGATGCGGAGGGACAGCCAGTACAGCTACCGACCGAGTTCAATCACTACGAGGGTGCACTGGCTCGCACCCTAGGTCTGCCTACGCTCGTTCTCGTACAACGGAGTGTCCGACGCCGCGTCGTCTTCGACATGAGTTTCGGTGGGTATGTGGGCGAATTCGACCCAGCTGCTGACCTGGGGTGGCTCCACACCGACGAATTCCGGGTACCGTTTTATTACTGGAAGAACCTGCTTGACGAGCGGCGGGACATTTTTCTGGGCTACTGTAGCAGCTCCGAAGCAACCGCCTCGTCGGTCAAACGGTTTCTGTTGAGTTTAGGGGCGAAGGTCCTGGACTGGCAAACGGACTTCATTCCAGGAAGAACGATTCTCGACCAGATCGAGCAAGCTGCTTCCCGTTCGCTTGGCGGCATTTTTCTGTTTACGAAAGATGATGACCTTGTGGACCAACGTCAACGTGAAACAGCCGCGCCGCGTGACAACGTCGTCTTCGAGGCTGGCTACTTCATCGGACTCAAAGGAAAGCGAAATGTGCTGATCATTCGTGAATCCGGTTCTAAGATGCCGGCAGATCTCGGTGGGGACATCTATGCCCCCTTATCCGACAAGACGAACATCGCCCCAATTGAGAGAACCCTTTCTGCTTTCATGGGATCACTCTAACAGCCCGAATTGACGTATGCCGGGCCAACTGAATGCCCAATGAGACAAAACAACACTTGTATCTGATGCGGCGGCAAGCGCGGCGTGTGAAATGCCAGTGCCGCGTGATACCTCCGTCGAGCCAGTGCTGGAGACTGGAGACGGACTGTGTGGAGATAAGAACCCACGAGTTCTTACGGGCGTATGTTCCGACGGAGCCGCCGGTGAAGCTGAGCACAACTCGCCTAAAATTCAGCCGGCCTGAATTGTGCACGGTTGCATCATTTCCGCCATAATCCCCCCGGGCTAAGAAGCTGGTACACTCCGTGGGATTGGAAGGGCTGATATGGCACTAATCAAATTACGCAAGGCAAACGAGGCTGGCGAGGATGTGGGCGTGGTCTTTGTGAACACCGACCAAATTGTTGCAATCAATGCTGGCCAGAACGCGACAGAACTCCAAATGACCGATGGGCGTACCAGATGGATAAAAGATACCCCCGAGGAAGTTGTTTCGTCGGCGAAGATGACCTCATGAGGGCCTCAAGGGGTGAACGATAGACGTCTCGACTGTTGAGGCAATCGGGTGAGCGGGATGTAGTAGAATGGGTAACCGGTAATCTGTTGTAGCCAGCTATGCCACTAACCCGCGAACAATTGGCAACGAATTACGTCGCCGCGATGCAGCTTGCGCGAATGCACGAGAGAACTACGATTGGACATCGATCACGAGCATGATCTGATTGCAGGAGCACAGTATTATCTCAACCGTTCCGCGGCAAGTCGGCGCATCGGTCCCCACGGCTAATTGTGTGCAAGTGAGATGCGGCCCGACCGCGGAAATACAGTATCTATAAATTCATTCTCTATTGCACCGCGGGAATAAGCCGTACGACTTCCGCATTTGGAACAGCCTGGTACAGCACGTAACCACGCTGCTGATCATGGATGACTTCTGCGCGCGTTGTGCGTTTCCCTTGGCGTACTTCAACGACGTGCCAATCGATAGGCACGTAAGTTTTCAATGTTAGAGGGAGATCGTAGCTCAGGTCAGTCAGATCGTCGCGCAAGACCACCGAAAGTGCGTCGCCATCCTGGTACGAACGAATCTGGCCATGCGCTCGTTCTCGCATGTATTTCGTCACGTCTTGAAATGTGGCGATCCACAACGACGCTTCTTTGGACTTCATGTATTCAAGGTATTCTCTTATTTCCTGGTGTGTTTTGGGTTCCCAGCCTACGCCATCGACCCCGTGCGAAACGAAAACCAACCAGACGTTGTTGTGGGTAGAAGCCGTATCCACCCATGACTTGATCAGTTCCATTGGCGTTTTCGTTAGCACCCCTCGCTGCCAGCGGACGTACTCTTTTTTTGAGAGGGTGGGATCTGCGCTGCTTGCGCGGTCGAGGTCTTCTACGAAGGAATCCGGCATACGATTGCGCGCGACTTGAAAACGTTGCAGCGCAAAGGCTACGCCGCGAGAGTCCTCGGTGCCGTAAGGACATTCAACCGAAAATGTGTGCTTAAAGCCGAGATGGTCAAAGAGATCTTGCCGGCTCTTCTCCAATTCGTAGACTAGGTTGGCGTCATCAAGGGCCGCCACGCGGGGATGGGTAATAGTGTGGCTCGCAAACTCATATCCCTGCTTGGACAGGGCGTTCAACTCTTCCCAGCTAATGCCACTTTCCTGATTTGTGGGCGCTTCGGGCGCGGCCACGGGTTTGAACGTTCCCCCACGCACCTTCGCATACGCATCGTCGATAATCCTGTACGCTTGGGCAAAGTCCCTTCCCTCGTCGTATGTTTCGCCGGCCCGTGTATGGTAATCGGAGGTCCCTTGATAGCCAAGAAAAGCTAACGCTGATGCCCGCTCGAAAAAGTTATCTTTGTTTGTTGGTACGGTGGCCGTCTCTTCAATGATCGCCTTCGTCGGTCTGCCGATGAACGCACCATGGTACTGCGAACCTGGAATCTGGCCGGTAACTATGAAGAACGTGGCGGGAAATCCGAAGCTGTCCATGATGGGAACCGCCACCTTGAACTGATTGATACTTCCGTCATCGTACGTCAAGGAAACCGCCCCGTTCTTTCCGTATTGCCACTTTGTAATTTCCGTCTGTCCCACTTGACCATGTGTAGGACGTAGGGAACAGAGCATCAGCCCGGCGATAGCGAAACCGCGCGACCAATTGTTGTATGTCATCTCGGCCCTCATATTGCCATAATAGATCGCAGGTCAAAGGCAAGCACCCCATACATTTCTGCTCGTGCCGCAAACGGCGGTTTTGTCTGGTTACGCGCACCACCACGGGCTTTTATCACCAAGCACAGGACCGCCGGGCAGGAAGTCCTGTTGGAGGAAACGCGAGGCGAGGATCGCTGCTCGCGCTCCGATCTCCTCGAAGCCCGTTCCCTACCTCTTGTTCGTCTGCGGTCTAGAGGAGAACTGGCAAATTGGCGATCAGGGTGATTCCCAACTGCTGCACCAAAATTGCTCTTCAGATGATAACTACTCAAAAGCTTAGTTTTGGCGTACCCTCACTGACAATTGGCAATCCGTCGTTTGGAGTTGTCCTATGCCCAACAAGGAAAAGCGAAGCGCGCCCGCAGATTCTGGACTAGCGAGAAAAATTGGGATTATCACTGGGATTATTGTCGCGCTCACCTCGTTAACGACAGCGGTTGTGAAATTCCGCGATTCGATTCCCTGGCTGACCCCGGTCAGCACCATTGAATTGACGCCGAACC
>Ga0210406_10004453_pt1 | contig 15003 bp, 13 predicted proteins | sample IncBWC30MmetaG_FD_155454 | JGI IMG/M metagenome (GOLD analysis project Ga0210406, IMG submission 155454) | Forest soil microbial communities from Barre Woods Harvard Forest LTER site, Petersham, Massachusetts, United States - Inc-BW-C-30-M | ecosystem: Environmental > Terrestrial > Soil >... | reverse complement strand
CAGTCGGCGCATGGGAAGGCACATCAGCGACATCCCTCCGGAAACTATTGCAGCGTTCTCGTCGTACTCCTGGCCTGGCAACATACGTGAACTACAAAACCTCGTGGAACGTGCCGTGATTCTGTCACAGGACGGCGTGTTTCGAAGCCCGCTGTCCTCCTCCGTGGTGCAGATTGCCTCTTCGCCTTCACCGGGCACGACCACAGAGCCCGCTGCACCAATGACGCCCGCCGCGCAATTAACGCTCCGAGACTCCGAGCGCATGCTTGTACTCCATGCTCTGCAAACCACCGGTTGGGTAATCGGAGGACCAAACGGGGCAGCCGTAAAGCTGGGTTTGGAGCGGACAACGCTAATTCGTCGGATGAAAAAGCTTGGGATTGAACGGCCATTGCGGTGCTCTCCTCCGCAGAACGATTTCACGACGCCTGAGCGACCCGGACCACCGGCGACACCGTGAATGCGTGGCAGAGCTTCGAAGGCCACCCGGCGAAATCGCTGTCCTGCAGAACACCGGCCACCTTGCTTTTCATACTAGGTTGCTTTCATGATTTTTATTCCTCATTAAGGCGTTGCTCACGGGCAGGAACCGGGATTGTCGGAGTGTCCACTTCTACGCCGGTCGACGTTTGCTCACTTATTAAAGATTGCAAGGGCGGCTCTTCTGCTCTATCGCAAGCATTCATGGGCAACGCGGATGCCGAACATTTCTGACCTGGCGAGCGGCGTAACCCGTTTAACTCTGGAGCCTGGGCAGCGCTTCCCTAAAGTCTGTCAACATTGCGACGTAATCGAATTTTCTATGTCCATTTCTGCACACCTTGCGAGCCCGAAGCGATAAGAGCACGGTTCTCGGAGGCCACGGCAGCCCGGCACTTTGGCAAATGGAGTGCTTCCTAATTATCGCGCGTCAGAAACACCGGTCGCGGGAACCCGCCACCGGGAATGTCGTCGCCAAGTCTCTGAGGGGAATCTATTCCAAAGATGTTTCCGGTCAAGGCCGATGCCGGTGATTAAATTGACGGACTTTGCTTTTGCTGCCGAGCCTAACTTCCTTGAGCGGGTTCGGCCGACCTAAGCGGACGCGGGAGGAAGGAAAAAGCGTCGTATCAAATAAATCAGACGATTCGTATAAAGCCGGACTTTTGCGTTAGGCGATCTCGCCCTGAGGACCATCATAGCGACCAGGAGAAAGAGTTATGGCGAACCATTCTGAATATTTCCCAAGAGCAGCAACGGAATCATTGGAGTCCGGCGCTCCTGCAATCAGGCGCCTTTACATTAAAGCGGCCAGTCTCGACCGCTTTGGCATGGGGATGTTGCGCCTGGGTTTGGCCATCGTCCTCATCTGGATTGGTGGCTTGAAATTTGCCAGCTACGAGGCGGACGGCATTGTGCCCTTGGTGGCGAATAGCCCCTTCATGAGCTTTCTGTATCACCACCCGGCGCCTGAATACCGCGAACACATGAATAAGGAAGGCCAGGTGGTTCCCGCGAATCAAGAGTGGAACGAATCGAATGGGACTTATCCGGTTTCCTATGGCCTGGGCGTAATTATCGTCTCTCTCGGGATCATGATCGCTCTCTACCCGATATGGCCGCAGGTCTCCGCCGTGGGTAGCTTTCTACTCATACTCATGGCGCTGACAACGCTTTCATTCCTTGTGACGACACCCGAGGCATGGGTTCCGGCATTAGGCGATCCTCATCACGGGTTCCCATACCTCTCTGGAGCAGGGCGGCTCGTTGTGAAGGACTGCATCATGCTGGGCGCTGCCACATTGACGATGGCCGATGCGGCAAAGACCTATCTGAAGCGTAGCGCCTAATCAGACAAGCCTTGGAAAGAGCAGAACCGAGTTTCCAATTTCCGGTCCAATCCTCTTAGGAGACAGAAAATGAATAGACGTTCTTTCTTGAAAACTACTTCGACTGCGGACGGCGCTGCTGCAGCAGGAAGCAAATTGAGTACACTTGCCATCGGTGAGTCTGTGCAGGCAGGGCCGACCTTTCGGCGGCCCGAGATAATTCTTCCTGTTCCAACCCCGGAGGCAAAGTTTCAGCATGTAGAGGGCGGGGTACCCGATACGCAATTAACTCGCGAGGCGACCGGACTTCTCCGAGAATTCAGCACGCCTCTGCTCTTCAACCACTCCCACCGCGTCTTTTTCTGGGCCAATGAGCTTGGCAGGCAGACGGGGTATAAATTCGATGTGGAGCTCCTGTTCGTCTGCGCCGCATTCCATGATCTTGGCTTGTTGAAGAAGTTCAGCAGCACCGCCGACCGCTTTGAGGTTGACAGCGCGAATGCGGCCCGCCAGTTCCTGGAGCATCATGGCATACCCGAGACGAGAATCCAGACCGCCTGGGATGCCATCTCTTTGCATACCACCCCAGGCATCGGCCAGTACAAACAGTTGGAGGTCGAACTCTTGTTCAATGGGGTTGGCCATGATGTGCTCGGCATTGGATACGAAACTTTTCCTGAAGATCTGCGCAAAAAGGTGGTCGCGCGCTTCCCGCGCGTTAACTTCAAGGAAGAGATCGCCAAGGCATTTCTGGGCGGTTTTGAGAGCAAGACACAGTCCACCGAAGGCACGGTCAATGAAGATATTTGCTCGCACTTCATCCGCAACTACAAGCGGAGCAATTTTTACGAGCAGATCCAGAATTCACCGTTTCAGAATTCGTAGTTAAGAAAATTCATTCGAGAAGAGGAACATATGAGCGACCAACGCGAACAAAAGCGACCCGGAACTCAGGTTCGATCCAGCGGAATCCTTGCGTAGCTCCCTGCTGCCCAGGGCTGACAATCATTGAGGGTCCTCGAGGTGTGTCTTGAACAAGAAACGAATCATCGGAGTCGTACAAACTCCAAAGGAGAATTACCTTGAACGCAAAACAAATGATCCGAATCGCTCGATTAACCCTCACGGCTGCGGCCGCCCTCACAATGACCGGCTATGCAGCAGCTCGAAACCGTTCTAGCAAAATCGTTCTCGTCAAGCCTACGGAGCTTCCCGCACTTGCACGGGTGACCGGCCAAGCGATGGTACTCCATGACGATGGCAGAAGAACCCTTCTCTATGTCGAACAGAACGACGGCGCCCGTCTTGTTATCTTCGATGTGACCGATCCGGCCAACATCAAACAGAAGGCCGCGCAACAACTTGACGCTCCTGGTTCGTTCGACTTTGTCGCCTCTCTTGGAGATCGTGCAGAGCTCATCCGCTTCCGGGACGGTCGAGGCGAGGCAGTGTTAGATCTGCACAATGTAAGGCTCCCGACCATTACAATCGTTCCAGGGCTGAAATTCCATCGCTCCATCGAGCGTCTGGCAGGTGAAGGATTCACGATCCCCAATCAAGCGAGCGTGCCGTCGGACGCAAACCCTTTCGATTACCAAATAACCGACAATTCACGCAAACCCAATCGTGTCTATGAGGTGAAGCAGGTTCGTCAGGAAATCACGAATCATGAGACGGGCACCACGTTTCTGCTCGCGGCAGATGGCTTGTATGTTATCAGGCGGCTGGCGGTGGAGAAGGAATACAAATTCCAGACCTGGCAGATGAACGATCCCTATCGATCGCGCGGATAGATAGTAATTCATGCGTCAGGCGCAGGTCAGCAGTCCAATGCCTCTAAGAGGTGCAAAGATCTCTAACGGCGTCGGCCGTGTCAAAGGAAATGTGGTCCGCATTTTCGTTGCTCTGGCACGGACGTACATCTTGCGGACATGCCGACGACCGACAGGCGCGGTGTAGCGAGATCGCGACGACGATCACACGCACCAACGACTTATCTGCTGACGACTTAGCAAGCCATCGCCATCGCTCATAAGTGGCCCGGTGACAACCCTGATAAGGGTGAGGTCGGAGGTTCTTCCTGCCCTCCTTTCTTCGTCAGGAGTCTCCGTTTCCCGTGCATTGTGAGCACAGGGAACAAAAACAAAGTGGACAGCTTAGGCGCCGCCTGCGACTATCGCAGAAACCACCTACCTAAAGAAGGTTTGGAGTTCTTCCATGTTGGACGAAGGCGTTTGCGCAGAAGTCAAAATCGGCTCAGAACACCTGCGGCTCTTTTCGGAGCAGAACGCGCAAGGCGTGCAGGCATCCGTGTACAACGTCAAGGCCAAGAAATGGATTGCACCCTCAGAATTCGTCGAAAGCATCGAACAAGGCAAACTGAAAGCCGCAACGTACGCCGAGGCGTACCTGAAACAAACCGGCAACCTGGAACTGCCGTCATTGAAGTGGAAGGATGCTCGGGCAGTATAGATCTAACCCACCACCCAGATGCCTTCTAGACAAATTAAAGACCGTACATGAGAAGTGGCCGCTCCGCACGTTCAACATCAAAATGGTGGGTGCGAAGAATTTCAAGGTAACCCAACCTGTCGCCTAGGCAAAGCTTGTGGTCTGCCTGAAGCTTGTAGCCGTGGCAAGTTCCGCAGATGCATTGCAGATTTTCCCGGCGGTCCGGATTCCCTGCCTCAACTTCCTGATGAGCCTGGGGGGAACGATGTGACCCACGTGGCGGCTTCACTTTCGATACCAGAATCTATCAATAAAACTCTTAACCACTTCTTGTGTTTGGGTTAGGCCTAAGCGATTGATTCACCCGACCATTTCGACCCCCTGGTTGGAATATAGGGGTTCAATCGTCGTAGCACGCCGTCAAGCATATTCGAGCGCGGCCGAGCCCACTTCCACTCCAAGTCCCTAGTTTGAACCCGGGCGCATGCTCAGATGCAGCCGCATAGACCATCTTCACGGTCTGAGGAAAACTCGTCTCGGTATTGCTCTTCCGTTATAGTGTACCCGGCGATACCCATTGAGGTTGCGTCTGTGTCCAATCGCTTGGGTCATCGCTGATTTTTTCTTCGAATGGAGCCGTGGCTTGCTCTGGCCTGGAGGTCTGTCAAATCATCGCAACCCATCTTGAAAAACCAGCAGTTGATTTGTACTTCGATCAACGAAACGAGACCTACGGCAAATTAGAAAGGAATCGCACATGAAAGAAAAGAGCCGCAGATGCAGTGTCGAACTCCTGACCAGCCGACGGGAGCCTCAGCCTCATTTCCCTTGCGCGATCGAAGCAACCCTTGAGATGACCAGCGCACCGGCTAACGCGCACGTTGTCAACGGGTGTAGGCTCGTTGACTGCTGGAATTTCAGCCACTCACTAAGGCAAGCGAGCAGGACCGTTGGCAAGTTGTTTTCGAAATCATCTGACTACATTCGCTGTCGGGCTATTGGGTAACGCCGAGACGGAAAGGTAGAACGCATGGGCGAAACGGATCCGATCAAACACGTCGTGCTTCTCATGATGGAGAACCACTCGTTCGACCAGATGTTAGGGTGTCTGCAGGAGATCTACCCAGAACTCGACGGTGTGGACATCAATGCGGTCGACCCCAGATTCAACCTGGATGCTGCGGGGAATAAGATATTGCAGATTCCAACTGACGAACAGCAGGTGCCTCTCGACCCCAAGCACGAGAACAGATTCGTTCTCGATCAGATTGCGAACGGCAATTCGGGTTTCATAACAGATTTCGAAAAAAATGTTCCTGGAAACACGGTCGAGGACCGTCAGTTTGTCATGGGCTACTATTTACTTGATCGGCTGCCAGCTCTCCACGAACTTGCGAGGAACTTCACGGTCTGTGATCACTGGTTTTCTTCCTTACCGGGGCCGACCTGGCCGAACCGGTTCTTCGCTTTGTCGGGAACATCTTCCGGCCGGGTATTGATGCCAGAAGGCCCCCTCCATCTCCGTCCCGAAGAGGTCTTTGTCCAGGATCAATTCACGATCTTTGACCGATTGCGGGAGGCCGGAAAGTCCTGGCGCATATACTACTATGATTTTCCAAGTTCTCTTCTGCTCAACCGCCAACGCCTTCCGGAAAATATCTCCGGGTATTCCTTGATAAAAAACTTATTTACCGATGCCCGTGACGAAAAAAGCTTTCCCTCGTTTGTCTTTATCGAGCCGAAATATTTTGGGGCAGATCAGAACGACGATCATCCTCCTCACAATATCTTTAAAGCACAGAAACTGATCGCGGATGTCTACAATGCCATTCGATCGAATCCGGACCTGTGGGAATCCACTTTGCTGGTCGTCGTCTACGACGAACACGGAGGATTCTACGATCACGTGGAGCCTCCCGCGGCTGTGCCGCCGGATGACCATAAAGAGGAATGGACGTTCGACCGTTTGGGTGTGCGTGTTCCGGCGATTCTGGTGTCGCCTTGGGTTCGCGCCGGAGTGGAAAAGACGGTTTTCGATCACACCAGCCTGCTCAAGTACCTGACGGACAAGTGGAAACTGGGACCTCTTGGACGCCGCACCGAAAATGCGAATAGCATCGCGGTGGCGCTCAATCAGCAGAAGCCGCGTGGGGGCACGGTACCTTTCATTCGTGTGCCTTATACGCAGTTGATTCCCGTGCGGCCGGACCTCGAACAACCAGACTCGAGCCCTCATCACGAGGCGCTTCATGCCTTTGCGGAGTATCTCGCGGAAAAAGAGGACATGGCCATCGCCATGCTCATTCAGGATCTCGCCAAGGGGCCGAGCACATGGGTGAAGACCAAGGCTGCAATCGGAAGACTACTTCTGCGCATCGGTACCGCGTTTACGAAACAGCTCGATCAAGCACGAAAACGAAGAATCATGGTTACAACGCAGGTGGCCATGAAGCAATTCAGGCAAACGAATCGAGCGAACGAGCAGGTAAGCCCAAGATAAAACCTGCGCGTCTCTCGTGCAGTGAGCTCGAAGACATCGACGGCCTTCTCTCGCATGGGAGTCGTCGAAAGGGTGGTTGGTACAGCCCGCAAATAAATCTCGATCCGCCAGACAATGAAGGCGATCACAATGATACTGAGGTAAAAGCCGAATCGCGCGGCGATTCGTCATCCCATAGGCTCTTCGTTCACTAGTACAGCCACAACATAACTATTTCTTCCGGCGTGATTTCGATTTTCTCGGATTCGAGATTTCTGGCCCTTTGGGGGTACCTTGTCGTCTTGGCCCGCCACTTTTTCTTGTTTTCACTGCGGCTGATACGCGCACTTTGCCGCCTTTTCCGGCATTGCCTTCCGGTCTGGATGTAACCGCAGAAGGCCCGACTGCGAAGAGTTCCCTCTGCACGTTGCGCATGTCGTTCGACGCATAAAACGGCGTCCACCATTTTGATTGAGTTCCACAAGGCGTGAGCGCCAGAGGCTTCACTTGCGTGGCCGCTTGCGCAGCTGCACGGAACTGATAATGATCGACAAGGCGCATCGCTTCGACTGCAAAAACCTCGGCGACCCTGGCGTCGTGAATGGCAAGAAGATTGTCCCCGTTGTTTTCTTCACCTCCCTGGGCGAGATTCGAGGAGCCAGTGAATACCACCGGATTTTCATCATTGAAATCGACGACGATAAATTTGTCGTGGATCACTTGACCGGGTCCACCGGTGAATTCCTGGTCGAACGGTGGAGGCACATGCTTCACCAGCGCAGCGAACGGCACCAAAACGCCCGGTTGCCCCGGTTGGTAGACCTTGAAACCCTTCACGGACTGCGTCATCCCATACGAAAACACCGTTCCACTCAGGTGCAGCTTCTGGATGGTCTGAAGAACGCTTCCTCCGCCCTGCAGCTCCATAATGGCAAACATGATTGATGACTTGGCATTGTTCAGCGCTTGCTGGACCTGGGCAAGAGACACTGTGGCAACTTTGTGCGGTGCGAAACTCACAGAGAAATTTGGAATGCCCCCACCCTCATTTGGAAAATCAAACCATTGTGCGGCCAATGGAGAAGCGGAGAACCCCTTCATGTTCGTAAACACGGACTGAAAGACCTGTTCGTATTGACCCGCGATCTTAGGATCATTAAAAAGCAGCACGTTGTTTGCCTGCACATAGAGTCCGCGGACGGAAAAATTCGCCGATCCAGTTAGTACCTTCACCGCTTTTCCGTTTTTTTTCGCGATGATAATTTTGTCGTGCGCAAATCTGCTGAAATGCCCCTGCAGAATGTTGCCCGCACCGGCCGATTTCACCAGGCGCGCATGAGCCAAGACTTCCAAAGCGGTTCCCAGGTGAAGAGGGGCATTATCCAGAACGGCCCGCAATCGTGTCCCAAGAGCTTCGATCTTGTCGATAATGTCCGGCTCATCCAGGTCGTAGGCGAAGAGATCGACGGTAATCGATGGATCGTTCACGCACTCAATGAGCAGATCAAAGATCATTTTTCGCGCGTGATAACCAAGCCATTCGTACTGGGGCTGAAAGGGTTGGGTGTTGTAATCCAGGCTCTTCGGAAGCGGGCGAATGGCCTTGTTACCGAACTTCCTGGCATAAGCCTGGGAACTGATATAGCCGCGAGTGAGGCCTAGCTCAAAATTACTCCCCGCCTGTGGAGCCAATTTGACCGTAACGCTGGCTTTTGGCCCATCGACAACCGTCGAACCATGGCAGTATCGCGCTGTTACTTCGTATTGATAGCCGCCAGGAAGAGTCTCAGCGGGGAAATGCACCCAATGAAACTTTTGGAATGGCGCGTCCTGGGAAGACGTCCATGGGGTTTGCGCCGGAGTCGTAGTTGAACTGACGGGATTGCTAAAATTGAGCCGATTATCAAGGAAAAAAGGCTTGCCAGCGGGTGGCGTGCATTGAATGGAAAAGCCCGCGAGTTCATTCGCTTTCAATTCTTCAGGATCCAGACTAAACGCAAGCAGAACGGCACCGTCACCCGCGTAACCCATAAGAGCGAGGGAACTAGAGCTCGAGGGCATGGTACCTCCACAAAATCGCTTTTCCAGGAGAGCGAGAGTGGAGCTCGAGTGGCAGCCAACTATCTACAACAGCAACACTTTCGCAACTGTTGTTTTGTCTTGCCACTGCCTTCTCCAAGGGATGAGCAACGAATCGAGAAATGCGCTCGTCCCACCGGCGCTCCTTGACGCGGAGTATACTATTCTTTACTTGACTCGGATATAAGAGATGTATAGGCTTCCGTCACACTGATAGTCATTTTCGCTGACCCCACTCCAGGAAGGCTTGCAGTTGCAAGGCGGCGTTACGGGGGAACGCGAAATCTGCCGTTCGGAGGTCTGGGAACTGGCTGCTACCAAGGCCAGCGCCTCGCTTTCTGGTCCAAATGATCTCAATACCCTAACCGTCCTTAATGTCCGACTGCACATGGCCACTCGTCGCGGGAGGCTTCCCACATGGAAAAAAGTTATGAAGCGATTGTGATCGGTAGCGGTTTTGGGGGCGCCATCACCGGATGTCGTTTGGCCAAGAAATGGGATCGCGGCGGGGTTCTGATTCTAGAGCGCGGCAAAAGGTATCCGATGGGGTCTTTTCCGAGGAAACCCCGCGATTTTGCACATAACTTCTGGGCGCTCGGTGAGGAGAAAGTGCGCCGCCCCCGGCACATCCGTAGGCTCCTTGAGCGCCGAAAGGAGTCGCACGGGATTTTCGATGTTCGAAATTACGAGCACATGGACGTAGTGATTGGGGCGGGCCTGGGCGGAGGCTCTTTGATTTACGCCAACGTATTCATGATTCCGCCCGATGAGGTTTTTGATGACCGTTGGCCCAGTTCCTGCAAGAGAGAAAAACTGCTTCCTTATTATGGGGTCGTAAAAGAAGTTCTCGGTTCAAGACCCATACCCGTGAATGACGATCCGCGCCGGCAGATACTCCGGCAGCGACTTTTCGCGGAGGTGGCCCAGAAAAACCACCGTAATTCGGAGCTTGTGGATATTAATGTCTTCTTTGGCAATGATTTCCAAAAACCACTGGCAATCGGTGAGCAAGCAAGGAATCGCTACGGCGCGCTGCAGACCTCCTGCGTTTATTGCGCCGAGTGCGATATCGGTTGCAACTATCATGCGAAGAATACCCTAGACTTAAACTACCTTTTCATCGCAGAACATCGATACCAAGCGGACATCCGCACGGAACATCTGGTATCGAAAATCGTGCCCGTCAATCGATCGAAAGCCGACGACCCCGGCGCGGACGGAACGAACGGGTACAGGGTCTATTATCGCGACCTCTCGGGGGTCGAGACGGCAGTCCAGACAGCCTTCGCGGAACGCGTCGTAGTCTCAGCTGGAACCCTCGGTTCAACCGAGCTGCTTCTGCGCTGTAAAGAGCATTTTCGGACTCTTCCGAAAATCAGCGACAAACTCGGTCGTGGTTTTTCCGGTAACGGCGATTTTATTAGCTTCGTCCTGGGCAGCAAGTTCCCCGCAGACCCGAACTACGGCCCAGTGATTACCCAGCGCACCGATTACAATCTGTTTAAGGATTTCGACCGTGAGCGTGCCTTTATGCTCCAGGATGCTTCCTATGGCAACATCCTGGCTTGGTTTGTCGAGGGAGCCAAACCCGGCTTTCTGCACCTGGATTCCCTCCGACATCTTCTTCGCGACTTGTACGCCCGTTTGACAACAGGAAAGTCTCTCGGCTCGTTGGGGTGGGCTCTGGACGACTTGCTAAGCGGGGATGTTTCGTTCCGCACCTGTGTCCTGCTCTGCATGGGGATCGACAAATCGAATGGCGTCATGACCCTGGATGGGGATCATCAACTCTCAATCAACTGGCCCTATAAAGACAGCCTGTCTCTCTACCAAGCCATCCTGGAATCCTGCAAGCAGTTCTCCCGCACAGTGGAGGCCACAATCTTTGCGCCGCTCCCAACTTGGGATTGGCCGATCCGCAACAATGTCACTGTTCACGCCCTCGGCGGTTGCACACTGGCGGACGATCCTTCGGGAGGAGTGACCAGTGCTACCCCTGAAACGTTTGGGCAAGTCTTTGGATATAGAAATCTGTATGTTGCAGACGGCGCGATTGTTCCTACTGCGGTGGGTGCAAATCCCACGGCCACCATCTCCGCACTGTCCGAGATGGTCGCCCAAGGAATCACCGGAATGGCGCCGGATCCATCTCTGTAATGGCAGTCCGAAGATTTTGAGCTGACAGATCTTCATTTATCACACACGCACAGGAGTAATTAAGACGTCTGGAGTCGCACGGCAACTCGTAAGGGATTCGAGATTCAACCCGGCAGACAACTCCTCAGTTGCCTTCTACAAGACGAACAGCTCATGGACGAGCTTCGTAGACGATGTTAAACGGTGTTTCCGCGGCTCTGCGGAAACGGTTGAAGCCGGCCGCGGTGACTACCTCGCGAATGCGTTTTTCGCCTGACTGCGCACCCAAGCACAGCGCAACTTCCTGTGAACGCGAACAAGGAGTGCACAACAAAGTTGAAAAAGAGTAGTACACGCGACCGACCGGATTCAGATTGTCTTTTAGTTCATCGTGAGCAAACGGTTCGACGATCATCCATGTGCCGTCCTTGCTAAGTGAATTGCGTACATGGGTTGCGGCGCCGACCGGATCGCCCATGTCGTGCAGACAATCGAACACGGTGACCAAGTCGTAGTCTCTGCCTGGAAATGCTTTGGCCTTCGCGACGCCAAAGTTGAGGCGAACCTCGAGACCCTCTTTAGCGGCGGTTGCGCGAGCGCCTTCGATGGATTTGTCGTGATAGTCAAAGCCAAAGAATTGCGATTTTGGGAAGGCTTTAGCCATCAGCACGGTGGACGCACCCTTGCCACACCCAACATCGGCGACGCGCGCGCCGGCTTCGAGCTTAGCCTGAACGCCGTGCAGGGAAGGAATCCAAGAACTGACAAGGTTTGCCGCATAGCTCGGCCGGAAGAACTTCTCGCAGCCATGAAACACGTCTTCATCATGCTCATTCCATCCCATGCCTGCGCCGGATCGGAAGGCCTCGGTAATCCTGGGAACTGCGGCCAGAGAACCGAGGGCCAATTGGAAGGCGCCGGGAAGATAAGCGGGACTGTCTTCGTTCGCGAGCGTAAATGCCTGCTCTTCGCTCAGACTGAACTTGCGAGTCTGCTCGTTATAGGTGACGTAGCCGCCGGCAGCTTGTGAGCTCAGCCATTCGCGCACATAACGTTCATCTGTTCTGGTTTTAACGGCCAGTTCGGCTGAAGTCAGCGGGCCTTCGGCGAGAGCCTTGTACAACCCCAGCTTTTCGCCAATCACCACCATGCCAGAGTGGACTGCCGCGCCTAGATCTCCAACGAATTGCCCTACGAACACATTCAGTTTGTCCATATCGAGTGCCATTCTAATTCTCCTTTGTAAATGCGATTTCTTTGACTCTTCATTCAGTGATGCTTTATTGCGAGCTTCTCACGACTCTGCTCGCTTGGGTTAGGCCCAGGAAGCGATCGCGCCGCTTCCTGAGCTGGTTAGCCCTCACCTGAAGTGCGCGAGTACCGACTACCTACTCTTGCTGGGGTCGTCGTCAGGATTGACATAGTTGAACTGAAGCGGAGATTGCCCGTGGACCTGCACAATGGTTTCTCCGCAGGCCATGGCGTAGTGGTGCATGTCGGGGTCGAGAAAGGCAAAGCTCCCAGCGGTAAACGCTTTCATCTTGGTGGCGTCAAACTCGTCGCCCATGCCAACTTTGAACGTTCCAGAAATGATCGTGACGTTCTCTCGGTTCGGGTGCCAATGTGGTGCAATGCGGAACCCATCAGGCATCTTTAGGCGAATTGTGAAGTCGCCTGTGGACGCGGTTGGGTCACCTTCGAGTACGGCAAACTGCGCGCCGGGACGCACAACGGGTGGCGCCGGGCCCCAGGGAATGGTATCCGGGGTGAACGCACTTCTTTCGTGCGAGTGATCGGGCGTGGCACTGGTGAAAGCCAGCCCCGCCGAGAACATTCCAGCCACTGCAAGTGTAAGGGACAAGTATCGTTTCATGATTGAGCCTCCGTTGCTCAGTATCGAACGAGGGCATCATGTATTGCGTAGCGGCCTATTCCAATGAAGAGCGGATACCGTTTGCCTATCTTTTGCATATCGCCACACATTATTGATTCTTAGAGGATAATGTCCTTCGAGAGCCTTATGCGACGCACAAGATCGGCAGTGAGCGAGATCGAACTGGACCTGGGGCGCTACGAACTTCGCCGTCAGGGACGGCGCGTCAAACTCGAAAAGAAGCCCATGGAACTGCTGATTTTTCTGGTGAGCCGCCGGGAGCAACTGGTTTCGCGCCAGGAAATCGTCGGCAAATTGTGGGGCTCGGATCTGTTCATCGATACCGAGCCTAACATTAGCAACATTGTGCGAAAGATCCGCACCGCTCTGGGTGACGACTCCGCTAAGCCTCGTTTTCTCGAAACCGTCGTGGGCAAAGGTTACAGATTTGTCGGACCAGTGCGAGTGCTGGACGCGCGTCATTCACAATCCGATTTTGGATCGGGTGTTGTGCGCGCGGCCGTCCCGGAAAAGACGGGCGGGTGGAGCGAGCGCACTTCTCTCGCCGTCCTGCCTCTGAAGCTTCTCGGCAGGGCCACCGATGACTACGGTGTGTGCCTGGGGTTTGCCGATGCACTGGTCGCGCGCCTCGGGAATTTGCCTGGCGTGGACGTCCTTCCAACTTCAGCAGTGCTGAGTGTGCCGGCGGGGGTGACACCTGCGGAGGCCGCTTCGCGACTTGGCGTGCGTTTTGCCGTTCATGGCGGCATTCAAATGTCCAAGGGCCTTTGGCGCCTCTCATTGGAAATGTTCGACACGCACCTGCAAACTGTTTGCTTCACGAGGAAGCGCGATCTGGACCTCAACCGCCTATCCGACCTCGAGGACGAGGTCGCCAAGCAAATCGCCATGGCACTGAACCGGCCGCTGGGTCCAGCAATGGTTCAACGCTCCCCGCGCTATAGCAAGGACCCTATGGCTTATGCGGAGTTCATGCGGGGTTACCAGCTCAGCTCCTCTGGCAATCCAGCGATGCTGGACGAAGCTGCTCGGCACCTTAGCAATGCGGTTGCTAGAGATCCTGCATTTTCCTTGGCGCATGCGACACTTTCCGTGGTCTGCGCGACTCGTCACTTTGAACTTGATCCATCGAGCGCGTGGTGGGAGAAGGCCGAGTTTCACTGTTGCCGCGCACTGGATATGGATCCGGATTTGCCCGAGGGACACGTTGCCCGGGCGTTTCTTTTTTGGGGGCCGTCCAGGAACTTCCAGCACCTGGAAGCTATTGACGAACTCAAGCGAGCCTTGGCTCTGCAGAACAATCAGCCTCAAGCGTACAACCGACTGGGCACCATCTTGGCTCACATCGGGTTGCTCGAGCACGCCCGTGAAATGTATGAGCGGGCACGACCTTTTCATCCCAGGAGAGCTGTTAGTCACAGCATCGTGCAAGTGTACGTTTGGAACCAAGAATACGACTTGGCGCGCGAGGAGATCAAAGCCTGGCGGGCTGAGACTCCAGAGAACAAGTATCCTGTGTACTTTGCTGTTCAAATGGCCTTGCTGACAGGAGATTTGAAAGAAGCAAGAGCCCTGTTGGATGAAGCGGTTCAGTTATTGCCGGAAGAACCGCTCATTGTCAGTTTGGAGGGAGTCTATTACGCGTCGACCGGATTAGCAGGAAAGGCGCTCGACTGTCTGACGACGGCCTGTGCGAACCCAAAATCCTTTGGGCATGCGCACCACTGCTACTATCAAATCGCCTGCATACTGGCATTATTGGAGCGGCGTCAAGCTGGATTTGAGTGGTTGGAGCGGAGTGTCACGAGTGGCTTTGCGTGCTGGCCTTTTTTCCTCAAGGACCCTCACCTAAAAAACTTACGCGAGCTACCAGAGTTTGAGGTTCTGGTGAGCTCGTTGCAAGCCAAGTACCCCGACCATCTCGGATTACTTTAGCGGAACGCGCCCTCGCGTTCCGCATCGACAAAATAGAGCCACGCTTACGAACGACAACCGTACCCGCAGCTCCGACATTCACGATGCCATAGTCGCTCAGTCCCTTGCGAGGACGCTTGGGCGAAGCGCCCTGTGCCCGCCAACGTTGACGCCACGAATGAAAACGACAAGAGCCATAATCAGGAAAAGAATCTCAACTCCTCGCCTGGCAGCGGTTCGAA
>Ga0210406_10004452_pt1 | contig 15004 bp, 17 predicted proteins | sample IncBWC30MmetaG_FD_155454 | JGI IMG/M metagenome (GOLD analysis project Ga0210406, IMG submission 155454) | Forest soil microbial communities from Barre Woods Harvard Forest LTER site, Petersham, Massachusetts, United States - Inc-BW-C-30-M | ecosystem: Environmental > Terrestrial > Soil >... | reverse complement strand
GAAGACGAGGCCGTGGAAGAGAACGGCTACGAGCAGGAAGGTCCCAAGCAACTTCAAGGCCGGCCTCCGTTTCTGAGGGGGGAATTATGGGGTGTGAGGGAGGAGACGTCAAGGTAAGGGCGAGGGCGGCGGTTGAGGAAGTTGATTTAGTTACGCCCCGATTTCGGATGCGTGGTGAGACTTGAAGCCAGCAGTCGTGGTGGAAACTCCTTTTTAGGCGTTCGGTGCTGCGGGCAGACACGGGGTCCTTCGACTGCGAAAAGGCTTCGCTTCCGCGAAGCCTCTCCTCCGCTCAGGATGACAGGTTTATGGGCGGCCGCTGGAGCGGAAGAGGAGGCGCGCTTTCCCGAAAATGGGCGGAATTCCCAGGTTCCTTTTGTAACCCGGACGTACACGCCCCTTCGGTAACCCTTAGTAACCATACGGAACTGGGTAACCAGCCTTACAATGACCATGGTTCGCAAGATCGCCTGGTACCGGTCTTGACGAAAAGCGTTTGATCACCGGCTGACGGTCGCACCCAGGTTTCGAGTCGATGCGCAGCGGGTAGGAAGCTGGAGTCCGCACCAATATGGCGTTTGGTTTCGGCTTTAACAAACAAAAAGTTCTGGGCGCTGCGGAGAAGTATGTCCAGCAGGGCAAGCTGCAGAACGCCATCGCGGAGTACGAAAAGATCCTGAAGAACGACCCCAAGGATCTAACGGTCCTGAACACGGTGGGCGATCTGTACGCCCGCATTGGGGAAAACGATAAAGCCACTGAATGTTTCAAGTCGGTGGGCGATGCTTACGCGGCCCAGGGATTCACGGTCAAGGGCATCGCGATGTACAAGAAGATCAGCAAGCTCAAGCCGTCGCTGGAAAGCGTGCTCAAACTCGCCGAGCTTTACACCCAGCAAGGATTATTCAACGATGCACGCGCCCAGTACCTGCAGGTAGCGGAAGAATTTCTGCGCGCCGGAGAGCTGGAGCAGTCGGTGCGGATCTTCCAGAAGATTCTGGAAATGGATCCGGACAACGTGCAGATGCGCGTACGGCTGGCCGAAGTCTACATCCGGCTGGGAAAGAAAGAAGACGCGTGGCAGATTTTTTCGGCGGCGGCAGACAGCTTGCGTGCGCGCGGCTCGTTGCTGGCAGCAGAAGAAATTCTGCAGCGCATGCTCACGCTCGATCCCGCCAACCCGCACGCGCTCATGCTGCGCGGACGCACTGCCCTTGAAGGTGGAGATGCGGCGGCGGCGATCGGGTTTTTCGAAAAGATCAACAATCTCGACGCGCATCCCGATGGCGTGCGCGATTTGTTCAAGGCGTATCTGCAAGCTGGGCGGACCCACGATGCCGGTAAGCTCGCAGCGAAATTACTGGCCGCGCAGAACGACCTCGAACCGACCTTCGCCTACCTGGACGCACTGGTACAGGGCGGCTACCACGATGAAGCGTTGCAGGTCATCGATCAGAACCTTGACCGCCTGATCGCCGACAACGTGGGCCGGGTGCAGGAAGGGCTGCACAGCCTGATTGGGCATCTCGCGGGGAATCCGGCGGCGCTCGAGAAGGTGCTTGAGCTGCTGCAGAAGACTGGCGAGAGCTCGCACCTGAACGAAGTCACCGAACTGCTGGCGCATGCGTGCGTGCAGACCGGGGACCTCGCCAAGGCTCGCGATCTATACCAGCATCTGGCGCAACAAGAGCCGCAGAACGGCATGCACATGCAGAACTACCAGCAGGTAGTCGGCATGATGGCCGGGGGCACGGGATCGCGCCTGATCACGGTCGAAGAAGGCGCAGTGCTGGTGGAAGAACTGGAGACGACGGCGCCTCCGATCAGCCAGGCGTATTCGCCGGAAATCGCAATGGCGTTGCGCGCGGCGCTGACCGATGCGGAGTTATTCGTCTCGTACAACATGCCGGATAAGGCACTGGGTCCGCTGATGGCAGCGTTGCCTATCGCGCCCATGGACGTGCGCCTGAACCAGCGCCTGGCGGCGCTGCACACGCGCTCTGAGAGATTTGCGGACGCGGCGGCCTGCTGCCGGAACCTGGAGCAGGTTTACGCGGAAGCAGGATACCCGGAAGAGTCGTTACGCTACGGAGAACTGGCGCAGCGGTACGAAGAGCGGAGCTCAGTGGGCCCAATGACTCACGCCGCCGAAGCCGCTGCTTTGCCGGCGACGGCGTCGGCCGCGCCTTGGCCAGTCCAGGCGGCTGCGGTTGAAGAAATGGAAGTTGCGGCGGAACCCGCCGACTTCGAAGTCTCGATCGACGAGCGCGTGGTTGAGGAAGCTGCGGAAGAGGTTGCCGAGGAAGAAGCAGTGCCTGAGCTTTCGGTCGAGCCGGGCGAGAGCGAAATCGATTTGTCGGCGGAGTGGGATGGTGAAACTGCCGTCGAAGAAGAAGCGCCCGTCGAAGAAGTTGAGGCCGAGCCTGCCGAGTCGACGGAAGATGGGATCCCAGTCGCGAGCGGCGATCCGGTGGCCGAGACCATCGAAGAGATTCGCTTCTACCTCGAGCACTCGATGGTGGAGCAGGCACGGACGGCCTACGCCAAGCTCGAGACCCTGACCGACGATCCCGAAAAGCTTGCCACCATGCTTTCAGAAGTCATGGCCGCGTCCGGCGGTCAGGAAGCCGAGCCTGAGGTTGCGGTGGAGGAAGAAGCCGCACCGGTTGCCGAAGACGAATTTACCGCCCAGGTAGAAATCGCGGCGCAGCCCGAAGCCGAGCCGCAGACCGAGTTTGCAGTCCCCGAAGAAGCGGCGCAGGAAGAGCACGAACCGGCGGCGATGAAAGGATTTGTCGCGGACGTCGAATCTTCCCTAGGCAGCGAGTTTGCGCTTCCTGCGCGGACGGAGGAGTTCGAGCGCGAAACTCTGATCGAAGCGCATGCCGGAACCGATCCCGGGCTTGTAAGCCACCTCGAATTCATGAAGAGCGCGCCGCCGGCGCATGGCGAAGCGGGCGAAGAAACACGGCCTGCCGAAGAAGTGGCGGTCGGCGAAACCCCTGCTGGGGCATTGGACGAGTTTGTTGCAGACCTTGAGGAATCGCTGGGCGACGGGTTCATGCAGGATGCAGCCGTCGTGCAGCCCGAGCATGAAGGGGCTTCGGCGGTCGCGCATAAGGAAGCCGCGCCCCCGCAGACGGCGAAGCCTAAGACGCAACCCGCACCCGTCTCGGCACCCGCACCTGCAGCGGTTCCGGTATCTCCCGTTCGCATGCCAGCGCCGGTCGCAGCACCTGCGCAGCCCACGATGGCTGCATCAGCGGCCGCGCCTGCACCTGCGCTCGAACCGTTAGCACCGGCGGTTGCAGCGCGATCTGCTGTGATCCCCGGGCCCGTGCGCCAGGCGCTCGACGCGATTCCGGTGGTGGCACCAGCGGCTGCAGCTGCCGGGGTTGATCTCGCCGACATGTTTGGCGAGATCAAGCACGAACTGGAAGAAGATAGTGCAGCGGCCAACGAAGATCCGGAGACGCACTACAGTCTTGGGGTGGCCTTCCGCGAGATGGGGCTGCTGGACGAAGCTATCGGCGAATTGCAGAAAGTCATCCAGGCAGTGGACCACGGGCATCCGTTCCCGCAGATCATGCAAACATATACCTGGCTGGCGCAGTGCTTCCTCGACAAGGGCGTTCCGGAAGCGGCGATCCGCTGGTACGACAAGGCGCTTCAACTACCCGGGCTCGATCAGGAAACACGCACTGCGCTGCATTACGAGCTGGCTGCGTCCTACGAAAGCGCACAAAACCGCGATGCCGCGCTTAAGCACTTCATGGAAGTGTACGGCAGCAATATTGACTATCGCGATGTCGGCGAGCGCATAAAGGCCCTGAGGTCGTAAAATACGGCGATGGGTTTCTGCACGAGGTCCGGCCGCAGCTGCGAGAACGCCACGCCGCGGAACCAGCGGAGCATCGCCTGACTCCCGCCCCACAGTCTTCGCCCGGGACGGTCACCCCGCCATCCACTGGATTTTCGCAGGCTGCGCCGGAGGTTCCTCCGCCGCAACCAACGATGTCTCGCGCGCAAATCTGGCTGCATCGCCTGCTGGTTTTGATCTTTGTGTTTGTCTGCGCGGCAGCGGGGGTTCTTTTAGTTATTCTTCCGTGGCTGCCGCAGTGGACCGACAACATTCTCCTGCTGCGCTACCCGGAGCTGCGCGGCATCATGTCGAACGGTTTTTTTCGTGGCCTGTGCAGCGGGCTCGGAATCCTCGACATCTGGATCGGCTTTTCAGAGGCCATTCACTATCACGAAGATCAGCCGGCATAAGGACTGAGCAGGAATCGAGGCGGCAGGTACTTTGCGGCGCACCGCGCACCCTCGAGTTAGCCGACATCGTTATCAGAAAGCAGAGTTCATGAGCGACCACAACAAACCCAAAGGTCCGCCGCTGGCGTACCAGAACGAGCCGTTCCTCAATAGCCCGGACGGCCGCATTCTGCGCATCCTCTCGGAATATGCCGAGCCGCTGGCACGCTTTCGCCGCGAGCAGATTCAAGACACGGTGGTGTTCTTCGGGTCGGCGCGCTTTAATAGCCGCAGCGCCGCGGAACAGATGCTGGCAACCGCGAAGAACAACGGGGTCGATCCGGCCGATGTGCAGCGCGCGCAGGCTGCACTCGATATGTCGCGCTATTACGAAGACGCGCGGAAACTCGCCCGCCTGCTGACCGAATGGTCGATTACGATTCCGGCGCGTCGGCGACGGTTCGTCGTCACGACTGGCGGCGGCCCCGGCATCATGGAAGCGGCGAATCTCGGTGCGCAGGAGGCCGGCGGCAAGACGATCGGGCTGAACATTAACCTCCCATTCGAGCAAAGTGCGAATCCGTACATCACGCCGGCGCTGAACTTTGAATTCCATTACTTCTTCATGCGCAAATTCTGGTTCGCCTACCTGGCGAAGGCGCTGGTGATTTTCCCGGGCGGCTTTGGGACATTCGACGAGTTGTTCGAGATCCTGACCCTGGCGCAAACCGATAAGCTGGCGAAGAAAATCCTGGTTGTGATCTACGGCTCGGAGTACTGGAAGAAGCTCATCAACTTTCAGTCCATGATCGATGCGGGAACTATTTCACCCAACGACGTGAACCTGTTCAAGATGGTGGACTCGCCGGAAGAGGGCTTCGAAGTTTTGCGAACCGGGCTGACGGATTATCACCTGGGAGACGCGGCCAAGAAGAAAGAAGTCGACGTCACTCCCGACATCGCAAAGACGCGCCCCTAAAGGCTGCTCAGGAATTTCTTATGCAGACACGACCTGTGCTTTGCTACATTACCTCGCGCGAGGAGTTGTCTGACAGTGTGATGCAACCCCAGGTCAGCGTCCAAAGAGCGGACACGAACCTGGGGCACCGCTGCAACGTGCTGCTCGACAAGATCGGCGAAGCTGCGCGTGCGGGCGTGGATTTCGTGCAGCTGCGGGAGAAGGATTTGGGCGGGCGCGCATTGGAGAGGCTGGCGCTTGCGGCCTCGGCAACGATTCGCCGGAACTCGGCTCGCGGCGGGGAATCTCGAACGAAATTGCTGCTGAATGCGCGCGCGGACGTTGCGCTCGCGGTTGGCGCGGATGGGGTGCATTTGCCTTCACACGATCTCACTGTGACGGAAGTGCGAGCAATTTGGGAGCACGCGCACCCGCGTACGCGGCCGACCATTTCTGTCGCTTGCCACACGTTGAATGAAGTGCGAACGGCTGCGGACGATGGTGCGGATTTTGTGTTGTTCGCTGCGGTGTTCGGGAAGAAAAACGCTCCCGGCCTTGTGGCTACGGGGATCGAGAATTTGAGGGACGCGTGCCGCGCCTCAATTCCGGTGCTGGCATTGGGCGGAGTAACACTCGGTAACGCTCGCGCATGCCTCGACGCAGGAGCAACGGGAATCGCGGGGATCCGGCTATTTCAGGATCACGACATTGCAGCGGTGGTTCGCGAGCTGCGGGGTTAGCCGGTCCACTTCTTGCCGGTCTTCAAGATGTCCATCACTTTCGCCAGCCGACGCACGCGCGTTTCTTCCTGCTTCGCTTCGGTGATCGAGAGCGCCATTGCTTTCTGATTGCTGTAGGACTGCTTCTCCCAGTTCGCGGCTGCGGTCTTGCTCTTGCCAAGTTCCTTCTTCAGCGGCGGCGGGATCTCGACGGAACGCTCGGCTTCGTCACGCTCCATAACAATCTCAACCACGTCGCCAGCCTTCACGCCAGCGTCTTCACGCATGCCGCGGTTGACGGCCATCATGTGACAACCACCCATAGGCATGAGTGACGAGCGAAATGCGAAGCCGTTGATGGTGCCGCGGACTGGGACGCGCGCTTTCGTGCCAAAGACTTCTTGCACGCTGAACGGCGCCTCGATGCCAGTCGCCGAGCTGTCCTCGGCTTGCAGAAGCTCGACCTTGAATGTGAGTTTTTTCGCCACGAGACCCGCCTCCTGCGCACGGAACTTTATGCTAGGCTGGCGTTGTTTTCAATGGCATCGTCACTCCCCCAATCCGGTTTCGCGGGGTTTCACGAACCCGAACTCGCGCGGATACCCGCTGGCTCGTTTCTCATGGGCTCGAAATGCGGGCAGGAAAATGAGCGGCCCGTACATCGCGTAAGTCTCGATGCGTTTGCGCTGGCGAGGCTGCAGGTCACGAACCAAGAGTACCGGCTATTTCTGCTGGCGACCGGGAGTTTGCCTCCGCCATTCTGGAATGATGCGCAACTTTCCCATTCGCGGCAGCCGGTAGTAGGCGTTAGCTGGTTCGACGGGGTCCGCTATTGCAAATGGCTCTCAGAGGTCAGCGGGCAAATCTATCGCCTCCCGACGGAAGCGGAATGGGAGTATGCAGCGCGCGGAGGAGCGAGCGAATGCGCATTTCCGTGGGGTGATGCGCCGCCTTCCGAGCAGCCCCGTTATGCGGAGCGCTGGCGAAACGGTCCCGAGCCGGTGGGCGAATCGCATTGCAACGCCTTCGGCCTGTTCGAGATGTGCGAGAACGTGCATGAATGGTGCAGCGACTGGTTTGATCCGGATTATTATGCGGTTTCTCCGGAGCGGAACCCGCTGGGGCCGGAGAGCGGGCAACGGCGCGCTTCGCGAGGAGGATCGTGGCGACACCACGTCAAGATCGCCCGCTGCGCGGCTCGATCGAGCATTCCACCCTCGTTTCAGTATGCGGATTATGGCTTTCGTGTTGCCTGTTCTTCGCGCACGTAGCGATCCCTATGAGCTTCTGCGATTTAGGGTTTTTGCTTGTAGGGCTGCGCGAGGGACTGTGCAGAAATCGGCCCGCCCCTTGGGCTTACAAACGGCTCTTGCCATTTTCGAAAGGTTCCCATGTTTCAACCTGATCTGCTTCGCAACAAGCGCGCGCTCATTACGGGTGGCGGCACTGGGCTCGGCAAAGCTACGGCGCAGCGATTTCTTGAATTGGGTGCCGAGGTCTATATCTGCGGACGCCGCCACGATGTGCTCACCGCTACCGCGAAGGAACTTGGCGAGCGCACTCGGAGCCGGATCCACGCGCGGCCTTGCGACGTGCGCGATGCGGCCGCAGTCGACGAGATGATTGGGACGATCTGGGAACAGGGCCCGCTCGACATCCTGATGAACAACGCGGCTGGGAATTTCTTGGCGCGAACGGAAGAACTCTCGCTGAGGGCGTTCGAGTCGGTGATTGGCATTGTGTTGCTCGGCACGCTGCATACGACGCTGGCTTGTGGGAAGCGCTGGCTCGCGGAGAAACGCAGCGCGGTGGTCCTGAACATCACGACGACTTACACGACCACGGGCTCTGCGTACGTGGTGCCATCCGCGGTTTCGAAAGCTGGCGTGCAGGCGCTCACGCGTAGCCTGGCTGTCGAGTGGGGAGATCGCGGGATTCGCATGAATGCGATTGCGCCGGGCCCGGTACCGACCGAGGGCGCATTCTCGCGGCTGCTGCCGCGAGCCGAACTCGAAGGCCTCGCGAAGGCACGCATTCCGCTCGGGCGATTTGGGACTCCTGAAGAGTTCGCGAACCTGGCGGTCTTCCTGGTCAGCGACGGTTCCGCGTACATCAACGGCGAAGTCGTCACCATGGATGGTGGCGAGTGGCTGCAGGGTGCGGGCGAATTCACTGCCCTTGGCCGTATGCTGAACGACAAAGAGTGGGAGATGATGAAACCCAAGAAACCGGGCAAGTAAGGGCGACCGCGCTAAGCGACCTGACTGAGAGCTGATGGCTGACAGCTGAGAGCGACCTACCAGCTACTTTGCTTTGTCCGGAAACACAATCCACTTCAGGGCCATGTTCACGAGACTGAGCACGATCGCGCCCCAGAATGCCGCGGCGAAGCCGGTCACGTGAAACCCTGGGACGATGGCCGAGGCGAGCTCGATCATCAAGGCGTTGATGATGAGCCAGAACAATCCGAGAGTGAGCAGCGTTAGCGGGAAGGTGACGATTTTCAGGAAGAGGCCGAGGGTTGCGTTCACGAAGCCAATCACCACCGCCGCGATCAACGCCGAGGTCGCGCTGCTTACCTGAAAGCCGGGAATGAGTCGTGACACGATCCAGATAGCTAGCGCCGTCAACACCCACTGCAGCAGCATCTTCATGAAACCACCTCCGGAGTTGAGCGATGAATATAAAGCGCCTTGGGCTGCGCTGCAAATCGCGCTCTGGCTAAAATAGCGCGGTGGCCCAGAAGACCAATGCCGTTCGCCTGCTCGACCAGTTGAAGATTGCCTACGAGTTGCGGGAATACGAAGCGGACCCCGAGGATTTGGCCGCCGAAACCGTCGCGGCGAAAATCGGGATGCCTCCCGAGCAGGTGTTCAAAACGCTGCTGGCGCGAGGCGACCGCAACGGGCTCTGCATGGCCGTGATTCCGGGCAACACCGAACTCGACTTGAAAGCGCTGGCGACGACGACTGGAGACCGGAAGATCCAACTTGTACCCGTGAAAGAACTGCAGGGGCTGACTGGTTACGTCCGCGGCGGCGTGACGGCGCTGGCGGGCAAGAAAGACTTTCCCGTGTTCGTGGATGAGACGGTGGAGCTATTTGGTGTGATCTCGATTTCGGCGGGGATTCGGGGAATGCAGATTCTGCTCGCGCCAGCCGATTACGTCAAGACCACGAGGGCCACGATCGCGGCGCTGGCGCAGCCGAAGTAGCCAAGGACCTCAGCTCTTCCCAACCGCCGCCTTGGCTTCCAGATCCTCGAACACGTCGCGCGCGCGCTGCATCGCTTCCTGCACATTCACACAAATATTCTCTTTCCCGACGACTTCCTCGAACTCGGCGTCGTGAATCAGGCGTGCAGGCTGCTCGCGAGCACCGCACAAAATCAGCACGCGGCCACTCTCCTGCAGCTTTTTCGCAGCTTCCTCAATCGCAAAAAGCCCGGTGGCATCGAGCGCGGTCATGTTGCGCAAACGCAGCACCACGACGGGCGGCAGGGTGTGCATGTTCTCGGTGACCGCGGCGATCTTGTCGGTGGCACCAAACAGGAATGGCCCGTGGATGCGAAAGATTGTCACGTAATAGGGAATATCTTTGTCCTGCAAAATGTGGACGCGACCGTCTTCAATATAGTCATCGGTGACCTGCGAGACTGTGGTGGTCGCAGCTACGCGGCTGATGAAGAGCAGCGCGGCGATGATCATGCCTGCTTCGACCGCGACCGTGAGGTCGGCGAACACGGTGAGCGCGAACGTGACTAGCCACACGCTGATGTCGGTTTTCGTGAGCTTCAGGAGTCCGGGGATCTCGCGCCATTCACCCATGTTGTAGGCAACGATCATCAGGATGCCCGCGAGCACCGCCATCGGCACAAACGACACCAGACGCGACGCGAAGAGCAGAACGCACAAAAGCGTGAGCGAATGAATCATGCCCGCCACGGGTGACTGTGCGCCCGCGCGGATGTTCGTGGCGGTGCGCGCAATGGCACCGGTCGCCGGCAGGCCGCCAAACATCGGGGAAACAATGTTGGCGACGCCTTGCCCGAAGAGCTCTACGTTCGGATTGTGCTGATCGTTGCTCATGCGGTCGGAGACGACGGCAGACATGAGCGACTCGATCGCGCCCAGCATCGCGACCGTCACGGCCGGCCCGAGCAGGCTGTGAATCAGATCCGCGCGGAACGCCGGCACTTGAAGATGAGGCCAACCGCTCGGAATGCCGCCGAACTTGGTGCCAATAGTTTCGACGGGCAGCTTGAAGATGACCAATGCGGCGGTTCCCACGACCAGCGCGACGATCGCTCCCGGAATTTTGTCGGACGTCATTCGACACACCACGATGATGACCACCGTGGCCGCCGCGAGCAGCGTCGGTTCGAGGCTCAGCGTTTTGAAGTGCGCGGCCAGCACCTCCACGCGCTGCCAAAACACACCGGGAACCTTGTCGACTTGCAGCCCGAAGAAATCTTTTACCTGGGTGCTTGCAATCAGCACAGCGATGCCGTTGGTGAAGCCGATCACGACTGGCCGGGGAATGTATTTGACCGCCGAGCCCATGCCAGTCACGCCCATGAACACCAGCAGAATTCCCGCCATCACCGTACACATGAAAAGCCCGTCAACGCCGTGCGCCGCAACGATACCTGCCACTACCACGACGAACGCACCCGTCGGGCCACCAATTTGTGTCTTCGATCCGCCGAGCAGCGAAATCAGAAAGCCGGTCACAATCGCGCAGTAGATTCCGGCCTGCGGCGTCAGGCCAGACGCAATCGCGAAGGCCATCGATAGCGGAAGTGCGACCAGCCCCACGGTCATGCCCGCCAGCAGATCGCGCGCAAATTTGTTCAGGCTGTAATCGCACAGACAGAGAACCGACTTCGGCAGCCAGCGCTGCTCAAAGCGGAGATCGGAGAAAACATGCCCCATTTGATCATTATCCTCCGTTCGGCGGGCAGAGTCATCCCAAGGAATGAACGGAAGGATTCACTTTGGTAATGAGGATTTCCGGAGAGGAACGCCTTCGTTCTATTCGTGCACGATCTCAACACAGGCCCGCGTATAATCCGCCTTCCGGAGGCTCCCTTGTATGCGCAAACGCTGGTGGTTGTCTCTACTTGCCTTGGTTGGCGCCTTCTCTGTGTTCCCTGTGTTCGCTCAAAATACTGAGAAGCAGACCAAACCGGCCCAGGCATCGCACGTTGACGTGCCCGGCGTCGCAGCCCGACCCGAAGACGTAGGCACGCTCGACGGAATCATGAAGGCGTTCTACGACGTTATCTCTGGGCCGGCCGGGCAGCCACGGCAATGGTCGCGCGACCGCAGCCTGTATATCCCCGAGATTCGCTTCGTGGCCATGAGCATCAACAAGAAGGGGCGCCCGAGCGCGCGCATCGCCACGCACCAACAGTTCGTAGATGCTTCGAACGACTATTTTCTGAAAGAGGGATTCTTCGAGCAGGAGATTCACCGCACGACACAGCGCTTCGGCAACATCGCACACATCTGGAGCACCTACGAGAGCCGCAACAAAGCGGACGGACCCATCATCGCGCGCGGCATTAATAGCGTTGAACTGTTCTTTGATGGAACGCGGTGGTGGATCGCGTCGAACATCTGGGACGATGAGCGGCCCGACAGTCCGATCCCGGCAGAGTATTTGCCAAAGAAGTGATCCGCCGTTACGCGATCACGATCGCAGGATTGGTTTCAACCGGGAAGTTCACCGAGCGCGCGATGAAACACAGATGATGCGCTTCCGCGTGCAGGGCCCGAGCCTTCTCCAAGTCGCAGCCCACGCCGATTTGCACCTGAGGCCGAAGTTCCACGCGCGCGAATTCCCCGCCGCCATCTTCGTGTTCTTGCATTTCGCCGACCGGCTCGTCTTTATATGCAAGGACGACGATCTGGTTCGCGGAACACAAGTGCAAATACCACAGCATATGGCACGCCGAGAGACTTGCCACCAGCAGTTCTTCCGGATTGTAGCGGGCCGGATCGCCGCGAAAGTTGGGATCGCTTGAGCCCGGCACATCGGGCTTCCCTTCGGCGGAGATTAGGTGATCGCGGGCGTAACCGCGGTAGGTGCGGGTGCCTTCCCCGCGGTTCCCGGTCCATTCCATAGTGAGCGTGTAGGTATGCTGCTTCATGGGTCGATGATTTAAAGCTCAACGTGGATCGCCGCGAACCGGCATGAAGCGGTTTCACGCATCCACGCTGCGGCAACCTCGCGGGCATTTGCAACGTTATCGACCACGAGGATCAACTGATGCGCATGATCACTATAGAGCACTTCGATATTAACTCCGGCGTGGGCCATGCGCCGCGTGATCTTGCCGAGTTGCCCCGGCTCTTCCTGATGTAAGCGCAATGCGATCACCTCGCGCACGGAGTGGACCTCGATCCCTGCGGCTTCGAGGGCGGCGCGAGCAGCCGTTCCATCCCTGAACAGAAAATGCGCCGCAACCAGCCGGTGTCGTGCGGGGCCGGTGACCAACCACGCACCGCCCCCCTCAATGCTAATGCCGGACCGGCCCAACGCCGCTCCCATGTCGGCAAGCGCGCCCGGCCGGTTCTCGAGCTGGATTTCGACGTCCTGCAAACGAGCCGGCGTATTCTGGTGCCCGCGACTCATTCCTTCGCCTCTTCGATGCGCTCGACGGAGATCGCACGCGATCCTCCGCGCGCATAGACGTGCCCAGTGACGGTCACGAACTTTCCGACGAACGGCAGGAGTTTCGGCCGCACATCCACGTCGGGCATTTCGGAGGAGACGGGGTGGTAGACCTCCTCATTTTTGGTAAGAATTACCAGCGGCGAGCCGCCGCGAACGCAAGCTTCCACGCATCCATTGGGCAAAGGTTTTACGACTTCGTGAAAGCGATGCACGCAGCCGCTGTCACGCACATAGCCCGTGATCGTTACCGGCGGCGCCTCTTTCTGCTCAGGTTCTTTCGTATCGGTTCCCTGCGCGAACGCGAATGATCCGGCAATCAGAGCGGCGGCCGCGGTTCGTGCAGCCCATCGAGTCGTAGTGATCACAGCATCCTCCTGAATTCCAGATTTCGATTTTGATTTTCTATGATCCCGTGCGGGCATAGTTCATGTATGATCGAACTATGGATGCAAGTGCCCGGCTTTCGAAAGCTGCTTCACTGATCGGCGACCCGTCTCGGGCGGCCATGCTTTGGAGTTTGCTAGGGGGAGAATCGCGGCCCGCCAGCGAACTAGCGATGCTGGCGAACGTTTCACCGCAGACGGCGAGCAATCATCTGCGGTTGCTGGTGGATGCAGGGTTCCTGAAGGCTGAGGCGGTTGGCAGAAACAAGTTCTACCAACTGGCCGGCTGGCCCGTGGCGGCTGCTCTCGAGTCCCTTTCCAGCGCTATTTCGTGTGGCGCTACCCCGGCTGAGGGCACGGCCCAGCGAGTCGCGCCCGAACTCGTGTTTGCTCGAACTTGCTACGATCACTTGGCGGGTGAGCTGAGCGTTGCGTTGCTGCGTTCGCTGAGTGGGCGGAATTATCTTCGCGCGCAGGCGAGAGATTTCCACCTTACCGAAACTGGCGACGACTATCTGCGTTCTGTCGGCGTGGATGTTGCCGCGGCTCGCTCCAGCCGCCGGCGCTTCGCGTATGCATGCCTCGACTGGAGTCATCGTGTGCCGCACCTGGGCGGATCGCTTGCAGCGGTGCTGCTCGACTGGATGATTCATTCGAGAATCGTTGTTCGCGTTAAAGCTAGCCGAGCCGTGCGGCTTACAGACTTAGGCAGGGACCGGTTGGCGCGGCTGTTCGCCATCCGCATTACCCGCGACGGACGTTCGGTTGCATGACCTTGAGCCCGAGAATGCTTCCGCGATAGGGTTGCTTCGACGAATTGCGACTCGCTTCGCCGGGTCGAGACCATTCATGGACAAACGGACATTCGTTCCGGCTACTGTTGCCGCGCTGCTAACGGTTCTCCTTCTTCAACTGAGCTTCTCGATCCGCCGCCAGAGCCAGACCTGGGACGAAGGGCTGCCACATTTTCGCGGGCTACAGTTACTGGACGCGCACCGATTGCGGGATGAACCCCGAGCATCCGCCGCTCGTAAAGCTGCTGGCCCACCACTCCACTGCTTGCGATGAACCTGACACAGCCTGCGGTAGGAAATGGCGACTTCAAGATTGAAGCCTTCCTCGCGGGAGACAAATTCGTCTATGGCAACTCGGCCAGCGGCGACACGATTCTGTACTGCGTGCGCATGGCTGCGAGCCTGCTCACGGTGCTGCTTGGGCTGCTGATCTTTTTTGCCGGACGCGAAATGTTCAACGCGACCGCGGGATTGCTCGCGCTAACGCTGTTCGTATTCGATCCAAACATTCTCGCCCACGGCGCCTACGTGACCACCGATATAGGCCTGTCATGCTTTTTGCTGGCCACGGTCTACGGCTTTTACCGCTACTTGAAGTCGCCCAGCTGGGCGAGGCTTTTGTTGACTGGAGCGGCCGCGGGATGCGCGCTGGCCGCGAAGCATTCAGGAGTACTTCTGTTCCCGATCTTGCTGCTGCTGGCGATCGCAGAGGTGATTCGGGGGCGCGACCGAATCGAGGTCTCGGCGCCAACAAAGGACTCGCGCTTGAGACGCGCCCTGCGGTATGTGGGCGCCCTCGTTTGCATCAAGTTGGTCGCAGTTGGAATTCTGTGGGCGTTCTATGGGTTCCGGTATGCGGCGCGGCCCGATGGCCTTTCGCTGAATCCGCCGCTCGCGGAATATGTGCAAGGACTGCACCATCCATTTGAGATCTGGATCATCTCGTTGTTCGCGCGCTGGCATCTGCTGCCTGAATCATACTTGTACGGTCTCACGGATGTGCGGCTGATAGCGGACTTCATGTCGACTGGGCTGTTGGGCAGAGTCTACCCGCACGGGAAGTGGTTCTACTTTCCGATCGCGTTTGTCATCAAGACACCGCTGCTGCTAATGCTGCTTTTGGCGGTTGCTTTGTTCTTCATCGTGCGCGGTCGCCTCGGGCGTTCTCGCGAACTGCTGTTCCTCACGATTCCACCCGCAGTCTACCTGACCGTTGCTA
>Ga0210406_10004451_pt1 | contig 15004 bp, 16 predicted proteins | sample IncBWC30MmetaG_FD_155454 | JGI IMG/M metagenome (GOLD analysis project Ga0210406, IMG submission 155454) | Forest soil microbial communities from Barre Woods Harvard Forest LTER site, Petersham, Massachusetts, United States - Inc-BW-C-30-M | ecosystem: Environmental > Terrestrial > Soil >... | reverse complement strand
CGCGAGGCAGTTTGGTACTTTTTCGACAGCATCGGTCAATATGCGAAATACTCGCGAAGAGTCCGGTTTGTCTCCGATAGCAGACCTTTGACGGCAGGCGCCGACGTCCGACCGAATAATAGCCTGCAGTCGCCGTCCGTACGCCCGACGAGATATGGCACTTGCTCTTGGGGCAGGCGATGCTTGACGCTTGATCATCATGTCCGCGACCAAAATACTTTGGGGTCAGATTGTCGTCGTCTTCGCGATCGTGCTCAGCACAATGTGGGCGGCCACGCAGTGGGTGGCCTGGAAACTCGGTTATCAACCGCAGCTTGGGCAACCATGGTTTGAGCTGACCTCGGGGGTACCGATCTATTTCCCGCCCGCGTTCTTCTGGTGGTGGTATGCCTACGACGCCTATGCGCCGCGGGTCTTCGTCGAGGGGGCCTACATCGCGGCATCAGGAGGCTTCTTATCGATCGCGGTCGCCATCGGCATGTCGGTGTGGCGGGCCCGGGAAGCGAAGACGGCCGCGACTTACGGTTCGGCCCGCTGGGCTATTCCCTCAGAAATTCGGGCGGCTGGTTTGACCGCGCCTGACGGTGTCGTACTCGGACGGTTCGAGCGTGACTATCTCCGCCATGATGGGCCGGAACATGTGCTGTGCTTCGCGCCGACGCGATCCGGCAAGGGTGTTGGCTTGGTGGTGCCGACCTTGTTGACCTGGCCAGGCAGTTGCATTGTCCACGACATCAAGGGCGAGAACTGGACCCTGACGTCGGGCTTCCGCAGCAGGCATGGCCACGTGTTGCTGTTCGATCCGACCAACCCAAGGTCGGCGGCCTACAATCCGTTGCTCGAAGTGAGACGCGGCGAATGGGAGGTACGCGATGTCCAGAATGTCGCCGACGTGTTGGTCGACCCGGAGGGATCGCTGGAACGTCGCAATCACTGGGAGAAGACCAGCCACGCCTTGCTGGTCGGCGCCATTCTTCATGTGCTTTATGCCGAACCGGATAAGACGCTTGCCGGTGTTGCCAGTTTCCTCTCTGACCCGAAGCGTCCAATCGAGGTGACGCTCCGCGCCATGATGACGACTGGGCATCTGGGTGAAGCCGGGCCGCATCCGGTGATCGCCTCCGCGGCGCGAGAATTGCTTAACAAGAGCGAGAACGAGCGCTCCGGCGTGCTTTCGACTGCCATGTCGTTCCTAGGGCTCTATCGTGACCCCGTAGTGGCGAAGGTCACCCATCATTGTGACTGGCGTATACGCGATCTCGTTGAGGGCGATCGGCCAGCGACGCTCTATCTCGTAGTGCCACCGTCTGACATCAGCCGAACCAAACCACTGGTGCGGTTGATCCTCAACCAGATCGGCCGACGGCTGACGGAGGATCTGCAGGAGAAGGGAAAGCGGCGCCGGCTGCTGCTGATGCTCGACGAGTTTCCCGCGCTGGGCAGGCTGGATTTCTTCGAGTCGGCGTTGGCGTTCATGGCCGGCTATGGGCTGAAGAGCTTTCTGATTGCGCAATCGCTCAATCAGATCGAAAAGGCTTATGGAGCCAACAACTCCGTCCTCGACAACTGCCATGTGCGCGTTTCCTTTGCTACGAATGACGAGCGCACCGCGAAGCGTGTCTCGGATGCGCTTGGCACCGCGACCGAGATGCGGGCAATGAAAAACTACGCCGGCCACAGGCTCAGCCCCTGGCTCGGTCACCTCATGGTCTCGCGTCAGGAGACGGCGCGGCCGTTGCTCACGCCCGGCGAAGTCATGCAGTTGCCTCCGAGCGATGAATTGGTCCTTGTTTCAGGTGTCCCACCGATCCGGGCCAAGAAGGCGCGATACTACGAAGACATCAGGCTGACGGAACGGGTGCTCCCACCGCCACAGGCGATAAGTCATGGAGCGAGCCTCGCGCCATCAGACGATTGGAGCCGATTGCGTGCTCCCTCTGCTGTCGATCCCAGCGGAAAATCCAATGTGCCGCGGAACGTGCAGATTGCTGATCTCGCGAACGCCGGCATTCGCCGGGAGCCGGAGCTGCCTCAACACGAAGAGGTCGTGCGGGAGAAAGCGAAGGCCACGCCGGAATTCGCCTTCGGAGAGGAAGAGTCTGCCGTCCGCGCACAAGGCTTCCGGCAGCAGGCTCGCAGTCTCGCTCGTCAGGCCGCAATGGATCCTGACGATGGCCTGAAACTCTCGGGGTAGGCGGTGCGGACTAAACACACGATCCGCCTGCCACCGGATATCGCCGGACAACTGGCCGACTACGCCAGTCGCAAGCGCGTGCCTCAGTCGCTGGTCGTCGAGACCGCACTGTCGTCGTTTCTGTCGCCTGATAATTCGGAGCGGATGGAAGCCGCGCTTGGTCGTCGGCTCGATCGCCTGACGCGACAGATCGAGCGGCTGGAACGTCACGTCACAATCTCGAACGAAGGACTGGCGCTATTCGTGCGCTTCTGGCTCACGATGACCTCGCCGTTGCCGGATATCGCGCAACCCGCCGCCCAAGCCAAGGGCCGCGAGCGCTACGAAGGATTTGTCGAGGCCTTGGGGCGACGGCTGGCGAAGGGGCAGACCCTGGCCCAGGAAATTTCTCAGGACTTGCTTCCCAAGGACGGGAAGTCGGATCGAACAGATGGTTCGTCCTAGGCGGTTTCGCCGTTGTCAGGTCTTTCTACGCCAGAGCCCTACGCCTGATCCGATCTTGTTGCGTGGTCGCACATCCTGCCTTTTCTAATCGTCCCCGACATCACGGCCGTAATTGGCGGCCGTCGAGCGGGGGACGGAAGTGGCAATCCACCATCTCAATCAAGAGGCGGTTTCGCGCGGAGCGCGCATGCTGCGCACCGCGCTCGGACCGTCGATCGCGCTTTGGCTGGAAGACGCTTCCGTCGTCGAGGTGATGCTCAACCCTGACGGTCGGCTCTGGATCGATCGGCTGGCGGGCGGGCTCATCGATACCGGCGAGCGTTTATCGGCTGACGATGGCGAACGCATCGTGCGGCTCGTTGCGCATCATGTCGGCGCCGAGGTGCATCCCGGCTCACCACGCGTGTCGGCCGAGTTGCCCGAGACCGGCGAGCGCTTCGAGGGATTGCTGCCGCCCGTCGTGGCAGCGCCGACCTTTGCGATCCGCAAACCCGCGGTCGCCGTTTTCACTCTCGACGACTATGTCGCCGCTGGGATCATGCGCGCGGGGCAGGCCAAGATACTGCGTGCGGCCGTCGCGGATCGCCGTAACATCCTTGTCGCCGGCGGCACCTCGACCGGAAAGACGACGTTGACGAACGCGCTGTTGGCCGAGGTGGCAAAAACCGCCGACCGTGTAGTGCTGATCGAGGATACCCGCGAGCTCCAGTGCAAGGCACCCAATCTCGTAGCACTCCGCACCAAGGATGGCGTCGCCTCGCTTTCCGATCTCGTTCGCTCCTCGCTTCGCTTGCGGCCGGATCGCATTCCAATCGGTGAAGTCAGGGGCGCCGAAGCGCTCGATCTCCTGAAAGCCTGGGGTACCGGCCATCCAGGTGGCATCGGCACCATCCATGCCGGGTCCGCGATCGGCGCGCTTCGCCGGATGGAGCAGCTGATCCAGGAAGCCGTCGTCACCGTGCCGCACGCGCTGATCGCCGAGACCATCCAGTTCATCGCTGTCCTGGCAGGCCGTGGCTCCGATCGGCGGCTCGCGGAGCTTGCTCGTGTCGAGGGGCTTGGCTCCGGTGGCGATTACCTCCTTCACGCCGCGGGAGATCGGCCATGACGAGATCAAATTTCCGAATCCATCGCCTTATCGTGCTGGCTGCTACCGCCGGTGCTCAGATGTTGGTCTCGGGCCCCGCTAGCGCTGCCGGCTCCAACATGCCCTGGGAGCAACCGCTCAACCAGATCTTGCAATCGGTCGAAGGCCCCGTCGCCAAGATCCTGGCCGTGATCATCATCATCGTCACCGGTTTGACCCTCGCATTTGGCGACACCTCGGGAGGGTTTCGGAGGCTGATCCAGATCGTGTTCGGTCTGTCGATCGCGTTCGCGGCCAGTTCCTTCTTCCTTTCGTTCTTCTCGTTCGGCGGTGGGGTGCTGGTGTGATGGAGGACGTCGATCTCATCCCCGGCTTTACCATCGCGGTGCATCGCGCGTTGACCGAGCCGATTTTGCTCGGTGGTGCTCCACGCGCGGTCGCCATCCTCAACGGCACCCTGGCCGCGGCGCTCGGCCTCGGCCTGCGGCTTTGGCTCGCCGGTCTCTTGCTCGGGATCCTCGGTCAAGCGGCAGCGGTGTGGGCGGCGAAGCGCGACCCGCAATTTGTCGACGTCGTGCGCCGGCATCTGCGTATTTCCAGCTATTTGGGGGTCTAGGCCCATGATGAATCTCGCTGAGTACAGGCGCTCGACCACGCAGCTTGCGGATTTCCTGCCCTGGGCCGCCCTGGTCGATGAGGGCATCGTGCTCAACAAGGATGGCTCGTTCCAGCGCACGGCAAAATTTCGGGGGCCGGACCTGGATTCGGCAGTGCCGGCTGAACTCGTCGGCGTCGCCGGGAGATTGAACAACGCGCTGCGTCGGCTCGGTTCGGGTTGGGCTATGTTTGTCGAGGCGCAGCGGCATCCGGCCAGCAAATATCCCGAAGGCCATTTTCCGGATGTCGCGTCGGCCCTGGTCGATGTCGAGCGTCGCTCTCAATTCGAACAGGAAGGCGCGCATTACGAGTCCAGCTATTTCCTGACCTTTCTTTATCTACCGCCAGCGGAAGAAGCTGGGCGAGCCGAGCGCCTCCTCTACGAGGGACGCGATCGCAACAGCGATGCGGATGCGCGCGAAGTCCAGCGCGGTTTCGTCGACCGCACCGAGCGTGTGCTCGGGCTTGTCGAGGGCTTTATGCCCGAAATCATTTGGCTGGATGACGAGGGAACGCTGACCTATCTGCATTCGACCGTTTCGACCAGGCGCCAGCGCGTTCGCGTGCCGGAAATACCGATGTATCTGGATGCGGTGCTGGCCGACCAGCCTCTGATCGGTGGCCTCGAGCCGATGCTAGGGCAATCCCATCTGAGGGTACTCACGGTAGTTGGGTTTCCGACCGTCACGACCCCCGGGATTCTGGACGAGCTCAACCGGCTCGCCTTTGCCTACCGCTGGTCGACCCGTGCGATCATGCTCGACAAGACGGATGCGACGAGGCTGCTGACAAAAATTCGGCGGCAATGGTTCGCCAAGCGCAAATCGATCGCCGTGATCTTGAAGGAGGTGATGACCAACGAAGCCTCGACCCTGCTCGATACCGATGCCCACAACAAGGCCATGGATGCCGACGCGGCGCTGCAGGAACTCGGATCTGACGCGATCGGGCAGGCGTTCGTCACCGCCACCGTGACCGTATGGGACGACGATATCAGTGTCGCCGACGAGAAACTGCGGCTGGTCGAGAAAGTCATTCAGGGACGCGACTTCACCTGCATGGTGGAGAGCGTCAATGCTGTGGAGGCCTGGCTGGGCTCGCTGCCCGGCCATGTCTACGCCAATGTTCGGCAGCCGCCGGTCTCCACGCTCAATATCGCGCATATGATCCCGCTGTCGGCGGTCTGGGCGGGCCCCGCGCGAGACGAGCATCTGGGCGCGCCGGCATTATTCTTTGCGCGAACGGAGGGGGCGACCCCGTTTCGTTTTTCGCTACACGTCGGCGATGTCGGCCATACTCTGGTGGTGGGCCCGACCGGCGCCGGCAAATCGGTCCTGCTGGCGTTGATGGCGCTACAGTTCCGGCGTTATCCGAGGAACCAGATTTTTGCCTTCGACTTCGGCGGCTCGATCCACGCGGCCGCGCTCGCCATGGGCGGCGACTGGCATGATCTCGGCGGCGCGCTATCGGACGATGCGACCGAGCCGGTTGCACTCCAACCACTGGCCGGAATCGATGATGCCGCGGAGCGCGCCTGGGCGGCGGAATGGATCGCTAATATCCTTGCGCGCGAAACGATCGTCATCACGCCGGAGGCGAAGGATCACCTCTGGTCGGCATTGACCTCGCTTGCATCAGCACCTGTAGCCGAGCGGACGCTAACCGGCCTGTCCGTGTTATTGCAATCGCAGATGCTGAAGCGCGCGCTGCAACCCTATTGCCTCGGCGGACCCTACGGCCGCCTGCTCGATGCCGAAGCCGAGCGGTTGGGAGCGGCCGAAGTGCAGGCTTTTGAGACCGAGGGCCTGATCGGCACCTCAGCGGCGCCGGCCGTGCTGGCCTATCTCTTTCATCGCATCGAAGGCCGGCTCGACGGCCGGCCGACATTGTTGATCGTCGATGAAGGCTGGTTAGCGCTCGATGACGAGGGATTTGCCGGGCAATTGCGGGAATGGCTGAAGACGCTGCGAAAGAAGAACGCGTCCGTGATCTTCGCCACCCAGTCGCTGTCCGATATCGACGGCTCTGCCATCGCGCCCGCCATCATTGAGAGTTGCCCGACCCGATTATTCCTGCCGAACGAGCGGGCGATCGAGCCGCAAATTACGGCGATCTACCGCCGCTTCGGCCTCAATGATCGCCAGATCGAGATCCTCTCGCGTGCCACGCCAAAGCGCGATTATTACTGCCAGTCGCGGCGCGGCAACCGTCTGTTCGAGCTCGGCCTCGGCGACGTCGCGCTCGCCTTTACGGCCGCGTCATCAAAGTCGGAGCAATCAGCGATTGCTGAGATTGTCGCCGGGCACGGCCGCGGGGGTTTTGTAGCCGCCTGGCTGAAGCATCGTGGCCTCGCCTGGGCCGCCGACATCATCCCCGATCTTCCCGCCGAGCGAGAAAAACCATGAACGCTATCCGTCGCCTCGCGGCAGCGAGTGCCGTCGTGCTTTCAATCGCCTTCGCAACACCTCCATCTTCGGCGCAGGTCATCGTGTTCGATCCGAACAACTATGCGCAAAACGTCCTGAGAGCCGCCCGCGCGCTGCAGCAGATCAATAACCAGATCACGTCGCTGCAGAATCAGGCGCAGATGTTGATCAACCAGGCCAAAAATCTCGCGAACCTGCCATATTCCTCGCTGCGGCAGTTGCAATCCTCGATTCAGCGCACCCAGCAGCTTCTGAGCCAGGCGCAGCGTATCGCCTACGACATCCAACAGATCGATCGCGCCTTCTCGACCACCTATGCCCCAGCCTCGGCGGGGACAACTAGTCAGATGCTGATATCGAATGCGCAAGGACGCTGGCAGACCTCGGTCGCGGCGTTGCAGGATGCGTTGCGGGTACAGGCCGGCGTTGTCGGCAATCTCGACACCAACCGGATCCAGACGTCGGCGCTGGTGACTTCAAGCCAGTCCGCCACCGGCGCGCTGCAGGCAACCCAGGCCGGCAACCAGCTCGTTGCGCTGCAGGCCCAGCAACTCGCCGATTTGACCGCAACTGTTGCAGCGCAGGGCCGGGCTCAGAGTCTGGAAGCGGCCCAACGTGCGTCAGCACAGGACCAGGGCAGGGAACAGCTTCGGCGTTTTCTGACGCCGGGTATCGGCTACCAGCCCACATCAGTTCAGATGTTCCATTGATGAACGCCTCACTCACCTCTCAACAATTCCTGCGGATCGCGGCTGTAGTCTTTGTCGCGCTCGCCGCAGCGGTCGCCGTGATCCAGAGCCGGCGCGGCGAGGATTCGGCCGTCCTCACGCCTTTGGCGCGGGACGATGCGGACGCCCTTGTCAGTGAACTCGCGCGCTGTCGAACGATCACACCCGACGATACTGCGGTACTCGAAGTCTGTCGTCGCATATGGGCCGAGAACCGTCAGCACTTCTTCCAGCCGACGAAATCGCCGCAGCTGCCGGCCGCGTCGGCCCCCAATGCGTCCGCTGAGTCCGTAAAGAACCAAGCCAGAAATTCTTTGGACGGAGTCGAACGGGGTAGGGCGCGCTGATGGGCGGCACAGGGGTCATCGACCGCTTCCTCGAGGTCTTCACCCGCTACATCGACTCGGGTTTCGGTCTGCTCAGCGGTGAAGTGGCGTTCCTGGCGACGACGCTCGCCGCCATCGATATCACCCTTGCAGCCATTTTCTGGAGCTGGGCGGCTGACGAGGACATCATAGCGCGGCTCGCCAAGAAAACGTTGTTCGTCGGCGTGTTCGCTTACCTGATCAGCAACTGGAACAATCTCGCCCGCATCATCTTCGAGAGCTTTTCTGGCCTCGGGCTCAAGGCGTCCGGTTCAAGTATGTCCGCTGCCGATTTCCTGAGTCCCGGTCGGGTGGCGCAAGTTGGTATCGATGCCGGTCGGCCCATTCTAGATTCGATCTCCGGGTTGATGGGCTACATCAGCTTCTTCGAGAACTTCGTACAGATCGTCGTGCTGCTGTTCGCCTGGATCGTGGTGCTGCTGGCCTTCTTTATCCTGGCGATCCAGCTGTTCGTGACGCTGATCGAGTTCAAGCTGACGACGCTGGCCGGTTTCGTTCTGATTCCCTTCGGCTTGTTCGGCAAGACCGCGTTTGCCGCCGAGCGCGTGCTCGGCAACGTCATCTCATCTGGCGTCAAGGTGATGGTGCTCGCCGTTATCGTCGGCATCGGCACGACCTTGTTCTCTCAATTCACGGCAGGGTTCGGCGGCAATCAGCCGACCATTGAAGACGCCATGTCGATGGTACTGGCGGCACTATCTCTGTTGGGTCTCGGCATTTTCGGTCCTGGGATCGCCAACGGCATTGTGTCGGGCGGTCCGCAGCTCGGTGCCGGCGCTGCGATTGGGACTGGTCTCGCAGCGGGCGGCATCGTTGCCGCTGGCGCAGCCGGTGCGACGATGGCTGCCGGGGCAGCAGGCGGAGTGCTTGCTGGCGCAGCTCGCGGCAGTGCTTCAGTCGCCGCCGCTGCCTCCAACATCGTCAGCCCGCTTCGACGTGCGGCGCGTGAGGCGGCGTCGAACACCAGTGGAGCCGGGCAGAGCGGAGCGTCCACGGGAGCGTCATCCGCTGGTGAACCGCCGGCCTGGGCGATGCGAATGAAACGCTCGCAGATGATGAGTCATGCCGCATCCGCTGCAACCCATGCTGTTCGCTCCAGTGATCACGGTGGTGGCGGCGCTTCCGTCGATCTTTCCGAAGGTGAGCGCTGATGTTCAAACGATCTTCCGTGCGATACGGCCGAACGCCCGCGCCAGAAACGCCCTATCAGAAGGCAGCGCAAGTCTGGGACGAGCGTATCGGTTCAGCGCGGATTCAGGCCACCAATTGGCGGTTGATGGCGTTCGGCTGTCTGTTGTTAGCCGGAGGTCTTGCTTCTGGGCTCGTTTGGCAGTCAGTCCGCGGAACGGTTACGCCGTGGGTGGTTCAGGTCGATCGCCTCGGTCAGGCCCAGGCGGTAGCACCCGCAGAAAGCAGCTATCAGCCAACCGATCCGCAGATCGCATTTCACCTGGCGCGCTTCATCGAGGATGTCAGGGGATTGCCTGCCGACGGCGTCGTGCTGCGCCAGGAATGGCTGCGCGCCTACGATTTCACCACGGACCGCGGCGCCGCAGCACTGAATGAATATGCCCGTTCCAACGACCCCTTTGCCAATCTGGGCAAGCTGCAGATTTCGGTCGAGGTCACGAGCGTCATCCGTGCGTCGCCGGCATCTTTTCGTGTCGCCTGGATCCAACGCGTTTACGAGAACGGCAGCCTGAGCGCGACCGAGCGTTGGACCGCAATCCTCACCGTCATCATCGACACCCCTCGCGATGCCGATCGCCTGCGCAAGAATCCCCTTGGGGTTTACGTCAACGCTATCAACTGGTCGAAGGAGCTGGGACAATGAAGCCGTCTCATTTCGGCAGAGCAGCGTTGCCGGTTCTGCTTCTTTCCGTCTCCGCGCTTGCCGGCTGCACCATTCCGCTCAAGCCGCCGCCGGAGATTTCCTATGACGACGAGGCCCAACCCGCCGTCCAGCTTGCTGAAGCGCCAAAACCGGTCGAAATCGTCGAGGTGCCGAAGCTTTTGCCGCTTCCGGGTCAACTCAAACCGCTGCCGGGCGTGCGTTCCAAGCCGGAGTCCGGCGATCCACGTCAACGCGTCGAAAAGGCCAACGCCGCGGCAAGGATCCAACCGAGCCGCAGCGGCTACGTCAACGCCGTGCAGGTCTATCCGTTTGCGTCAGGGGCGCTCTATCAGATCTATGCCGCGCCGGGGCAGGTGACGGACGTTGCCCTGCAAGAAGGCGAGCAGCTTGTCGGCTCCGGACCGGTCGCCGCAGGGGATACCGTGCGCTGGATCATCGGTGATACCGAGAGTGGAACAGGTCCCACCAAACGCATCCACATTCTGGTCAAGCCAACCAGGCCTGATCTTGTCTCCAACCTCGTGATCAATACCGACCGACGTACGTATCTCCTCGAGCTTCGATCGGCGGAAAAGACCTATATGGCCTCGGTGTCCTGGCAATATCCGCAGGATCAACTGATCGCGCTGCGCCGCCAGAACGCAAGTGCCGAGGCCGCGACGCCCATTACGACTGGCGTGGATATCGCGCGGTTGCGTTTCCGCTATGCGATCGAGGGCGATAACCCGCCCTGGCGCCCGGTCTCCGCGTTCGATGACGGCTCCAAGGTCTATATCGAGATGCCCGGAGGAATCGCCCAAGGAGAGGCGCCGCCGCTGTTCGTCATCGGTCCCGAAGGCGATGGCGAGCTCGTCAATTACCGGATTCGGCAGAATTACTACATCGTCGATCGACTATTCGCCGCGGCCGAACTGCGCATGGGTGGCGAGCATCAGCAAACCGTCCGCATCAGCCGTACCGATGGGAGGGCGCGGTGAGCACCGAGCCGGAAAGCGACATTCGGCCCGAACGCCGCAGTGAAGCAGACCCGGTGGCGTCCATGCGCCTGCGCGCGGAACGTCCGCGCGTGACACGACTTTCCCGCAAAGTGCTTGCCGGCGGCGCAGCCGTCGGAATGATTGCGATATCAGGTGCGGTGCTGTGGGCGTTGCAGAATAATCGGTCGCGCTCGACCACACCTGCCGAACTCTACACCACGGACCATCACAATGTCGCTGATGGCCTAACGAGTCTGCCGCGTGACTACGCTGGCGTGCCCCGCCAGGCGCCGCCGCTAGGGCCGGCACTCCCTGGCGATCTCGGCCGGCCGATTCTTAACGCGCAAAATGCCCCTTCGGCAGGGATACCTGCAATCGATTCGGAGCAACAACGCATCGGCCAAGAAATCGAAGCGGCCCGTTTGAGCCGGCTGTTTGCGTCGACCAGTATTCGGGAGTTGGCATCCTCAATTGCAGAAGCTGCTTCGGTCGGCGCCTCGACGGCCGTGCCCAACCAGGGGAGCCAGCCAGTGCAACCAGGAGCGGACGATGCCTTCAGCCAAAACGGCCAGGATCGCAAGCTCGCCTTTGTCAATGCGCCGATCGATCGTAGGGCCACAAGTCCGGATCGCGTCGCCGCACCCGCATCAACCTATGTGGTGCAGGCGGGCAACATCCTTCCGGCGTCACTTATCACGGGTATCCGCTCGGACCTGCCCGGCCAGATCACGGCACAGGTGACCGAAAATGTCTATGACAGTCCGACCGGGCGTTTCCTTCTCATACCACAGGGGACGCGGCTGATCGGCATTTACGATAGCCAGGTCGCCTTCGGTCAGTCTCGTGTGCTGCTGGTCTGGACCCGCCTGATCATGCCGAACGGCCGCTCGATCGTGCTGGAGCGTCAGGCTGGCGCCGATACCGCCGGCTACGCAGGACTTGAGGACGAGGTCGATAATCATTGGGTCGCCCTGTTTAAGGCTGCGCTCCTGTCGACGCTCCTCGGCGTCGGCAGCGAGCTTGGAACCACTTCCGGTACTGGCAGCAATAGTGATGTCATCACAGCGCTCCGCCGGGGATCCAGCGATAGCCTGAATCAGACCGGACAGAAAGTCGTTCAGCGGAATCTCAACATTCAGCCAACGCTGACAATCCGGCCGGGTTTCCCGGTGCGCGTGATCGTCAACCGCGATTTAATCCTTGAGCCTTACAAAGGGTAGGGCAGATAGACATGGCAAAACTTAAACTCGGCGCCATCGCTAACGATAAGTCGGTAAAGTTGACGGTCGAACTCCCCGCCGCTGTCCATCGTGATCTGCTTGCTTACGCCGAGGTGCTGGCCCGCGAAAGCGGACAGGGGATTGTTGAACCAACAAAGCTGATCGCACCCATGCTGGCACGGTTCATGGCAACGGATCGCGCATTTGCAAAAATCCGTCGCGCAACTCAAGCGCGATCGACCGGCAGCGGATAGCGCTCTCCCAACAGCTTCAGGAAATTTACCAGTGCCGGATTGTCATTATCCGCTCTCCAATGTGCCGAGAAGCCTACCCGGCTCGGCCCAGTTCCGTCGCGGAGTTCGCGATAGGTAAGGCCCGAGAAGTTCGCGCCGATGTCGGATTCAGTGACCAGGCTGACGCCAAATCCGGCAGCAATCAAACTCTTGATAATGCCGCGGCTCACATCATGGCGAGCAATTTTGGGTCGATTTTCAGGCGAGACGAGCTTTGACATCAGAAGATCCTCAAGCTCACGGCCAGGATCATATTGACTGAGCAACACCGTCTCGCCGCGCAGATCGGTCCAATAGACGACGTCTTTATCTGCCAACGGATGTCCTTCAAGCAACGCCAACAAAATGCGCTCGCTCCAGAGCGGAATGCCCTGATTGCCTGGCAATGGCATATCGCTTGTGACGATTGCGATATCGAGCGCACCATTGCGAAGCGCGGTTACCAGACGCACCCGCGAACTTTCTTTCAGGCAGACATCTATTTGAGAGAACCGCCTTTTGTAGTCCACCAGCGTTGCGAGTAAATTCCCGGCTGAGATCGATGTATAGAAGCCAACAGACAGCCGCCCCGCTTCGCCGCGGCCGACGTGATACGTGCTGTTCACCAGCGAATCCATCTGCTCCACGATTGATCGAGCAGTTCGGAGAAAATGGTGACCAGCCGTCGTTGCTCGCACCCCGCCGCTAGATCGCTCGAAGACGATCATGCCAAGTGAATGTTCGAGCTGGCTGATGCAACGGCTGAGGCTGGATTGCTGAAGCCGCAATACTTCGGCCGCGCGCCGAAAGCTGCCGTGATCCGCTGCTGCCACAGCGTATCGAAGATGCCGCAGATCGACGGTGGACGTGCGAATAGGACTAAGCTTTCTGTTGGATTTATGTTCGCTGACCATTCTTGCCACTAACTAAACATGCACACTACTATAGGTTGAGTATGATCAGAATTTAAAGTAATTGAGACTTTTGAGAGGCTGATGGCCGCGCGATGGATGCGCCCGATCGACAAGTCGGAGGGCTCTTCGGAGCGTTCGCACAATGAGCGGTTCTAGAACGGCCGCTTGTGGCGCGAAGTGGACGTTCGCCGATAGCGTTGCACGCTACGGCGGCACGCAATGCGTAGATCGTCGACAATCGTACCGGCTAGGCAGGCGGAAATTTGCTCGCGGGTAACGCGGCGCAATGGTCGTAGATGGCAGACGGCCGGGTGAACCACACCTTTTCCTTCTCTGGATGGCTGACGATGTGCTGCAACGCCTCGCGGAGCATGCGGAGCCTGTAGGGCTGACCTACGATCATCGTGTGCAATGCGATGCCGCATACGAGCGGCTGTTTTGCCGACTGGCGTAGCAGTTCTTCGAATTGACCAATGATGAAGTCACGGAATTCTCCCGGCGAGTGATGCCTCACCAGAATCTGCGGGCTGTCGTTGATCTCGATCGGGTACGGGACGCTCATGATTGGACCGGAGCGCGTCTTCATCCAGAGCGGCTGATCGTCGGCCGGCCAGTCCATCAGGAAATCGAACCCGACCTCCTTCAAGAGGTCGGGCGTGTGGTGCGTGGACGCCATCCATGGCGCCATCCAGCCTCTCGGCGGCTTTCCGGATGCGCGCTCGATCGCGTGGCGAACTTCCTGCAGGAATCGCCTCTCGTCAGCTTCCCACATGTGGCTATGACGCTCCGCGTTGGTGCGGCCATGCCCAATGAATTCATCGCCGCGCGCTTTCAATGCGTCGACGATACGGGGCGCATAGTCGAAAACCGCCGTGTTGATCAGGTGAGCCGCCGGTAGGTTCAATTCATCGAACAGTTCGAGGCAGCGCCAAACGCCAACCCTGTTGCCGTAATCGCGCCAGGCGAAGGTCCGGGGGTCTGGAGCCGCTCCTGCTACGGTCAAGAGATGACCTTCGCCCGCGCCGAACGCGAAGTGTTCGATGTTGAGGCCGAGATAGACCGCCAGCCGCTTTCCGTCTGGCCAGGAGTAGTCCGGACGGTCAACGATCGGCGAATAAGCATAGCGATCATGATATGGAAGCTGCATATCGGTATTCCTGCTAAGCTAGGATCTGCGCGGCCGGCCCATTCCTGGAGGCACCTGGTGACTGCAGAAGATCCAATGATGGTTGGTGCTGCCGCCACAGTATTCGTCGTGACGGATATTCCCGAAGACAAGCTAAAAGAGGTCTTCGAACCATTCTTCACCAGCAAGGCGGAAGGCATGGGCATGGGGCTGTCCATCGCGCGCACCATTATCGAGGCGCACCATGGACTGATATACGCCAAAAATCGGGATCACGGCGGCGCGTCGTTCCGGATCAGGTTTCCTCTTGTCCGATAGTTGGGGATCATCCATGGCAGGACGCATACGAGGTGGTCCCGACTTCCGCTTGTGGTATCTTTGAGACATGCCAACTACACCGAACAATGTCCGCTTCTCTAATCGGCCGTTTGAGGTCAAGCGCTTTCAGGCTATCCACCGATGCGGTGTCGATGTCACTCGCGGGCTCGTGCTTCTCTTCGGAATCGGCACCAGGGCCCTTCCATCATGGGGTTCGAGGACGAGGCGGAACAATCTTTCGGATCAGTGTGACGGCAGGTCCAAGCGGACATGCGAACTCACCTCATCCATCGTCCCGCGAGGGACATCTTTCCACCGCTCGGTGGAGCTCTAGTTTTCTCCTATCGGGTTTGATCCTGAACTGTTTTCATGCTGCTGCCGCGGTTTTCTCCCGGGTCCA